>Ga0164241_10001657_pt1 | contig 26540 bp, 23 predicted proteins | sample OricomyardsoilBY_FD_108780 | JGI IMG/M metagenome (GOLD analysis project Ga0164241, IMG submission 108780) | Backyard soil microbial communities from Emeryville, California, USA - Original compost - Back yard soil (BY) | ecosystem: Environmental > Terrestrial > Soil > Unclassified | place: USA... | reverse complement strand
GCGCGACCAGCTCTTCACGATGCTGCTCGCCGGCCACGAGACGACCGCGACCTCGCTCGCCTGGGCGATGGAGCGGCTGGTGCGCAACCCGACGGTTCTGCGCGAGCTTGTCAAGCGGCTCGACGAAGGCGACACGACCTATCTCGACGCGGTGATCAAGGAGACAATGAGGAATCGTCCCGTCGTCGCTCAGATCGGGCGCGTGGTGACCGAGGAGATCGAGATCGACGGATGGACGGTCCCGGCGCGGACGATGATGATCGTGCCAACGTCGGTGCTGCATCAAGACCCGGAGGCCTACCCCGAGCCAGAAACCTTCCGCCCAGAGCGATTCCTCGACGGTGAGGACCTGGGCGGGTACAGCTGGCTGCCGTTCGGCGGCGGCGTCCGCCGCTGCCCTGGGGCCAGCCTCGCCCTCCTGGAGATGCGAACGCTGCTCACCACCATCCTGCGCGAGGTCGAGCTGGTGGCGGATCGCGCCGAGCCGGAGCGGCCGAAGGTGCGCGGGATCACGATCGTGCCCGACCGCGGCTGCCGAGTGCGCGTCGTGCGGCGGCGGTAGCCGGCCAGGGACCCGGAGGCGGCGAGGAGGATGGGGAAAAGTCCAAAGCGGCAGGTCGCGAGCCTCGACCGAAGTGGGCTTGCGGAGGTCCTTGGAGTCTCGCGTGCGGGCTGGTCTTGGCTGGGCGACACAAGGCCCTCAAGGGCGTTTCAGTCGTTTCCCAGGGCCCTTGATGCTTGACTGACCGGCGTACGGGAACGGCTAGCCTGAACTCATGGACTTGGGTTACAGCAGCGAGCTGTACATCCTCGCCTTCGACCATCGCGGTTCGTTCACGAAGCGCTTTGGCGTCGAGGGAGATCCAACGGCCGAGGACAACCAGCGCTTCGCCGACGGCAAGCTCCTGATATTCGAGGGGATCGAGGCCGCGCTGGCCCGCGGTGCCGACCCGTCGGTCACCGGGGCGCTCGTAGATGAGCAGTTCGGCGCTCCGACGAACGTGCCCCAGCAGGCGAAGGCCCGGGCAATCAAGCTCGTCATGCCGGTGGAGAAGAGCGGCCAGAAGGAGTTTGACTTCGAGTACGGCGACGACTTCGGCGGTCACATCGAGCGCTATGACCCGGATTTCTCGAAGGTGCTCGTTCGCTACAACCCCGATGGCGACACCGAGATGAACGAGCGCCAGGCCAGGCGGCTGCGACGACTCTCGGACTGGCTGCATGCGAACGATCGCAGGCTCCTCTTCGAGTTGCTGGTGCCTGCGGAGGAGGCCCAGCTCGCCTCTGTGGACGGGGACACGACGCGCTACGACGCCGAGTTGCGTCCCGACCTGATGGTCCGCGCGATCCGTGAGCTACAGGATGCCGGGATCGAGTCTGACGTCTGGAAGATCGAGGGCGTTGACGCGCGCGCCGATGCTGAGCAGATCGCCGCCCAGTGCCGTGAGGGAGGACGCGATGGCGTCGCCTGCGTCGTGCTTGGTCGCGGTGCCGACAACGAGAAGGTCGACGATTGGCTCCGCGCCGGAGCCCCGGTGGACGGCTACGTCGGCTTCGCGATCGGCCGCTCGATCTGGGGCGAGCCGTTGCAGGGCTGGATCGACGGCGCCCTCTCTCGCGAGGGTGCCGCTTCGCAGATCGCCGACAACTACCTCCGCTTCATCGAGGTCTACACGGCTGCCAGAAGCTGAGGTCGAGATCAAGGAGGAGGCCCCTATGGCTGACCAGACGATTACGTTGACGCTCTCCCGGCCCGATGCGGAGGTGTTGGTGGGGGTGCTCGCGTCCGAGCGCTACAACGCCGACACCGAAGCGGTTTGCGACAGCATTCGCAAGCAGCTCGACGAAAAGCTGGCCAGCTGAGTCTGTCGTTGGGCCTGTAGTCCGCCTCGACCGAGGCGAACCCGGTCATTGGCGTGAGTCTCTCCGGCGGCTGTCAGGTGGTCGGCGAGCACACTTTCATGAATCACCGAGGTGCTGAATGAAGACGTCTGAGCCGGGAAAGACCTCGGACTCGTGACCGTCCTCCCAGCGCACGAGATAGGGCGGCGCCCCATTTTTGCCGAGTACCTTCAGAACCTCGGCATCGCGCTCCGGCTCTCCCTCGCGATGCCCGCGAACGACCAGGCGATCGCCGGGCTCGGCTCGCAGCACGGAATGATCTGATGGCGAATTAGACAAGGGCCTCGGTGGGAGCCATCACGCCGGTAGGGGAGATCAGCACGGGACAGTGTGCCTCCTGAATGACGGTGCCGGAGACGCTTCCGTAGAGGGAACGCTGCATCCGTCCTCCTCCGCGAGAGTCGAGGACCATCATGTCGACGCCGTTCTCGGCGGCTGCCACTAGTTCGATCGACGGAGCCCCCCAAAGGAAGACCGGAAGCGCCCTCGCCTCGGTAGGAAGCTCCGCGACCGCATCATGCAACTGCTCGCGCAGTTCCTCGGCTCTGGATGGCACTCCTGGCGGCTGGCTCTCCAGGGCGCCAGGGTGAGTGGTGAGCCGAGGCGCGACGGCATAAACGCGCAGGGCGGCACCATTGTGGATCGCGAGGTCAGCCGCGATGTCCAGTGCCTCGCGTGCGGACCCGGAGCCGTCGAAGCCGACGCCGATCACGCGCATGCCCACGTCGTCGGCATCGCCGCTGAGCGGTCGCCAGCCAAGGTCGCCGTCCGCGGGACGGCCGAAGCCTGGCGGGACAATTGCAACCGCGCACGGTGCCTCTCCCAGGAGTCGCTCGACCGTTGCACCTGCCAGAACTCGCCCGATCGGACCGCGATGCGTGGACCCAAGCACAATGAGGTCGGCCTCATTGGATCGCGCCAGCTGTGCCAAGCCTCCACCGTCTTCGGCGGGAGCGGTGGCGATGACCATCTCGGCACCGTTGGCCCTGGCAAGAATCTGACCCAGCTCGAGCGCGTCACGCCCCCGCTCGGTCTCCTGGTAGCCAACGAGAATCCTGCGATACACGTTGCTCTCCTGACTTCACCGGTGTTACCCCGGCAATAGCTCTGCCTCGAATCTAGGCGAGGGCGTTGCGCCGATCATCCGGGGAACGCCGCACCGATGTGGAGGCCGGACCCTGATATCCACCCGGTTGGAGTTGAGATGATTCGCGGGCGATGGCGGTCGGCGGCCAATACGTAAGTGCCCTTTGAATGCCAGATGTCATCGTCCTTCTGCTGGCCGCTTCAGCCACCGCGCTCGCGACCGGGCTCGGCGCGATCCCGGTCTTTCTCTTCGGTAAGCGCACCGAGCGGGCGACGCCCATCCTGCTCGGGTTCGCCGCGGGCGTGATGGGGGTCGCCGCTGTCGCGGGGCTGCTGATCCCGGCATCCGAAGAAGGCTCGGCCACCGCAGTGGTTGCGGGACTCGCGGTTGGCATCGTCTTCCTCGTCGTGGTCAGTCGACGCTTCAAGCCCGACCACGGCTTCATGGGTCGCACCGGCCCCGGAACGCGAACGTCGGCCCTCGTCTTCCTCGCCCTCTTCGTCCACAGCCTGCCGGAGGGATTTGCGGTTGGCACCGCCTTTGCCTCGGATCGGGCCGGACTGAGCCTGTTCGTGATCCTCGCGATCGGGATTCAGAACGTGCCGGAGGGAACCAGCGTCGCGATCCCGATGCAGGAGGCGGGCTTCAGCCGCACCCGTCAGTTTTGGGCGGCGGTGGCAACCAGCGCCCCGCAGCCGGTCGGCGCTCTGATCGCCTTCCTGGCGGTGGAGGAGGTGAGCGGCTTGCTGCCCTTCTCGTTTGCCTTCGCGGCAGGGGCGATGCTGGCGCTGATCGTCGTCGAGATGCTTCCCAAGGCTTACGCCGGCTCACAGCCCCTGGGGCCGAGCGTCGGCATCGCCGGCGGTGCTGCCGTCATGTTGGGTTTGAGCTTCGCGCTGGGCGTTTGAGGTCGATCTCGGGGAGCCGGACACCGCGATCAGGCGCTCAGAGCGAATGCCTTGCCATGCGGCCGCCGTATGCGGCCAGGCTGTAGATGACCAGTACGTCGATCGCGAAGACCGCCAGCGCTCCGAAAGGGTAGGCGGGAATGAACATCAGCATCACGACGCTGTTGAGCGCGGCCGAGCCGATTCCGATCCAGCGGCCGTATTCGTTGCCGGCCCAGATCGAGAATGCGGCGGTGAGCTGCAGGAGGCCGACGATCAGCACGATCCAGCCCCACGTCTTCATGTTGCTGAACACATAGCTGGTGTTGGCTTCGAGCCAGTTAGCGTTGCCGATCCCGGATATCCCGTAGATCAGATTGAGGACTCCGGCGATCATCACCATCGTGCCGGCGAACAGAAGCCAGCCAGCGACCTTCTCGGAGTCATCGGCGTAGCGGTTGTGTCGCCCCTCGCTCGGCGGGGCTGGGGTGCCCAAATGGCTCTCCATCAGAACCTCCTGATTCGATTTGCCCGTCTCCGGGCTGCCATCTAGGAGAGATGGCGCGAGGAGGAGTCAAACAGCGAGATTGCGAAGCGCCATCCGTAGTCTGCCGAGCGAGCTGTGGTGTAGATCCCGCATGGACATGGGTCGCCGATCAGGGGATCACGAGGACCCCCAGGGCCAGCACTGAGACCGCGATCACGGTGAGGGCGATCCCGGTGGCGATCCTGTCGGCGAGGCCGAGGGCGTGGTTGCCCATCAGGTCTTTGTCCTTGCCGAGTGAGCGCATGAAGGGCAGCAGGACCAAGAGCAGGACCGCGTTCAGCGCCTGGGAGAGGAAGAGGATCGGAATCAGCGGTGCGCCGGGAATCAGCACGATCGTCGCTGCGAGCAGAGTCACCCCGCCGAAGCTGAGGTAGAAGGACCGCGCCTCGCTGAAGCTGTCGTTGATGTCGGCTTTGCGGCCGAAGGTCTCCGAGATCGAATAGGCGGTTGAGAGCGGCACGATCGCCGCTGCGAGCAAGGCGGCGCCAAGGAAGCCGAGGCCGAAGAGGGCCGCCGCCGTGTTGCCGGCCAGCGGTTCGAGTGCTCGTGCCGCGTCGCTTGCGTCCTTTACGTCGATTCCCTGCACGTGCAGGGTCGCCGCGCAGGCGATCACGACGAAGAAGCCGATCACCCCGGTAAGCACGGCGCCGACGATCACGTCGGCGCGCTCATAGCGCAGGTCCTTGACCTTGAGCTTCTTGTCGACCGCGTAGGACTGGATAAAGGCTAGGCCCCAGGGCGCCAGCGTCGTGCCAATCGTGGCGACGGCGACCAGCAGCGCCTCGCGGTTGAGCGGCATGCTCGGCACGACCAGGCCCTTGGCGGCGGCGCCCCAATCTGGGTGGGCGAGCACCCCCGAGATCACGTAGGCGATAAAGACCGAGCTCAGCGCCAGCAGGAAGTGCTCAACGTGGCGGAAGCTCTCGCGCAGGACGAGCGCCGAGACGCCGATCGCGGCCAGCGGCACGCTGACGTAGCGGCTCATCCCGCCGAGCAGTTCCATGCCTGCTGCCACCCCGGCGAACTCGGCGCAGAGAGTGCCGGTGTTGGCGATAACGAGCGCCGAGAGCACCAGTGCCGCGGCGCGGTTACCGAAGCGCTCGCGGACCAGGGTCAAGAGTCCCTTGCCGGTGACGATCCCGAGCCGCACTCCCAGCTCGTGGAAGACGATCAGCGCCGCGGTGGAGAGGGCGAGAACCCAGAGCAGCTCGTAGCCGTACTTGGCGCCAAGGATCGAGTAGGTGGTGATCCCGGCTGGGTCGTCGTCGGAGAGCCCGGCGAGAAGCCCAGGGCCGACTACGGCGAGCAAAGCGGCCGCCGTGCCTCCACCCAGTAGAAAGTGGCGGCGCCTTGCGAGCCGCCAGTGCGTGTGACGACCTGGGGTTCGGTGAGCGCGACGGTCGGGCATGGGTGACTTTTAGTCTCTCGGCTCGAGAAGTCAGCTGAGAGCATGAGTGCGTGGCGGTAATCGAGACCGATGGCCTGACCAAGCTCTACGGCAAGGCGAGGGGCATCGAGGACGTGACCTTCGCGGTCAAGGCAGGGGAGGTCTTCGGCTTCCTCGGTCCCAACGGCGCCGGCAAGACCACGGCGATCCGCACCCTGCTCGACATGCTTCATCCGACCAGCGGCAGTGCTCGCATCTTCGGTCTCGACAGCCAGCGCGACAGCGTCGCCATTCGCACCGCCTCGGCAATCTTCCCGGCGATTTCGGCTACGGCAAGCAGGCCAGCGGGCGGGATGCCCTCCGCCTACTCGCTCGCTTGCGGGAGGTTGAGGGGCTTGGCCGCGCCGAGGCTCTGGCCGAGCGCTTTCGCGCCGACCTCGATCGCCCCCTCGGCCAGCTCTCCCGCGGCAACCGGCAGAAGGTCGGGCTCATCCTCGCGTGCTTTCACTCACCTGAGCTGCTGATCCTCGACGAGCCGACCAGCGGCCTGGACCCTTTGATGCAGGAGGAGTTCATGGCGCTGGTCGCGGAGGAGCGCGAACGCGGCTGCACCGTCGTGCTCTCCTCCCACGAGCTCGACGAGGTGGAGCGAGTCTGCGACCGGGTGGGGATCGTGCGGACCGGAAAGCTGATCGCGGTCGAGCGGGTCGCCGACCGCTGCCGCAACGGTTGATGAACGCCACGCCCCACGGCGTGGACGTGCGGATCGTCTCCCACCGCGGCCTCAAGGAGGACGTGCCCGTCGAGCGGCTGCTGATCGGGGTCGCGCTCCTTGCCGGGCTGGCCACCGGCTACCTGATCGCACGCGCCCGCAGGCGCGGCCGCCGCTCCGAGCGGCCACAGCCCGTCCACCAGATCCTTCTGCCGTTCACCGGGACCGAGATCTCCCGCCGTGCCGTGGACGCTGCACTGCGGCTGGCACGGGCCGAGGAGGCGACGCTGATGCCGGCCTATCTCGCAACCGTGCCGAAGCAGCTGCCCCTAGACTGCGCGATTCCCAGGGAGGCCGCCAAGGCGATGCCGATGCTCGAGGCCATAGAGCAGCGGGCTGCCGGCCAGGGTGTGGCGGTGGATGCCCGCGTCGAGCGCGGCCGCTCCTATCGTCACGCCCTGGCCCGCCTGCTCGACCGGGAGCGCTTCGATCGCGTCGTGGTTCCAGCTACCGCCGAGTCTCGCGCCGGGCTCTCCGGCGACGACCTCGTATGGCTGCTGGAGAAAGCCCCTGCCGAGGTGCTGATCCTGCGTCCCGATCCCGAAGACAGACGATTCGTCACCGGTCGAAATGGGACCTTGCCTGAACCTTCGGGCGCACGGCTCTGAGCTTGGCACCTACGGTGTCCGCCGCCCCGCCTCCTTTCGATTCAGCGTTTAAGTCGGCGTGAGGTTCGACCGATGAGGCGGCATGATCTTTGCCAAGGGAAGTCGAAGCGGTCGGTTGTGGATGGTGACGTTGGCGCTGGTGCTGGGCGGCCTGTGCACGGCCCCGGCCGCGGGGGCGCTGGAGTTCGAGATCGTCAACGAAAGCGGGCGTGAAGACGACGAAGTCTTCGTCACCGTTGTCGCCAACGGCGCCTACGCCGTGCCCGGGGTCACCGAGAACGCCCCGGTGAAACTGAGCGAAATCCCGGCTGGCTCGATGACGATCAACCAGCTGATCTCCGGCCGCGTCTACATCTCCTACGGGGCCGGTGTCGAAGAAGGCGTGCCGTTCGACTCGCCCACCCGGTTCGACTGGGCGGAGATGACGGTTACTCCGGTGGCCGAAGACGTCGCCAACCTGACCGCGGTCGACCAGTTCGCGATCGGGATGCGGCTCGACACCCTGAATGGCTCCGGCAACGTCCTGGAAACCGTCGGCGCCGCCAACTCGAACACGATCTTCTCGGCGCTGCAGGAAATCCCCGGCGGCCCACAAGCGACGCTGCGTGACTCCAACGGCGACATCCTGCGCGTGCTCTCGCCGCTGCACTCGACCGCCTACCCCGAGTTGGGTGACTACGTTCGCTCGATGGCGGGCGAGACGATCACGCTGCGCACCGCCTTCTTCGGCACCCCGTTCACGACCACGCAGTACTCCGGCACCTTTGCCGCCGACGGCTCGATCGTCCTCAGCGGGACCACCAACCCGGCGGGCGAAGCGCCGGCGCAGATCGCGATCGGCGCCGGCGAACTGATCGAAGACATCTACACCGGCGCCAACACGCCGAACGACGTCGAAGGGGCGATCCGCCGCGACCTGCTCTCCGCTTTCAGCGCCGGCTTCTGGAACGGCCGCTATGGCAACGACGCGCTCTCCTTCTGCAACGACCCGATCATCGACGCGCAGGGCAGCTACTGCCCGCACGGCTTCAACCAGCCCGCCTTCGGAGACGCTCGCCTCGCGCTCTCGCCGTTCCCGACCTGCGAGCAGTATGCGGCCGTGATCAACCAGCACAGCGACGTCTACGGCAACCCCTACAGCGACGCCTCGAAGAAAGTCGCGGTCGGGCTCGACCAGCCGATCAACGGCGGTGAAGTGACGAAGCTGCGGCTGACGATCCTGCCCGACTCCGGCAACGCTCAGCCCTCCAGCGGAGGCAATCCCAACTGCGGCGCCGCCGGGCCGGCGCCGACCGCGAAGCCGGTTCCCCACAAGGACGGCGACGCTTCGGGTAGAGCGAAGGCCAAGTTCCGCAAGCGCTCGACGCTCGCTGCGGGCGGATTCCGCCTCGGCCGCGTCGTCTGCCCCAGTGGCTGCGCAAAGGTTTCCGCCAGCGCCAAGCTGGGCGCCAAGACGGTTGCTCGCGGCAAGTGGCGGGGCGCCGCCTCCAACCGGGCGCTGACGATGAAGCTGACCAAAGCTGGACGGCAGTTGCTGTCGGGCAAGAAGGGAGAATGGAAATTGAAGGTCAAGGCGGGCGCGACGGGCGTCGACGGCACGACGACGCAATTGCAGGGCCAGCTCAAGCTGAAGGCGGCGTCCAAGTGAGGCGCCTCGCCGCGGCCGCTGTCGCGACCCTCGCCCTGAGCGCCGGTTGGCTCGCCCCGGGCGCCGGCGCCAAGCCCTTCATGGTCAAGCCGAGCAACCCGTTCTACCCGGTCATCGAGGCCTTCGGCGAGGGCTCGGTCGAAGGCGGCGCGGTGGTGCGCGGCTGCACGGTCCAGCCGCTGACCAGCTGCCCACGGGCCGACCTCGGCGGCGCCAAGCTCGCCCAGGCGCTTTTCGCCGGCTCCGACCTGCGCGGCCTGGTGGCGCCGCGGGCGACCATGGGCGGCGCCACCGTCTCCTTCGCCCGCATGCAGGGCGCCGACCTGCGCGGGCTCAGCGCCCCGGCCTTCGTCGCCAGCTACACGCGCCTCGACCGCGCCGATCTCTCCGACGCCGATCTCACTCTCGGTGCCTTGGCAGAGATGCGGGCGCCCGGCGCGAACCTGAGTGGAGCCAACCTCTTCAGCGCTGACCTAACTGGCGCCCAGCTACGCGGGGCGCGCCTGCGCGGCGCCAACCTGACCGGCACGCTGGCCGCCGGCGCTGACCTGCGTGGCGCCGATCTGCGCAACGTGTCGCTGTCCGTGGCCGACCTGCACAAAGCGGACCTGCGCGGCGCCAAGCTCGCCGGCGCCAGCTTCTGCAACACGATCATGCCCAGCGGCGAGGTGCGCAACAAGCGCGCCCACTGCCCGACGCATTTGCCGAAGCTGCACGGGCCGACGATCCCGATCCCCCCGGAGGCGCCCGTCTACACGGTGCTGACCGCGGCGGGCTCGACCCCGGCGCTGCCAGGCTCGCGCGTGCGCGGCTGCACGATCGCCCCTTCGTCCTCATGTCCCGGCGGCAACCTCAGTGGCGCCAGCCTGCACGCGGCGTTCCTCTCCTACGCTCGCTATCCCGAGGCGAACGTCCGCAAGGCGTCGCTGACGCTCGGCAATCTCTCCTTCGCCGACTTCTCCGGGGCGGACTTCGGCGGTGCCGTGCTGGCCGGCAGCGCCGCAGTCGGGACGAACCTGGTTGGCGCCAGCCTCATGCGGGCGAACCTCACCCTGGCCGACTTCGTCGGCGCCAAGATGAGGCGGGCGAAGCTGCGCGGCGCCGACGCCCGCAGTGCCAACTTCACCCGAGCCGACCTGCGCGGCGCCGACCTGCGGCGCGCCGACCTCGAAGGCCTGGCCCTGATCCGCGCCGACTTGCGCGGAGCCGACCTGACGGGAGCCGACCTGACCGAAACGATCCTGACCGGCGCCAAGCTGAGCCCGGGCTTCGCCGAGGGCGCGACCCTTTGCAACACCTCGATGCCGGACGGCAGCGTCGGCAACCCGCAGCCGAAGTGCTGACGGGGTAGCGGGCGCCCGTCCGGCCTATCCGTTTTGGTCGACGCCCGTCCTTTGTGGCATCGTCGCCGCGTGGGCAACTAGGTTCCAGCGGCAGTGTTGGGCGATGTCATCGGTGAACTCCTGCCTTCCGCGCTCGCGGTCGCCCTCAGCCCGATCCCGATCATCGCCATCGTGCTCGTCCTTGGCTCGGAGCGGGCGCGCTCGGCGGGGCTTGCATTTGCGTTGGGTTGGATCGTCGGCCTCGGGACCGTCAGCGCTCTCGTGGTGCTCATGCTCTCGGGCAGCGCTGATGCCGACCATGACGACCCGGGTGTGGCCTGGCTCGATCTAGCGATCGGGCTTCTGTTCCTCGCCCTTGCCGCCAAGCAGTGGACGAAGCGCCCGAGACAGGGCGAAGCGCCCGAGATGCCGAGCTGGATGGCCACCGTCGACAGGGCGACAGCGCCGAAGGCAGCGGCGCTCGGGCTTGCGCTGTCAGCCGCGAACCCCAAGAACCTGGCTCTCACGCTCGCCGCCGCCGCCACGGTGGCGGAGGCGGGACTCGAGCCCGCCGATGAGACGATCGCCATCGCCGCGTTCGTGGTCCTCGGATCGGCCACGGTTGCCGGTGCGGTGCTTGCCTACCTTCTCCTGGGCGACCGGGCGTCGCGCCCCCTCGCCGCTGTGAGGGGCTTCATGTCCGACAACAACGCCGTGATCCTGATGGTGGTGCTGCTGTTGCTCGGCGCCAAGCTCGTCGGCGACGCCCTCAGCGGTCTCGTCTAGACCCGGTCGGCTGCCTTCTAACCTCCGGCGGCACGATCGTCGGCTAAGTGGTGGCGAGGGCCTGCACGAGCTGCTGCCGCTGGCGCTCGGACAGGGCTCCGATCGTCTTCAGGGGCGAGATCTGCAAGCGCTTGAGGAGGCGGCTGACGCGGACCTGTCCATATCTAGGTGCCGCGAGGAGAACCTCAGAAAGTCGTGCGGTTAGGAGGAACTCGGGTGGATCGACAAAGATTTCCACGATGCTCACGTCGCCCTCTTTTAGGGCTTGCTTGATCTCTGCACGCTGCTGGCGCACTGTGTTCGCGACCTTCAAAGCATTGAGGCGCCTCGAGGATGTGGAAGGTTTTCGCTCGTCAGTAGCTGCCACTCAACAATCTTAAAGTCGAGTGCCACAAATGCCTTGGGCCGAAAGTCCCAATCTCCCAGCGATACTCGCGCGACCAGCACATCTGCTCTTCGGCTTCGATATTAGATCGCTCTAAGCCTGGCTATCCTGGTCGCCTACGCGCCGCCGATCTGGGCCCATTCTCGAACACCTCCTCATACTGGTCAAAGCCGAGACGCGGGGCCTTCACCAGCAGGGTCCAATCGCCCAGACCTCCGGCCGCTGGACTGCCCGAAGCCGAGGGCGGACTTGCGGCGCTGGTGCGCTCGGACGCCGGGCGCCTCTTCGTCGATCGCGCCGCTCGCGCGACTCCGACGTTTGAGCTCACGCCACTGCTCGCGGCGCGCCTACGGAGGTTCAAAGGCTGGATCATTCCTGGAGGAAGCTGCGAAGCCGCTCTAGCACGAGGTCGTGCGCCTCCTCGACGATCCAATGGCCCACGCCGGGGATGTGCTCGAAGGTGATGTCGCTCGCGTGCTCCTCGTACCCCCGGTGCAGGACGGGTGTAACCACCGGGTCCCGCAGCCCGGTCACCCAGCGCATCGGGATCTCGGCGCGGATGCCGTCGTACTCGCCCCGGGCCCAGGGAAGCCACTCGCTGGCCTGGAAGGTGCGATACCACTGCGATCCGGCATAGGCCCGGGCCGGATCTCGCCAGCGGTCGAGGTAGAGCTTGGCGTCCGCCTCCGGCCACCGATAGTCGCCACCGACCCAGCTATTCACCCGGCGCAGGTAACGCTGCTTCGGAGCGCCAATCAGGCGCGGGCCGATGCCGGGAGCGGCCAACGGGTACTGGTAGAGGAAAGCGGGAGCGTGGCGGAGCCAGGTGGCGTCGAGCTTGACCCAGGGCGCGACCGTGTTGAAGCCGGCAAAGCCCGCAACGCGCTCGGGGTTGAGCAGGGCGAGGAGCGAACCCGCCAGACCGCCCCAGTCGTGCCCGGCGACCCAGGTCCGCGCGACGCCGAGCTGGTCCAGCGCCGCGAGCAGGTCGGCGGCCATTACCGCCTTCGGGTAGGGGCCGCGGGGCGCGTCGCTCCAGCCGGCGCCGCGAAGGTCGGGCGCGAGGACCCTGTAGCCGTCGTCGGCCAGCGGGCCGATCAAGCGATGCCACTCCCACCAGTGCTGCGGGAAGCCGTGGACGAGCATGATTGCCCGCCCGTCGGCGGGGCCGGCGACTGCGACGTGGATTCTCACGCCGTCGGGCGCCGTGATGTAGCGGTGCTCGACGCCGGGAAGCTCGGGTGGGAGGGGCGACGGGCTCATTCGCGCTCTCGCCTCACCGGCCAGACAGGGCTTCGAGGGCGTCGGCCGCCTTCGCGACGCCGCCGGTGGCCTCGAAGCCGGCCCTGACCCGCGCCGCGCCCGGCCGGCAGGCGAGCGCTCCCTCGAGCGCGGCGGCGAGGCGGGCGGGGGAAAGGCGCCGCCGCGACAGCTTCGTCCCGACTCCGGCCGCGACCACGCGGGCGGCGACGTCGAGCTGGTCGCGGCCCCAGGGCACGACGCAGACCGGCACGCCGAAGGCCAGCGCCTTCTGGGTGATCCCCATGCCGCCGTGGCAGACGACGGCGGCGGCCTCGCGCAGGATCGGCACGTGCGGGAGGAAGCGGGCGACCAGCGCGTCGCCGGGGTCGTCCAGCGCGGCCGGATCGACTCCCGCGGTGGTGACGACGAGCCGGTAGCGGTCGCGCAGGCCGGCGAGCGCCGCGGCGGCGATCGCGCCGTCGTCCTGGAACTCGGAGGAGCAGCCGACGAGGACCAGCGGCCGGTTACCGGCAGGGAGCTCGACGGTATCCGCGGTGGCGGGGTCACAGAGGCGCGGCCCGACCGACACGACGCTCGGCGGCAGCCGGCGCGGGTAGTCGAACGGGACGGACGTGAAGTAGAGCGTCAGCGGCGCCCGGTGGCTCAGCTCGGCGGCCCTCCGCAACGGCGGCAGGCCGGCTGCGGCGCGCGCGGCGTTCACTGCAGGCAGACTGACGACGCGGTGAAAGCAATCGGCAAGGAGGCCGAGGGCGCGGTTGCGGAGCGGTCCCAGCGGCGGGCCCTGCGGCTGCAGCCCGAAGCCGAACGGCGTCCCGTCGGCGGTCGCCTCTTCGAGCAGCCAGGGACGCGAGACGGCCCAGCGCAGGCCGCGCCGCTCGGCCAGCGCTTGGGCGCCGAGGGTGGCCGCGTCGATCAGGACGACATCGGGGGCGACCGAGTCGAGTGCCGCCTCGAGGTCGGCGATCTCGTGCCCGGCGCGGTTGCGCAGCGTCGCGAAGGTGCGGGCGCCGGCGGTGATCTGGCTGTTCGCCTTGTGATCGTCGAGAGCGAGTTCCTCGATCGCCGGACTGATCGGCGCCGCCTCGAGGCCAGCCGCGCGGACCGCGTCGACCGCCACGGCAAGCGTGCGCACGTGGACGTCGGCGCCGCGGCGGCGCAGCTCGAGCAGTGGCTCCATCATCGGCGTGAGGTGGCCGCGGGAGGGCGGCGTGTAGGCGAGGATCCTCATCGTCATCCCCTGGCCGGGGGGCCGGCGCTCGACGCCGGGAAGCTCCGGGCGGAGGGGTGGCGGGCGCGTCGACGCTCCTGCCGCGCCTCCCGCCGGGAGGAGGCGCGGAGGAGAAGCACCCCGCCGAGCAGGAGCGCCGGCAGGCGAAGCCTTCGAAGGCGCAGCAGGAGGCCTCGAGTCACTCGGGCGCCCGCTGCCGAAGCACGATCGGAGAAGATCCGCCGCTCCTCACGCGCCTGCTCCTAGGAGATCGTGGCGCCCACGCCGGGCCCGGTCGGGGTCGAGCCCTTCCCGGGCACGCGCTCGCGCAGGCGCACCTTCAGGCCGCGCGGCACCATGACGAAACCGAGGAACTCTTCAACTGACCTGCCGCTCTCGTCCAGCTCCAGCTCGAAGTCGCGGCCGATTGCGGCCAGCGCGCAGTTCGCCTCGAGCATCGCCAGGTTGCGCCCGGGACAGAACCGAGGCCCGGCGCCGAAGGTGAGAAAGGATTGTTGGTCGGGAATTCGGTCACTGTCGAGCCAGCGGTCCGGGTCAAACTCCGGACCGCTCGACTCGCGATTGATGTGGCGGGCCAGAATCACGATGCTGGTCCCAGCGGGGATGCGCACGCCGCCGACATCCGTATCGGCGAGTGGCTCGTACATGGAAGCCGGGGCCACGGCCTTCAGGCGCATTGACTCGCGCAGCACGGCATCGCCATAGCGCATCCGCCCGACCATCTCGTGGTCGGTGGGGACCGGGTCGTCGCCCAGCACCTGCGTCGCCTCTCCCGCCCAACGCTCCTGAATCTCAGGTTCCTTCGCCAGATACCAGAGCGTCCAGGCCAGCGAGTGCGCCGTGGTGTCCTCGCCGGCGAAGAGCAGCGTGAGGGTGTTGCCGAGTATCTCCTCGTCGCTGAAGCTCCCGTCGGTCGCTTGGGCGGCAAGCATCGCCTCGAGGAAGTTCGTTGGCTCCTCGTGGCGCTCCGGATGCTGCTCGAGCTGCCGCCGCGCCTGTTCGATGAACTCCCCGACGGCGACCTCGAGCGATGAAAGCGCTCGCTTCAACCTGCGGTCGGCGGGGAGCTGGATCCACCGCCAGTAGGGAATCGGGAAGAGGACCCGGCGGCCGAGCATCTCGAAGGCGAACTGGATGTTCCGCTGGAGCTCGTCCTCGCCGCGCTCGAGGGTGTTGACGTCTACCCCGAAGGCGAGCGCCGTGGTGATGTCCACCGCGTAGGAGGTCAGCTCCCGCTGGATCTCGATCGGCTGTCCATCGCGAGCGGCGACCTGCAACCGGCGGCGAAGGCGCTCGGCGGCTGTGCGGATGATGTGAAAGTGAGAGTGGAGGCGGTTGGAGTTGAGCGCGGTCACCGCCAGGCGTCGCTGGCGTCGCCAATCCTCTCCCTCGAAGGAGAAGACGCCGTGGAAGCCCAGATCACGGAAGACAGTCTCGACCTCGCGCTGGCGCCTGAAGCCCTGCGGTCGGTCGCGAAGGAGCGCGTTGGCGGCCTCGCGGTCAGCGACGACGACGAACCTGCGGGGGCCGGCGCGGAAGGTGTAGAGCGGCCCGTAGCGCTCGCACCACTTCTCGAGCGTCTGGTGCGCGTCGTGCAGGCCGAGTCTGTGCAGGCTGCCGAGCAGCGGCAGCCCTCGTGGTCCCGGAAGATCGCGAATCGTGCGCTTTGCCGGGGTTGAGCCTGCCACGATCCGTCACTCTTCCAGGGCGCCTCGCCGAAATCTACTGGCCAGGTGGCCAAACCTCGCGGGCTTCTGGGATGATCGGCGCCCTATGGTGGGAGGGGGTCCGCTGATCGGTCGCGAGACCGAGCTCGCCGAGCTTGAGGCGATTCTCTCCGAGGCGCGGCTTCTGACCGTCACCGGATCCGGAGGGTGCGGCAAGACGCGCTTGGCCCTTGAGTTGGTGGACCGCATCGCGGGAGGGGACGGTGCTCCCGAACACGCCGTTGCGATGCTCGCGAGCGTCGCGGGAGAAGATCAGCTGCTCGACGCACTGATGCGCGCGTTCGGCGCCAGGGAGCAGTTCGGCCGCAGCCCGAGAGAAGTGTTGCTCGAGTCGGTCGCCGCCCGGCCCTCGCCGCTTCTGATGCTCGACAACTGCGAGCACCTGCTCGGCCCCGTGGCCGGCATCGTCGCCGAGCTGCTCGCCGCGGCGCCGCAGATCAGAATCGTCGCGACCAGCAGGGAGCCGCTCGGCGCCGCCGGCGAGAGCGTGTTCGACCTCCGGCCGCTGGGCCTGCCTGATGCCGAGGGCGGCCTTGCGGCGCTGGTGCGCTCGGACGCCGGGCGCCTCTTCGTCGATCGCGCCGCTCGCGCGACTCCGGCGTTTGAGCTCACGTCACGCTCCGCGGCGGCGGCGACCGAGGTCTGTCGCGCGCTGGACGGCCTGCCGTTGGCGCTCTGTCTCGCGGCGGCGCGTTTGCGCGAGGTCTCGGTGGAGGAGATGGCCGGGGAGCTTGCCCGGCGCCGCCTCACCGATGCGACCGGCGAGGTCGAGCTGTCTCGACACGACTCGCTGGGCGCGTCGCTGGAGTGGAGTTATCGCTTGCTGGAAGAAGAGGAGAGGCAGCTCTTTCGATGCCTGTCGGTGTTCGCCGGCGGCTTCACGGCTGAGGCCGCGCGGGCGGTGGGCGCTCCCGACCTGGGCAGGGAGGAGGTCCGCGGCGTGCTCGGATCCCTGGAGGCGAAGGGTCTGACGACGGCGGTAACCGAAGATGCAGGGTGGGAGCGCTGGACGTTGCTCGAGACGGTCTCCGAATACGCGGCGGCGCAGCTTGCCCAGGAGAGCGAGGAGGACGAGGCCGCCGATCGCCACCTCGCCTGGTTCGCGGAGTACGCGGCGAGGGCCGACGAGACGCTGGCGCAGGCGGACGGGCACCGCCTGATCGACGAGGAGACGGCGAACCTGCGCCGCGCCCTCGAGCGGGCGACCCGGCGCGATCCGGCGACGGCGCTTGGCATCGCCGCCTCGTTGACGCGCCACTGGGTTCTGGGCGAGCACTTCCGGGAGGGGCGATCCGCCTGCGCGGAGGCGCTCTCGGTCTCGACAACCGGCGAGGAGACTGGATCGCGCGCGGTGCTTCGCAGCGGCGCAGCCGTCTTCGCGCTGATGACCGAGGACTACGCGGACGCGCTGGAGAGCGTGCAGGCGGCTCTCGAGCTCTTGGCCGAGGTGCGGGACCCCGATGCCGAGGCCGAGTGCTTGGTGCTCTCCTCATCGGTGCTGATCCAGACCGGCGCGGACCTGGAGGAGGGATTCCGCTGCGCCGAGCGGGCGGTCGAGCTCGAGCGGTCCTCCGGGAGACCCCTGCCGCTCGCCTACGCGCTGGTCAACCTCTCGATATCCGCCGGGCTGTGCGAGCGCTTCGACCTCGCTCTCTCCGCATACGAGGAGCTCCTCGCAATCCGGCCCGCCTGCGATCACCCGAGGCTGCGGACCTGGGCGGAGCAGGCCGCCGCGTGGGCCCAAGTCAGCGTCGGCTCGCCGCGGCGAGCGCTCCGGCATGCCGACCGCGCGCTCGCGCTCGAGGGCAAGGGGCCGACGATGACGCACTTCCAGGCGCTCGGCTTCCGCATCCAGGCGCTTGCCCGCCTTGGCGAGACCGACCGGGCGCTCCGGGAGGGCGCGGAGGCGATGAGACGAGCCGAGGAGTCAGGGGCGCTCGTCGCGGTGCCGGCGATCGAGGTGGCGCTGATGGTGACCGAGCTCCACTCGGCAGACTTCGACGGAGCGAGGGAGCGGGCGCACCGGCTACTGGAGATGCCGCACCTTCACACGCAGGCGCTCGCCCGCGAGACGCTCGCCCGCGTCGCGCTCGCCCGCGGCGATCTCGCGCAGGCGAATGTCGAGTCTCGCGAGCTCGAAGCGATCGCCGAGCACTCGGGCGGCGCCCGTCAAACTGCGATCGCCAAGCTCCTCATGGGGTCGGCCACGGTGCGCGCCGGTGAGATTGAGAGCGGCCGGGACCTGTTGCACGACGCCCTCCAGACTTGCGCCGAGCTGCGCTTCGAGCGCGACGCGGTGGAGGCGCTGGAAGAGCTCGCGCTCGCCGAAGCGCACAGCGGGGCGCTGGAGCGCTCGGCCCGGCTGGCCGGGGCAGCTGCGACAGCCAGGAGCCGTCTGGATTGCGTGGCGGGAACGACGACGATGGATCAGCTCAGCGATTTCGCCCGACAGCTCGACGGCAGCCGAGAGGGCTGGCGGGTGGCGTGGGAGGAGGGCGAGGCGCTCACGTTGCAGGAGGCGATTGCCTACGCGCGACGGGGACGGGGGCCACGCGACCGTCCGTCCTCCGGCTGGGAGAGTCTCACGCCGGTCGAGTCGCAGGTCGCCCAGCTTGCCGCCGAGGGCATGTCCAATCCGCAAATCGCCGCACAGCTCTTCGTCTCACGCAGCACCGTGAAGCTTCATCTCTCGAACGTCTACCGCAAGCTGGGGGTCGGCAACCGGGTGGAGCTCGCCCGGCTCTCGCGGTGAGGTCAGGGCCGCGGACCGCTTTGGCCAGATGGCTTCGCGCAAGGCCATGGCTTACCCGCGCCCCGACACTTCGAGCGCCATGGAGGCTGCCGGAAGCTGCTTCAGGACGTTGTCCACTATTGACCACGCGGATTTGCAGCCAGTCAGCCGAGACGGACTGAGACTTTCGTCCCGGCCGGCTTCATCAAACCCGCCTTGGGTGACTGGCGGCGGACGGTCAGTTTGGGTGACTGGCCGCGCCGTTTGTTTGGTTTTGGGTCGTGAGACAGGCAGGGCAGCCCATGGGGAATAGCGAAGGGCGGTTTCTACGCAAACAAGGCACAGCAGGAGGCGCGTGATGTCTACGACACCATCCGTGGGCTGATTCTAGGCTTGGGCATGATGAATCGAATAGCGACTCTCGTATCTGTGGTCGCCCTCGCCTTGGTGTCTTCGGCATGCGGCGGCGTTGACGACGACGCGATGGACGGCGGATCCGACGGGGTGTCTAGGGGAGGGGACACTCGTCGGTCGTCGGATGGCGAGGCAGCCGATGCTGCGTTCGCGCCAGGGGATTGCCCACTCGACTCAAGCATGGTCGAGGATGCACTCGGCATCCGCTCCGTATCGCTTATCTCGAGTTTCGGCGGCGCGATCACAGCTCCCATCCCATCCCATGCCCCCGGTGGCTTCGACGGTCCACCGATTGTCTACCGCTACGTCTGCGTCTTTGAAAGTCCGGCCGCCGCAGTGGCGGTTGCATCGTCTCCACCGGTGCCGCCAGTGACGCGGGGCGAACTCGATGACCCTGCGTTTGCGGGGGTCAGCAGCGAGCTGCTGACCCCCGCAAACGACATGGGAAAAATCCGCAGCGGCTGGGAGCATGCGGCCGACGGGGCCCATTCGACTGAGATTCAGATCATGGACCGGCCGGAATGGGGAGACGGCGCCTTTCTTGTCCGCATCAAAGACGATGAGGGACCGGTCGACACGTGGCTCTATGCGACGCTGCCGGGAGGCGTAATCAACATCGTGATTAACTCGGCGGAGGCTAGGAAGGCAGAACCAGCCCTGAAAGAACCGGTCGAGGACGCAGTTGATGCACTTATTGCGGCGGTCGGCTCTGCGAAGTGAGTGCCGGCGTGCCCTCTTAGCTGCCTACCCGCATCGGGACGGGCCTCCCAGGAAGGCCGCAGCAATGTCGGGCCTCGCATTCCCGCTGGCCCCACTATCGAGGATAGATTTGCTAGCTCTCGTCCCAGAATGAGAGAAGGGATTTGGACCTGTCCCCCCTCAAGAAGCCTTCCCCGTCCTGCGCACCATGCAGGAGGATTCGCCGAACGCGGTCGGGTTGATCCTGGATATAGGGGATCACGTTGGCATCCCAGCGCGCGAGGTCATCCAGTATCCGCTGTGCCCGTGCAGCTGCCTCCTCGAGGGTCGCGATCGGATGCCTTTCCCAATGATGTTCGGCGATGAATGCGTCTAGGGCGTCTGGATCCTTGGAGTGGATGAACTGGACCCCCTTTATTGCGAGTAGGTCGCCCACCATCCTCCGGATCGCCATGCGGTTCTCCTCACTCGGCGGGAAGCCGGTCTCTTCCAGTAGATCGTCGAAGTAGTAGGTGCCATCGTCGACGATAGGGGCGCCAATGCTGTTCTGGCGGCGACTTGAAGCCCCGAGCGATTCAACGTGCGTCACAAACGATTGGGCGTCTGGCAGCGCCTCGGCGTCAACCGGAAGGTCGAAGCGCCAATCGGGATGTTGCACCCGCAGGATGATCCCGCCATCGCCAGGGTCCGGGATGAGGTCTGCCGTGACTTGGCGGTCCAGCTCCACGACCTGCTTGCTCTCCTCCAAGACGTTCTGGTACACCGCGAACCGGTCGGCCCACAGTCGCACGACCGCGTAGCGACCACCCAACCAATGGAATTCCAGCTCTGGTTCTTCGCGGCGGAGCTGACCGGAGTCGGTCAACTCGCGAATGCGCTCTCGCATTGCCGAAGGCCATGTGTCGTTAAGGCGCTCCAGGGCAGATGCCGGAAGCTTCTTCGCAGCGCGAAGCGCTTGCTCCAAAGCCCTCTCCATCGCCTCAAGATCCCCGCTGCTCGAAGCCTCAATCGCAGGCCCGAGGGCGGCGTCGATAGTCTCCATATTCGCCCGTCGACGCTCCGCGCGACCCACGACTGGAAACGTATCAGTGCTTGTGCTGGTCGCCGTGTTGCGAATGCCACTAACTGGGTTGTCTCCGGAGGAGGAGGCCCGCCGACAGACTATTCGTCGTCGCAGCGCTCCGGGCTCTGTTGGCAAATGCGCACCTGCCGGACCAAATCGTCCCAATCCATGATGGTCAGCACGTAGCCGTCGATGCCCTTGTCGACGCTGGCCATTATGTCTTCGTCGGTCAAATCGCAGGGGCTTTCCTCCGATCCTTCCTCGGAAGGTTCGGAGTTCGGCGCGTCGACGACGTTGGCGAGCGCGTCTTCCAACCCCGTTTCAAGGCCGGCTGCCCGAAGTTCCTGGCAGTAGGCTCGTGCTTGCGGCGGGGAAGCCGGGAAGTTGACGCTGAAGGTGGAGGGCGTGATTTCGGGGTCGAGCTTCATCCCGTCAAGGTCACCGCCAGCCTCTTCCACCTTGGAGTTGAACTCCGTTACGTCGAAGTACTCGAGGTCACCGCGCACGACTCCGGGTGGGAGCGGTACGTCGGGAGGATCCGGCTCGCCAAGCGATTCCTGGGCGCCGGGGCCAGAGGGCCAAGGCTCGAGGATCATTCTGGCCAGGCCGATCATCCCGACCGGGTCCATCGATTGCCCTCCTGAAATTGGCGCACCGAGACGGACCTCGACCAGGTCCTTGCGGGCTACCAGGACTACCCCTTCTCCGCTTACGTCCTGGTAGGCCTCATCTCCGACATCGACGCTCTTTTCCTCCCGCTCCGCCGCCCGGTCCGGAGCGTCGATCGACCACTCAAAGCTGTGCTCGTTCGGCTCGGCGAGATGGATCTCGATGGACACGCCGGCGTCCCCGAAAACACAGCCACCTTTGTAGTCGGTGCCGGCCGTCCAGTTCTCGGCGTGAGGTATGCCTTGGTGATCTCCAGGGCCGATGACTTCGTCGAGCAGCGCATCGAGTCGCTCGCAGTCGTAGTCGGCTAGGCCGCTGTAGTCGACCTCGGGCCGATCCGCTGCCGCCGCGGGGCCGGAGTGCTGATCGGCGCCAGTGCTGTCGCCCGCCTGGCTTGCAGTCGACCCGCAGGAGGCACATGCGGTGGCGAGCATCGCCGCCGCAATCAGCGACCCGATTCGGCTCGCCCTCACCTTGCTCCCCCGTCCCATCTCGGCGCCAGCCTACAAGCATGAACGTGAGGATCCAAAGGTCGAGCTGGTGAGACGAAGCGCCACTCGAGAAGCGCTAGCCGAGCGCGACGTCAGTGGCTCGCTGGCCCGAGGCCGCTATCGGACGCATTCGGCGGTTTCGGAGGTGTGATGAGCACTTCCCCGCCGCCCTCGCATCGGGGCGGAGAGATCGCAGCTGTCGCCGGCCAGGGCCGCGGTGACGTCAACTGTCTAGCGCCTGAGGCCTCGCTAGCCTTACGGGCGATGTCATCAAGGCTGGGGAGCCGGGTTTTCGGAGGAGTTTTGGCGCTCATCGCGCTGATGGCATCCCCGCTGGTGAGACCGGCAGATGCAGAGTGGAGGGCGGTTTCGCCACCTGCGGGCGGGATCGGCAATCTCCTCGTCGCCGATTCGAGTGCATGGCTGGTCCAGCCTCCTGGTTCTCCGGCGAGGTTCAGCGCTACGGACGACGGGGGCTTGAGTTGGACCTCTGGCAATCTCGCCGACTTCAACACTGCCTACCCGGTGGGCGCCGTCGCCGATCGCTCCTTTCGGCTGCTCGCCCTGCGGTCTGTGGGTGCTGGCCGCGAGCTCCAGGTTTTCCGCGTGGGTTCGAGCGGCGCCGTCACCCCGCTTGGACCCCTCCTGTCTGTGCCGGGCCAGGGCTTTCACTCCCGAGCCTTTGGGGTCTCCGACACCGGGGACACTTGGATCGCTCACTATGACGATGGCGCCGGCGAGTTCGTGCTGAGGATCGTGGGCGCCGACGGCTCTCTCGCAACGAAGGCGATTCCCTCGCCGAGCGGCGATCCGGACCCCGCAAGCGAACGGTGGCGGGTCTGGCGGACCGTATTCGGCCTGCGCCTGCAACGCGAAGCGCTCGGGATCGTCTACCGCGACACCTATCGGCTCAACGACGCAGGCCAGGTTGTTGGCGCCGAGGCCTACCCGGTTGAGTTCGTCGACGGCCAGGTTTGGCTCTCGCCGCGCTACGAACGCGCGTCATGGGACGGCGGAGCTCATTGGGGGCGCGCGTTCCTGGCCTTCCCGGTGCCAAGGGCTCCGGGCCTGGGCATGCCCCGGTATCTGGCCGTCGACGGGGCGATTGCCGAACGCTACTCGCCCACGCTCTACCGCAAGAGCGGACTGGACCTGCACGACGGCATCGTTGACACTGGCGCAGCCCTCGTCGCTCGTGACGAGAGCCAGATTTACGTGTCCGGGACCGGCCTGCCGTCCCTGCCCACCGCGATGGGGCCCTTGGAGGCGGACACGCAGACGCTGCTCGCCCGCGTCAATCTTCTTCGCGCCGACGCTGGCTTTCTGCCCCTGGTCGGGGACCCGGCGATTAGCCAGGCGTCCCGTAACCACTCCGGTTACAGCCTGCTCAATCCCGAAGAGGTCACCAGGGGCGAACCCCACAGCGAGATCGCCGGTCACCCTGGCTTCACTGGATCGAATCCCGCGCAACGCTGCCAGGCGGTCGGCGCCGAGTGCGGCGGAGAGGTGATGTTCGGGCCGGACGCAAGAGACCCGGTGGGTGGTTGGCTGGCGAGCGTGTATCACCGGCCGCTTCTCGGCTCTCCGGCCGCGGGCGTCGTCGGGGCCGGTCGGGTCGACGGCGGCCATTCGGTCGCCAACGCGGACTGGCGCGACACGCACAACCTGATCGTCGCGCCGATCGGTTTCCCGAACGGTCGGTGGCGGGGAGAAAGCGGGTTCTCCGGCGAGTGGCCAGACCCTGTGGTGGTCTGCCGCGAACGCGGGAACCCGATCCAGTATCCGGTCGGCATCACCGTCTCTCTCTACCTCCCCGGCGATGAACTCTCCACCGCGCAGGTGACCGGCATCGACGTCCGCGCCCGCGGCGCCGGGAGCCTGCCCGGCTGCCTGATCAACAGGGAGCAGCTCTACCAGGGCGATGTTGGGCACTTCGTGCTCGACGACCCGCTGGTTCCGGGGCAGACCTACGACGTCAGCGCCCAGTGGACGCCCGAGGGGGACTTCCAACCCCCCGGCGGCGCTGTCACTCCCGGCCCCGCCCTGAGCGAGAGCTGGTCCTTCACCTTTGAACCGGACGGGTACTCCGAACTCATGCATCCGATCAGCTGTCGCAAGGCCGGCGTTGGCACCCTGCGGCCTTACAAGCCGCGCTTGCGCCGGTCGCAGAAGCGCGGCGCGCGCAAGGCAGTCGGAGTCAGCTTCGCTGTACACGGGGCGACCAAGCTCCGGGTCCGCCGAGCCGTCCTCCTGGTGCGGCTCGGCCAGAAGCTGAGGCCGGTCGTGGTTGCGTCGAAGGCGATCCGCGCCAAGACGCTCAAGCTCGCCGGGCGCTCGTTCGTCCGCTTTCTCCTCCCACCTGGGCTCGCGCGCAAACTGCCGCTTGGGCGCCGGCTTCGCCTCAAGGTCAAGCTCACGGCGACGCCGACCGGCCGAGCTGCATGCGAGCAGGTGCTGGTCGTGAGGCGAACCGTGCGGACCAGAGTCGTCTTCACCCCCAAGCGAGGCCCGGTAGCCGGTCCCTTGAAGCGCGGCCGGGGCACGGGCGCCTCGTCCTTGCGGCTTGGGGCAAAGCCGAGCGAAGCCCATGGCTCTCGGCGATCTCTGACGCCGTGATTGCCATCTCAGCGTGCCGCCTCCAGAGCCAGGCGCCCCAGGACCGTTTGCCCTCGGCGATCCCGATGACCTATCGCTGAGGCTGGAACACGCCGGCCTGATGACATCGAGCCGCTCCGCCGTAGCGATTACCGAGGCATCGACCGTGCCGAGTGTCAGGTCGCGGACTCGGCGACGATCTCCGCGATGAGGACGGGGTCTCGCGCGTGAAGCGGCTCGACCGCGAAGCTGCCATCAGCGAGATCGCCGGGGAAGCGAACCTCCGCCTGCCAGCCCAGCCGAGTCCCGAGCAGGTAGGCGACTCAGTGACGACGAGCGCGGCGGAGGCTGTATCGTCGCCGCGAGTGCAGGGGACCGTGTCCAACGCCGCCCGTATCGCCTGGGTCTGCGCGACGGCGTTGGCTGTGTTCGTCATTTGGCTCGCGACGGACGCGAGTGCCAACACCGGCATCGGCTTCTTCTACGCGGCGCCGATTGGCCTAGCGGCCTGGTGGGGGGGAGCCCGGTTCGCCGCGATTGCAGTTGCCGGCTGCGTCGTCCTCTACAACGTTGGCGCCCTGATTCAGCCCGTTCCGCACTTTGGCCTGGCGCTTGTTGTGCGGCTGGTCGTGTTTATCGGAGTCGCGATCGTGGTCTCCACGCTCCGAGAGCGCCTGATCGTCCTCGAGCACTCCGCCGAAGAGCTGGAGGACATCCAGGCGGCGCTCACCCCGACGAAGGTCATCGATATCCCCCACGTCGACGTGGGGACGGCATTCGTGGCCTCCGATCACGGCGTCTCTGGAGACTTCTACCTAGTCACCAACGGGCCCGACGGCTCGACCCTCGCCATCGTCGGCGATGTCGTTGGCCACGGGCCCGATGCTGCTCGGCTAGCGACCTTCATCAGGGCTCGTTTCGCGGCGTTCGTCGCCAACACGAGCGAGCCGGGGGAATTGCTCTCGCTCGCCAACACCGCGCTCCTCGATCGCCCCGGACCGGCGCACGAGCTGGTCAGCGCGGTTTGCCTGCGCTTTCGGGACGAGGGGACGGAACTTTCCTGGGCGATCGCAGGCCATCCGCCGCCCTTGCGACTGCCTCGCCTCGAGGAGCTCGGTCCGGTCGGTACGACCTTCCTCCTCGGCGCCGGAGAGGGGCTCGAGCTGCACGCCGGGCATACCTCGCTCAATCCCGATGAAGGCGTATTGATCTATACCGACGGCGCTACCGACATCCGCCGCAGCGGCGAGCCATTGGGCTTCGAGAAGCTCTTGCGTCTTCTCAACCCGCTCTCCTCGCTTGCGGCCAAGGACCTGGCGAGTCGCGCGGAGGCGGCGATGCTCGACTGGACCGACGAGTCCCTCCGAGACGATCTCTGCCTGCTCGCGCTGAGACCCAAGCGGTGCTGAGTGCTCATGCCCGGTCGAGCCGAAGCCTGCCACGCCACTCGGCCTGAGCTTTCAGTACCTCCTGAGTCTGACCTGTCTAGCTCTCGAATCAACAGTTGACCCCTTGGTCAACTAGGGTTCCCGGCGCTTTGATTACTCCGTCCGCACGAAAGGCAATGTGGCTCGGCCTCACTGCCCTAACTGTGTTTTTCTTGCTGTCAGCAACGGCGTCGGCGGCGATGTGGACGAGCAATCCCAAAGGCCAGTGGGCCTGCACCAGCACCAGCAACGGATGCATCTCTCATACGAGCTTCGATCCCAACGCGACCCGTTGGTGGGGCCAGGCGACGAACCCCCGGGGAAATTGCACCAACTATGCGGCTTACCGGTTGATCAAGAACGGAGCCCCAGATCCCGGCTTCAACGGCAGCGGTGGGGCTGTCAACTGGAGAAACGTCGTCCGCAGCAAGTTCGGCCGGAATCGGGCTAACGGGACGCCAGCGGTGGGGGCGATCGCTTGGTGGGCCTACGGTCACGTCGCGTACGTGGAGAAGATCGTCGGCGGTGCCGTCTACTTGAGCGACTCGAGTTGGCCTACGCGTCCAGGCATAGGTGGTAGCTCACGCAAAATCGTCAAATCGGGGGGGAGCGGCTGGCCAGACGCCTTCCTTCACGTCAGGGACCGGCCTGCGCCGCAGAAGCCCAAAGACACCGACGGGGATGGGATTGCCGACAGTAGCGACAAGTGCCCGAAGAAAAAGGGGCCTAAGTCAAATGGAGGCTGTCCGCTGCCGTCGCAGGAAAGCGACTCGTATCCAGACCAGACGAGCTACACCTGGGCCGGGGGCGACCACTTCCAGTCGGCAATCGGCGACTTCAACAGCGACGGCCAGGTCGACATCGGCCTGCGCCGCACCACCGACGGCGTCTTCTACTGGCGG
>Ga0164241_10001656_pt1 | contig 26545 bp, 27 predicted proteins | sample OricomyardsoilBY_FD_108780 | JGI IMG/M metagenome (GOLD analysis project Ga0164241, IMG submission 108780) | Backyard soil microbial communities from Emeryville, California, USA - Original compost - Back yard soil (BY) | ecosystem: Environmental > Terrestrial > Soil > Unclassified | place: USA... | reverse complement strand
ATTTGTTGCCAGCGCAGCGAATAATTGGCGTCGCCTTGAGGCAGCGTCCAAATGGTATGCAGGTGATCAGGCAATAAAACCCAAGCATTGATTGCGAACGGATATTTTATGCGTGTTTGTACAATTGCTTGCCGGAGCGCGCTGCGGAAAAGCGCGTCGCAAAAAATGGGTTGCCGGCGGTAAGCAACCAGTGTGAAAAAATAACAGGCACCGGGCGTGTATAAGCGGCGGTAATTAGCCATTGTTTCATCCCTGTTTTTGACAGCCTTACAAAATTATTTTAGTAGGGTGGGCAAGCTTGCTTGCCCACCATTTGTGGCCGATAAGTTACGCAATATTTGCGGGAAATGCTACGGCTTTGAGGTGGTGGACAACAAGTTGCCCGCCCTGCCTGCTACAATTGCGGCGGGACACAGATTGATTTTTTGTTTGATCGAGGCGGGAAGGGTAATCCGTTGGGGAAAATTATTTATCGAAAAAAGAACTTCCTTTTGAGATTGGAAAATAACATGATCGACCACCCTTATATTATTTCTAAAAAAGGCACTGAAGGCCCTCTTAATTTAGGTGTGGGGGCCAGTGCGTATCTTTATGCCGGTGACGCATTTCACGACGGACCCATCGCAGCGAGCTGGACAAAAAACAACAAGCCAATTATTTATCGCTCTCCAGGCTCGATTAATGAAATAAACCCATACCCCACTCCCGATATGGAGTATATGGTTGTCATAAAATATGGCCCATGGAACGGGGCGCGCAGCAATGCGGTGCTGGTCAACGATGAGGGAGAAGAAATTTTTACCCTGGATCTGCCCAAACGCCTAGCCAAAGAAGAATGGGCACCGAAAAACTGCGGGCTTGAGTATTTTAGATGGTGCTCCTGGTGTAAAGACCCTGACATGATGGAATTTGTCGCAGCTATCGGTGAAACCGATTGGGTTGAGTTCCGCTATTGGAACTATAAAACTCGGCAATGGGATGAAGAAAAATACACGTTGGCCCGGCTTTAACCTAAACCAAATCGAGGGGTCAGTGTGTAGGGTAGGCAATAAGTTGCCCACCCTACCATCCTCAATCGCCATCTATATTTAATTCAATACACGGGCTTGCCCAGTCATTGTCATAAAACCCCATGTTCACGTAGCGATTAAAGGTGGAGTAGAGCCAATCTTTAGGTTTTTGGCAGAGGCCGTGTTTTACTGGGTTGTAATGGCAATAGTCGAGATGATGATTAAAATCCGCCTGGTTGCGGATTTGATGTTCCCAATTCCGGCGCTGCCAAATGGTTGATTCGCGGTGTTTAATTTTTGAGGGCGTGAGTAATTCGGCGCGGTTATATTCTGCGCCGATGGTGCGTGAGACCTTACGTTTAATTTGTTGCCAGCGCAGCGAATAATTGGCGTCGCCTTGAGGCAGCGTCCAAATGGTATGCAGGTGATCAGGCAATAAAACCCATGCATTGATTGCGAATGGATATTTAATGCGTGTTTGTACAATTGCTTGCCGGAGCGCGCTGCGGAAAAGCGCGTCGCAAAAAATGGGTTGCCTGCGGTACGCAACCAGTGTGAAAAAATAACAGGCACCGGGCGTGTATAAGCGGCGGTAATTAGCCATTGTTTCATCCTTGTTTTTGACAGCCTTACAAAATTATTTTCGTAGGGTGGGCAAGCTTGCTTGCCCACCATTTGCGGCCGATAAGTTACGTAATATTTGCGGAGAGTGCCATGGATTTGAGGTGGTGGGCAACAAGTTGCCCACCCTACAAGGCTACCTGCTATTTTTTCGAATAAATTCGATAATTGCTTCAGAAGTAAGCTCTTCTAGTTGTTGTATGTGCCCGCCAAGATCAAAATTTGTTCTGCCCGTATGAACCAGATCGCTCCTAGCTGTATAGCACTTGCTAAAAAATTTTGCCTTATCTTTGCCGCAGTATTGTTCAATCATATCTTTGCTGGAACCGGCGATTGACCTAAGTTTCAGATCTTTAAAAGTCCCGCGCATCTGCCCGCGATCCGCATCGTTGATTTTCGTGCTGTTGAACAGAGATTCCATTTGCGAAATTAAATCCAATGCATCCTGAGCGCGAGGGAGACGATCTGTAATGCTTTCGATAGCCGACACTAGAATTAAAAATCTCGCACGCAATGAGACCTCAAACCGAGCAGCGGAAAAAAGTTCCAACGCCAGTTGTGATCTGGCGGTTACGAGAGGTGCGAGTTGAAACCCTTCAAAAAATGCTTCAATAAAATTTTCAATTGGTGTGCCAATGATTGGTTGTACGGGAGGAAATTCTATAAACGCAGCAGGCTTTGATGCGTCTACTAACGTCAAACCTAAAAAATCATTCAACATTACATGGTCATTTAGAAGCTCATTTTTTTGCCGGATAGTATCTAATCCAAAGGGGGTAAGCATTGATTTTGGGGAATTTTTTCCGAGGTCAACCCCTGATTTGATTTTTGTCGTGGCAAAAAGCAAGGCTTTTTCTGCTAATGATCCGATTTTTTCGGCCTCTTCAGCCGATGAGAGTGGTACGGTTCGAAGGATTATATTTTCAGACTTCCCTATTGGGCCGTTTTCCTGTCCCGCAATCAGCTCGAAACCTGTTAGCAACTCAGCTTGTCCGAATGGCAATCGTGAGAGATCGGAATCCAAGCGTCGGTCTTTTGGCAATCTGAATCTTATTCTTGCAATAGTTCCAGTCATGCTATCTATCATTCTCCAAGAAATAGCGCGTTTGCAGGCACGTCAAACATTGTTCAGTCCGGTAATTTTCGATGCTCTTAAAAATCAGTACAAAATCGCATGTATTTATTGCTGGCGATAATTGTTGGGCATTACTGCCCAACCTACGTCCCTACATGCCTCGGAAATAACAATCCCCCACCACAACCTAAAATACAGACCAAAAAAAGGGGCACCAAATGCCCCTTCAAAAAAATTAACCAATACTGCTCTGATACCCCTGCGCACTCAACAGCGCCTCCAACTCGGAAATATCGCTAGGCTTAATTTTAAAAAACCACCCAGCCCCATAAGGCTCTGCATTAATAGTTTCCGGTGCGTCGTCTAATAAAGTATTCACCGCAACCACCTCACCACTAATAGGCGCGTAAATATCCGATGCGGCTTTTACCGATTCCACTACACCGGCTTCTTTACCGGCCACCACTTGAGAGCCGAGGGCGGGGGATTCGGCGAAGACTACGTCGCCTAGGGCCTCTTGGGCGTGGTCGGTGATGCCGACGGTGACGGTGCCGTCGGCTTCTAGGCGGGCCCATTCGTGGCTGGGGGCGTATTTAAGTTCGGCTGGGACTTGGCTCATGGGAATTCCTCAAATTTAGGGTAAAAAATGCGCTCTTAAACGGGTTGGCCTAAGCGCACAAAACAGGGTTTAACAATTTCAACTTCTACTGGGCTGTTGCGAATCAGCACGGCCGCCTTGGCACCTACTTCGGTGCCGGAGCCTGTGGGGATGCGGGCGAGGGCGATGGAGTAACCCAGGGTAGGGGAGAAGGTGCCGCTGGTGATAACGCCTTGCCGCTCGGTGCCTTGGATAATAACCGGGTAATCCGCGCGCAGTACACCCCGGCCTTTGAGGGCGAGGCCGACGAGTTTGTCGGTGCCGGCGGCTTTTTGCGCTGCTCTTTGTGCTTCTAGCGCGGCGCGGCCAATAAAATCGCGCTCGGCAGGTGCCCAGGCGATGGTCCAGCCCATGTTGGCGGCCAGCGGCGACACAGTGTCGTCCATTTCGTGGCCGTATAAATTCATCCCGGCTTCAAGGCGCAGCGTGTCCCGCGCGCCCAGGCCGCAGGGGCTTACCCCGGCGGCTTGCAGGGCCTGCCAAAAAGCTACGGCTTGTTCGCCTGGCAGCATAATTTCAAAACCGTCTTCGCCGGTGTAACCGGTGCGGGCGACAAACCAGTTGGCGTGCGCGCCGCTTAAGGGTTGGCCGACAAAAATGCCTAAATCCAGCAGGGCGGGGTTGTTCAGTACTTGGGCGACCAGGGCGCGGGCCTTGGGGCCTTGTACGGCGATCATGGCCAGTTCCGGGCGCTCGTGAATTTCCACCGTGAAGCCCTCGGCGATCGTGGCCATCCAGGCGAGGTCTTTGGCGCGGGTGCCGCAGTTGACTACCAGGCGGTAGCCAAAATCGGTGAGATAGACAATTAAATCATCTACCACACCGCCTTCGTGGTTGAGCATGCCGCTGTAGAGGGCTTTGCCCAGTTGGGTGAGTTTGGCCACGTCGTTGGCTAGGAGGTACTGCAAATAGGCTTTGGCGCCTGTGCCGGTCACGTCCACCACGGTCATGTGGGAGACATCAAACATGCCCGCATGGCGACGCACTTGGTGGTGCTCTTCAATTTGTGAGCCGTAATTAACCGGCATCGCCCAGCCGCCAAAGTCCACCAGTTTGCCGCCGAGGGCGCGGTGGGTGTCGGCTAAGGGGGTTTCCAATAAAGGGGTTGGGGAGGTTTGCTCTGCCATAAAATGCCCAGGGTAAAAGGGCGCTATTCTAACCTGCTTGGCGCGGTATCCCTAATGCCGCCGGGTGATTTGTTTTTGTCAGTTTAGGGCTGATTAGTCTGCAGTTGCCTAACGGTTTGCCATAATTATTTTGCGCAGTACCCTTTTTCGCAAGCCCTCGGTTGGCCTTGTTGTAGGTGTGAATAAATAGCTACTCACTAATTAAAACATTCAAGTTGCAGAATAAAGGACCTTTTAGTTTCTTTATTATTGCCAGCTCGGCGCGGTTTAAATATTCAATTCACGCAAATGGCAGGAATCCAATGAACAGCGAAAATCCGTTGCCGCAGATGGGCAAAGATGCATTAGATTTGTGGAATAACGGGGAACTTGAGGCAGCTGCAGAGTTATTCCAAAAAATCCTCGCGTTGGCAGCGCCCGATTATATCGACTTGCCGCATTATCATGGCTGCTACGGCGGTGTATTGGCGGCGCTCGGGCACAAGAGCGGAGCACAGGAACAGTTTGAATTGGCTGTAATTGCCCAATTGCGAGAAGATAAAAATGCGTTCTCGTCAGGCGTAATTGTTGCCCGATATTTTCTCGCTGAGCATTTGTTGCAGGTTAATGAACCGCTCAAGGCACTGGAAGTTGTGGCTCCATCACTGCAGCCTAGTGGCGTGGGCCAATGGCTGCTGTTGTCTATACAAGCGCAGGCATGTGCGCTGCTTGGCCGAGAACTAGAAGCACGCAGCTTCGCTCAAGGTTGTTTAGATGCGGCGCCTTCAGAGCAAAAACGCGAAGAATTAAAAACTCGGTTTGCGACGTTAAATATTTTATAAATTTGCGGCTGTGTTATTGCGCGCAGATCCTGAGCACAAATAATTAGCGATAAGGCGTGTTGCACAGGCGGCTGGGCCGCAGCCCTTGATTCTTTACTCAGAAGCCAATGTACATTCACCGACGGGGCCAATCTTATCGGCGGTACTTGCCGCCCCGATGGGTTATGCTTGCCGCTTTTTGATTACAGGCTTTTTATGAGCGAACAAGCACCTTTGGTTTTAGTCGATGGCTCATCCTATTTATACCGCGCCTTCCACGCCGCGCCGCCCTTAACCAATGCCCTAGGCGAGCCCACCGGGGCGGTTAAATTAGTGCTCAATATGGTGCGGCGGCTGCTGAAAGATTACCCGCAAAGCCCTATTGCTATGGTGTTTGATGCCAAGGGCAAAACCTTTCGCGATGACTTGTTTGCCCAGTACAAGGCCAACCGGCCGCCCATGCCGGATGATTTGCGTGCGCAGATTGAGCCTATTCACCAGGCGATTACCGCCATGGGCCTGCCGCTGATTGTGATTGAAGGCGTGGAGGCGGACGATGTGATTGGCACCCTGGCCTGCCAAGGCGCGGCGGCGGGCTGGCCTGTGATTATCTCCACCGGCGATAAAGACATGGCGCAATTGGTAAACCCCTTGGTGAGCCTGCACAACACCATGACGGAGACGCGCATGGATGAGGCGGGTGTGCTGGAGAAATTCGGCCTGCCGCCGCAGTTAATTATCGATTTTCTCGCTTTGATGGGCGACAAGGTGGACAACATCCCCGGTGTGCCGGGAGTAGGGGAAAAAACCGCGCAGGCTTTATTAAGCCAATTGGGTAATTTAGATGCGGTGTATGCGCGTTTGGATGAAGTGGCGGGCCTGCCTATTCGCGGCGCTAAATCCCTGGCGGAAAAATTGCGCGAACACGAGAATATGGCGCGCTTAAGTTATCAATTAGCCACTATAAAAACCGATTGTGAACTGCCGTTTAGCCTGCAGGATTTACACAGCAAACCCATGGATGTTGCCACTTTAAAAACACTGTATGAGCGCTTGGAATTTAAAAGCTGGATTAAAGAATTAGCCGCTGCACCGAGTGCTTTGGCGGAAGTGGCTGCAGATGTTGGCGAGGAAACCCTAGAGCCTGAACCGAGCATTGATTACCAGTGTATTTTTACGCTGGATGAATTAAATACTTGGGTGGAAAAACTCAAAAATGCTGAGTATTTTGCTTTTGATACCGAAACCACCAGCCTTAATTATATGGAGGCGAAAATTGTTGGGGTGTCTTTTGCCTGCACACCAGGGGAAGCGGCCTATGTGCCCTTCGGCCACGATTATTTGGGTGCGCCTGCGCAATTAACTCAAGAGCAGGTGTTGGGCGCCTTAAAACCGCTACTGGAAAACCCGCAGATTAAAAAACTCGGCCAGCATATTAAGTACGATGTACATGTGCTGGCTAATGCCGGTATTCATTTGCAGGGTATTGCCTTTGATACTTTGCTCGAAGGCTTTGTGGTGAATTCCACCACGCGGCAGGATATGGATTCTCTAGCGGAACTCTATTTGCAGAAGCAAACTATTCATTTTGAAGATATAGCCGGTAAGGGCGCTAAGGCGCTGACCTTTAATCAAATCGCCATTGAAAAAGCTGCGCCCTATGCGGCCGAAGATGCCGATATTACCCTGCGCTTGCACCGCGCGCTCTTCCCGAAAATTAGCCAAGATGCCGGTTTGTTGCACGTCTATCAAAACATTGAAATGCCATTGCTGCCGGTATTGCAGAGCATCGAGCGCACCGGCGCTTTAATTGACGCTAAATTATTGCAGCAGCAGAGCCTGCAGTTGGCCGCTCAGTTGGAGCAATTGCAAAAAGACGCTTTTGAGCTGGCGGGGGAGGAGTTTAATTTAAGTTCGCCTAAACAGCTGGGGGAAATATTATTTAATAAACTGAAAATCCCCGCCCTTAAAAAAACTGCCACTGGCCAGCCCTCCACCGCAGAGGATGTGTTGCAGGATTTAGCACTGGATTACCCGCTGCCTAAATTATTGTTAGAGCACAGGAGCCTGGCCAAATTAAAATCTACCTATACCGATAAATTGCCGCATATGGTAAACCCGGTAACCGGCCGCGTGCATACGTCTTATCATCAGGCGGGGGCGGCCACCGGGCGGTTTTCTTCCACCGAGCCGAATTTACAAAATATCCCGATTAAAACCGCCGAGGGCCGCAAAATTCGCCAGGCATTTATTGCCCCGCCCAGTTATAAAATTGTGGCGGCGGATTATTCCCAAATTGAACTGCGCATTATGGCGCACCTCTCCCAAGATGCCGGTTTATTAAATGCCTTTAGCAGCGGCCAAGATGTGCACCGGGCGACGGCGGCGGAAGTATTTGGTGTGCCGCTTACGCAGGTGTCGCAGGATCAACGCCGCAGCGCTAAGGCGATTAATTTTGGTTTAATTTACGGCATGAGCGCGTTTGGTTTGGCCAAACAATTACATGTGGGGCGCGGCGAGGCGCAAAAATATATCGACTTGTATTTTGCCCGCTACCCAGGGGTAAAACGCTATATGGATGAAACCCGCGCGCTGGCCTACGAGCAAGGCTACGTGAGTACTTTATGCGGGCGGCGTTTGTATTTGCCGGATATTAAAAGTAATGACCGCGCCCGCCGCCAGGGCGCTGAACGCACCGCCATTAACGCGCCTATGCAGGGCACCGCTGCCGATATTATTAAAATGGCCATGGTGGCAGTGGATAATTATTTGCGCACTGAGCAGCTGGATGCGCGCATTATTATGCAGGTGCACGATGAATTGGTATTTGAAATCGAAGCATCTTTGGTGGATGAGTTAATTCCGCAAATATGTACCTTGATGAGCGGTGTGTTAGCCCTGGATGTGCCTTTATTGGTAGAGGCGGGTGTGGGGAATAATTGGGATGAAGCGCATTAACCGCCTGTGGTGCGGGTGCAGAAAATTCACAGCTAGCGAGATTTTTTATGAGTGATGTACCCCACGATGAGTTAATGCAGGCACTTAAAATTGCCTTCACCTATATGCCCAAAGCTATTGAGGTGAATAAGTATGAATATGGCGAGCGCTACCAAACCGTGCTGGCGCATATTGAGGCAGTGCGGGAAGCACTGCTGCTGAATAACATAGACCCGGAAGAGGTGTACGGCGAGATTAACCCAGATACCACACCGCGCTCGCAGTATTAATAATTATTTCAACAGGCTGCCAGGGTGTGTAAATAAATGAGTTTGCGGTTGCCCGTTTTTACAGCGACATCTTCTTAAGGCCCAAACCTTCAAGTACTTCGCTCGCTTTGTGGCCGGAGTCTGTCCAAATGAAAACATATGGGTAAAGTTGTTTTGATTTATACACTATAACGAAGTCGTCTGTAACATAAAATTCACCGCTCAATGGCTTGGTCCAATCTGGCGTCGTCATGCCGTCTTTGGCGCGTGAGTAGGAAATATTATTGCCGATAATTGTGTAATGAGCTTCAAAGGCGGCTAAGCGTCTGGCAATTTTGAATGTGGCTGCAGCTCGTGTATCCGCAACCCATCGGTTAAGTTTGTTCCATAAAGCATCTCGTAGCGCCTGTTCTTTCTGCAAGAATACAAATCCCATGATGAAAAAGGTCAAGAAGAATACTGCTTGGCCATAATTGGGTCGGCAATACCCGAAGGGTATGAACATGAGAAGTGTTATTAAGGTTCCAAGCGCGCAGAGTAAAAATATTATCCGCTTAAATATATGGTCGTAACGCCCGAAAAAAGAACTGTTTTTAAGGTCTTGACGCTTTATGGAGGCAATTTTTAACGTGTATTCGTAAAATTGTGCTTCGGCGCTAAGTATCTTTTCGGCGTTAATTGAAACTGAAAAATCCATGGCTATATCCATTGGTATGCTAATGTGGTCTCGATATTGAAACGTTTGCGGTGCGACTTATTTCATCGCTTTGGCTGTATCTCAATTGGCTCGGCAGGTGCGATCCATTTATATCTGATTTTTGCGGATTAGATATTCAATGCCCCTTAAGTGTTCATGGCTGAAGGATAAAAACGAAAAAGAGAATGATTCGCCGTCTTTGAAGTGTAGCACCATAAGGCTGGAGCCCCGAAGCGCTACGATTTCTGTGTCGACAATACAATCACAATTGCCTTTCCATAACACTTCATATCCCCTTCTAACCCGCATTATACCTTGGCAAAATTCGATACTGATTAACTTTCTGTGGCTTAAAAATAACCCACCTAAGCCAAGGCTAATAAAAAGGTACAATGATAGAGCCGCAAGAACTGACAGATCTAAAAAGCCGCTTGCAACTGTGAACCCAAGAGCGAGTGCCGCACAAAAATACATTCTGCGAATGCGTGTTGCAGAGGGACCCTGTTCGGATATTAGGCTGTCCACAAATAAAAAAACCGCCAGACGTTAATAGTTAAACTCTTTCACCAACTGCAACTGCCCAATACTCCTAAGTGGCACTGTAAAATTCTCCCTTTTTTCATCAACTGTGCCTTCGTTAAACACCAGGGTAATCTGCGCGCTGATAATATCGTTGCGATTGCTGCCGGGTGTGAAGTTATAGCCGTTGTTAGTTAAATTCCCCCAATAATTCACGTACACCAAATAACGCCCCCGCATGGGCGAGGCCAGGCTAAAAATTTCTGAGCCGGGGCCGTCCACGCCGTCGGGGTCTAGGCCGCCGCCTTCGGTTAAAATCGGTGCGCCGTAATAGGCGCGCTGGCCATCGGGTGTAATGACGTGCATATCAATTTCCGCCTGCGGGTCGTCCCAGCCCAGCACCAGGCGGATGCGCGCTTGGGGTTTGTTGTGGTTGCTGTCGTAAAACTGCACGCGTTTTACCTGCGCACCATCGCTGGTGGCCAGGCTGATGCTATTGGAGCCGGGGCCGAGGGCGTAGGGGCGGCTAAAATTGCCGTCACTGTCGGTATATAGGGGCAAGGGGTTGCCGTTGACCGCCAGGCTGTGGGGTTGCGCTAAGCTGCCTTGTAAACGCCCGGTAATTAAAGTGCGCTGGCGCACTTTGCCGCGATCAATGGGCGGCGTGGGGTAGGCGGCGCGGGCGGTGTCTGAGTCGTTGGTGAGGCCATCGTATCGCCAGCCATTGTGCGGCCCCTGCCAGCTGAGTTCGGCGGCCAGGCTAAGAGAACTGAGCGCCAGGCCTAGGGCTAATGCCTGTAGGCGTTGCAGGATTAAATAATAAGGGCGCGCTGGCATGGGAATTCCTTCTGCGAGCTGATCTGGAGCGGCCAAGCATAGCAGTTTAAACGGGCCTGTTATTAACCCGGCGGCCTGAGCCGTAAAACAAGGAGATCCACGTATCTCCGCCCGTTTTAGCGGGACGTTCTGTTTCGTCACCGGGTTAATAAGTTCATTAGCTTGCGGGCGCTGTGCGTGCGGAATGAATAGCGCTGCCACTGTGTGCAGCCGCACGTTATGTGCACTTGGCTGCTAATCGCTAAATCCTATTGGTCTAAATTTGGCATAGCTCCTACTATGTGTCAGGTGCTGTTGTTACCATCAGGTTTGTGCGCGCATCGCTGTGTGCAGGCCTAGCACCCAAAACTAGTCCTTATAATTCTGATTTGTTAAAGCCCAATTGAGAGGTGTGGCGTGCTTGATGTACAACGCTTAACGCAAATGATGCTCGCGCATCAGGTGGCCAGCCCACCGGATTTAGTGGGTGTGTGCGCGCAGGAAATTGAGCGCCTAGAAGTGCGCCTGGGTTTAATCTTCCCCGCCAGTTACCGGCAATTTTTACTTACCTGTGGCCGTTCGGCCGGGTTGTTATCGCCTTGGGTGGCATTTTATTTTGATGATTTAGTGGATATTCGCGAGGAGTTTAACGAGCGTTTAAGTGAATTAATCGACCCGTTTGAAGTGCCTGCGAATGCTTTGGTATTTGCTCAAGCCGATGCCATTTTTGATTATTTCTTTTGCGATGGCAGTGAAGACCCGCCGGTCTATCGCTTAAATTTCCAAACCGAAAACCCCAGCTGCGAGCGCTGTGCGGCAAGTTTTAGTGTTTATTTAGAGGCGCTGGTGCTGGCTTCTGATAAAGAACAATGGCTGGATGAATTAGGTGAGGATGAAACCTATTGCGATGCCAGAAGTGAAAACGACGAAGAGAATTTATTGTAAGCCTGCCGCTATTTTTTATAGCAGCGCTACTCAATTAGTGGTTTCGGAATCGGTGCCGTTAGGAGTTATAGGGTAGTGCTCGTGCGTTTATGAGCATAGACAAGTTGTCGATTTAATCAGAAGCGCTTTAAGTAACTGTCTAATTGACAGCTATTTTCAACAATGCACACACATACATTGGTAGAGCCCCATTGCGGGCTTGCCTGTCTGGGGTGACTCTGAACACCCATCCGTCAGGGGCTCCTAAAAAACTTCGATTAAGTGCGCATTTTGTCTATACGAAGTGCCCGGCCAAATATTTGCGTAGGCAAATCTGCTGCTATACTCACGCGCCAGCGCAGGGTTGAGTTTGCCTGCTTGGCACTGCTCATCATTAACCAAACGTCCGCGTGTGAAGGCTTGAGTTTTCATGGCAGCGGGTTTAGATAGTTTTAATATTGGGATATTTTATGTTTAAAAAAATAATATTAATGGCATTGGTATTGGGTGCCACAGGTTGTGCAACAGCCCCTAAAATGGCTGTGAGTCCTAACCAAACTATAACAAAACCTTCTGCCCAGGAGTCGCAAGTCATTTTTATGCGCTCTTCATTTGTGGGCAGTGCAATAGATGCCTCATTATTTGATGTCACCAACGGGAATTTGGAATTCATAGGCATAATTTCGAATGCGACTAAAGTGGCTTATACCACCAAGCCGGGCAAACACACTTTTATGGTGGTTTCAGAAGCGGCAGATTTTATGGAAGCGGATGTGGCGGCAGGTAAAAACTACTACAGTGTGGTTACACCTAGAATGGGTGTGTGGGCGGCACGTTTTTCCTTGTGGCCGATTAAAAATGACAAATCGGCAGAGTACAATACCTCTATGCCTGAGTTTTCCCAGTGGTTGGCTGCCACCAAGTTAACAACTAATACCCCCGCGTCGCGTGAATGGTTCCAGAAAAATAAAGCCAAAATCATGGAGCGCCACAATAAATATATGGCCGAGTGGAAAAGCACCACGGGTGAAAACCTGAAAAAACGCACCTTGGATTCACAAGACTCTTATTAAATGCAGCAACTGTATTGCTGTGTCAAACAGCAATACAGTTTGGTTGCATTCTTCTGTATCGTGAGAATTACACTGTTATTAACCCGACGACAAAATAGATCAACCTGATCTATTTTGTCGTCGTCTCGCTAAAGCGGGCGAAGATACATTGATCTCCTTGTTTTACGAGACTCTTGGCGGCTTAGGCCACTGCTGCGGCATTCATGCCGCACGTATTAACCCGACACTAAAACTCGCCAGGTTAATAATGCGCTGGGTCGTATTGGCGTAGTGTGTATTTTCTAACAGCTTGTTGAAATACGTTGGCGGAGACGGTGTTGCAAGGCAAATTTGGCGAAAAAACCGAATGACTGCATGGATACAGAAGTTAGAGTAATGCACGACTGCATGGATGCAGGGCGACGTAGGAATCCAAGCCGAGGGGCTATTGCCGAGTTTACACCTAGTGAATGAGGATTTTTTGCCAAATTTAACGCCGCCAGAACTAGCAAGGTAGTATTTCAACAAGCTGCTAAGAGCGGCTCGGCGGTTTATTCCCCATTTGGCCACCTGCATAATGCAACAGCCTGTTCATTTACCTTTCTCTCAGCCACATATGCCGGTCTCACAATTCCACAAAGACATATTTTTTCTTGCGCTCTCGGACATTCCTGCCGGGCGGGTCATTACCTATGGCGAGCTGGCACGCCGAGCGGGTATGCCCAATGGCGCTCGCCAGGTGGGACGCATGTTGGCGCAATTACCGGCTGGCTCTCAATTACCTTGGCACCGCGTAGTGAATGCGCAGGGTAAACTGTCTTTTCCGCCTGATTCGGCGGCATTTAATACTCAAAAAGAATTGCTGGAACAGGAGGGAGTGCAATTTTTGCGCGGGAAAATTAAATTATCTGTTTATGGGGTGTGATGAATGCAGGAGGTAGAGTCACGCCAGCAGCGGTTACCGAGAGGGCTGGGTGAGGAAGCGCGCTTAACTTAATGACATTGCCCCCGCAGTACTGGATATAGCCTAGTTCAGACACGCCGTGAATACATCCTAAGTAGGTTCGTCAAAAAGATCCCTCTTTTTGACGGTCTGAACTAGGCTGTATCCAGTACTGCTATACCGCGACGCGATTACTCACATAGGCAAAATGCGTGTTTCGCGACGGAAAAAAATACTGAAAAGACGTTCTGAGCTGAAAAGAAATGCTGGGAATAATATTCTGCATGGCCACATTAATTTTCCCTATTTCGGCTATTGGGAAAATACTAGCGCTTGATCCAATGCTCCAACCGGCTCGTACAAATACCCTTGATACCTAAAGTAGGACTAGGCCATGTATCTAAAAACATTTGCAGTGCTGCTTGTGAGCACTGTGTTATCCGGCTGTTATTACCTGCAAAGGCCTAGCAACCCTATAGGCAAAATTGACTACATAAGCCCAATTACCAGCACAAATAACCCCCATAACCGCCAGTTGTTGGTGTTGTTGCCGGGCATTGGCGATAGGGCAGCGGTGTTTGCACAGCAGGGTTTTATTGCGGCGGTGCGCAGGCATAATCCTAATACGGATGTCATTGCCGTGGAGGCACATTTTAAATATTACCAGGCGCGAAGCATAGTTGAGCGGCTGAGTAACGATATTATTAAGCCCGCACGAGCAGCCGGCTACCGGCAGATTTATTTAGGTGGAATTTCATTGGGGGGTTTTGGCTCCCTGCTGTATTTAAAACATTATCCCGATGACATAACAAAAATATTTATTCTGGCGCCTTATTTAGGCGATGAGCAGGATTATGCGTATCTGCTTACCAAAACCCCTGCGCCAAGCAATCCACGCGATGTGAATATTTGGGCTTGGCTGATGCAATTGCCAGAGCCCGTGCGCAGCAAAATTTATCTTGCCTATGGCACAGAGGATAAATTTGCCGTGCCTAATAGTGTATTGGCGCAGTATCTGCCCGCTAATCAAGTGGTGACACAGGTTGGGCAGCACAACTGGCATAGCTGGAATACACTCTGGCCGCTTTTGCTTAAGCAACAAAAATCTTTTTAGTGCGGGTTAATCACTTGCCGTGTTTGTTGTAACCAATGCTGGAGCGGGCCTAATTAAGCGCTTGTTCCGCACGCAAACGCGCCACCATTAAATCCACAAAACTACGCACCTTGGCTGAGGCGTAGCGGCCCTCGCGGTGAACAATATGCACAGGCAGCGGCGCGCTTTCATACTCGCTTAATAAAATCTGTAATTCGCCGCGTTTTAATTGCGCCGCTACCTGATACGACATTTGCCGCACTATACCAAAACCTGCCACGGCTGCATCAATAGCGGCTTCATTAGTGGTAATGCTCAGGCGCGATTTAATCCGTATGGATTTAGCCTGATTAAATTTCCATTCGCTGGTGGGGTTTACACTGCTGGCGGAAATAATACAGTGTTCTGATAATGCTTCCGGCGTCAGCGGCGCATTATGCTTAGCAATATAAGCGGGTGCGGCACATACCACTCGGCGCACACTGCCCACTTTAATTGCGCGCATGCTCGAATCACCCAACTCACCAATGCGAATCCCTACATCCAAACCCTCTTCCAATAAATTTACCATCCGATCTAAATAGAGCGCACTCACTTCCATTTTTGGGTAAGTATTTAAATATTCGAGCACGTAAGGCAATACAAATAAACGGCCAAATAATACGGGTGCCGTTATGGCGAGATGCCCGCTAGGTTCGCCATTGATGCCTGCTGCGGCTTCATCCGCTGCTGTTAAATCAGCCAATATGCGTTTGGCATCCTCTAAATAACCCTTGCCCGCATCGGTTACACGTACATAACGGGTGGTGCGGGTGAATAATTTCACGCCTAAACGCGCTTCTAAATCGGCCACTGCACGGGTCGCTACGGGCGGTGAAATGCCTAATTTGCGGGCACCCGCTGCAAAGCCTTCAGTATCGGCCACGGCAACAAACACCTGTAACTCGGTAAATCGCTCCATAGGCGGCTCCAATAATTTCTATTTTAGAAATAATCAATTGTGTTTGGCGATTATTCTTCAGGCCGATGGGGTTTGGCAAGATGGCCTCACTCGCTAAGCAACACCTAGCGAACACCCAACCGACATACCCATTGAATATGAGGAACCACCATGAGCCGTTTAACCATCCCCAGCATTGAAACATCGCCCGCCGCTTCTTTACCCCTTTTGGACGCCGTTAAAAAACAATTGGGTGTAGTGCCCAATTTAATGAAATTAGTTGGCAACAGCCCTGCGGCTTTAGAAGGTTATTTAAGCCTGAACGGCGCCCTGGCCAAAGGCTCAATCGGCGCAAAAACTGGCGAGCGTATAGCCTTGGCAATTGCCGAAATTAACCGCTGCGATTATTGCCTTTCCGCACACACCTATTTGGCGACCCATGTTGCCAAATTAGACAGCGCTGAAATTACCGCCAATCGCCAAGGCACCTCGGGCGATGCCAAAGCCGACGCTGCTGTGCGTTTTGCCGCAAGGGTTGCGAAGCAGCGCGGTTTGGTGTCTGACGAGACGGTCGATGAGGTAAAAAAAGCCGGTTTTAACGACGCGCAGATTGTTGAAATTGTCTTGCATGTGGCACTTAACACACTGACTAATTATGTTAATTCGGTGGCGCAAACGGATATTGATTTCCCAGTGGTTACGGCCTTCGCTCAATAAATACAGCCACGGCCCGCATTGCGCGGGCCATTTTATTTTAGCCAAGTAATTACAAGGTTTTTAGTCTTCTTATATTTTTTAACAGTTGGAGGCAGGGTATGGCGCGGGCATTTGCCGATATTACTTTTACCACCAGTGTAAAGGCGGCACAAACTTTATACGGTAGCCGCGCCGCTAATCGCGGTTTTGAATTGGCCGCTGATGCGCGCAACTGCCTAAGCGCATGGGAAGCAGACTATATAGCCGCACGCGATAGCTTCTATCAAGCGACCGTGGGTGAAAACGGCTGGCCTTATGTACAACATCGCGGCGGGCCTGCCGGGTTTGTTAAGGTATTTGACGAGCGCACACTAGGCTACGCCGATTTTCGCGGTAACCGCCAATATATTAGTGTGGGTAATTTGAATGCGAACGATCGCATCAGCTTAATTTTTATGGATTATGCCCAGCAGCGCCGCTTAAAAATTTGGGGGCATGCGCAGCTGGTGCATGAACAGGATAACCCGCAATTAATAAATGCACTGAAAGACCCAGCCTACCGCGCACCTATTGAGCGGGCGGTTATTATTCAGGTGGAAGCCTATGAATGGAACTGCCCGCAACACATTACACCGCGTTATACCGAGTCGGAAATAAATCAGTTGGTTGAGTCCTTGCGGGAGGAAAATAACTAGCTCAAAAATCAATTAACACAACTATCACAGTTGCCAACAGCGCCACCAAAAACACTTGGTTAACGAGCTGGTGTCACTGGAACCAATTGCTGCCGGTGGTGGCATTAAAACTGCAGAATCAACGGCTAGCCGAGGGGCCAGAGCCAACACGGTTGCTCGCGACACCTGCAGCTGTTTTATAGCCTTAGTTGCGCCGTTGTTAAATTGCACAGAATAGTTTTATTAATAACCGTTATTTTTTCTGCCTGCACCTTAAAAATTAAATGACCCGAGGAACTAACTATGTCAATTGTAGAATCGCGCCCACCCCAGCCACCTTTTAACCAAGCAACCGCCATACAAAAAGTTCGCGCGGCGGAGGATGGCTGGAATAGTCGCAACCCGCAAAAAGTAGCCCTGGCCTATACCCCCGATAGCCAATGGCGCAACCGCGATGTGTTTTTAAATGGTCGCGCCGAAATCGAAGCATTCCTCACACAAAAATGGGCCAGGGAGCATGAATATAGATTAATTAAAGAGTTGTGGGCGTTTGAGGCAAATCGCATTGCCGTGCGTTTTGCGTATGAATGGCACAATGATCAAGGCCAGTGGTTTCGCTCCTACGGCAATGAAAATTGGCAGTTTGATAATAATGGCTTAATGCAAAAGCGTTATGCGAGTATTAATGACTTGGTCATTAGTGAAAATGAGCGAAAATTTCATTGGCCCCAAGGGCGTAGGCCGGATGAGCATGCGAGTTTAAGTGAGTTGGGTTTATAACTGAGTGGAGTATTTAATTATTAACCCGACACTAAAACCTGCCGGGTTAATAAGAGCTTGTATTAATTTCGTGCGACCTGCTCTTTATTATTAAATCCTGGCTGGTTTAGGCTGTATGCGTTCCCACACTGGAGCGTGGGAACGAGAGGGAAAATCGCGAAATTGGGGTGAGTTGTTGCGGGTTGCACACTCATTCCAATCTATATTAACCGCCCGCACCTTCGGAGCTTGGATCGCGATTGGCAACAACAGAAAAAATATCTTTTGCCGCTGTTATTTCAATGAAGCGCACATAATTAATGTCAGGATCTTTGCGGCGCCAAAATAGCGATTCTGTAACGTCAGGTGGGGACGTTTTGTCATATTTCCCATCCTTGCCCACGTGGGTACGTGCCAGTTCTATAAGTTCTTTGGGGGAGCCGAAACAAGCAGGTGAAAGTGAAAATTTGGCTGCATCAAAATAGGTTTTGTTGTTTTCTATATCGTAGGCAATGGAGCCTTTTGTTAGCCAAGTTCCATTGGTGGGGATAAGTTTTATTTCTCGTGAACTTGTTTTGTTTGGTCCGGTTTCGGTTGAATCCTTTTCTACTTTAAGAATTGAACTGAGCGAAGCTATTAATTCTTCGGGTGTTTGATCAAATAATTTTTTATCGCCTATGGCAGCCAAAAGCGCACCTGTTTCTGGGCAGCTGACTGTTTTGGTTGCTTGCGGTTTGGGAGTTTCTGCAATACAGCTAGCGGAACCAAATAAAATGATTGCGAGTGTTAATGTGGTTTTTATGGATTGAATAGTGTTCATTAGTAGCCTGCTTTTTTACTAAAACTGTGCCCATAGGAAATAGCTTTTTGGAGCGTTTGTGCGTCCAAATTGCCAGGATTTGAGGGTAGGGTGTTCTTGGCACCATCCAGTAAGTTGGTTGGATCCATGAGGTCTGATCGGCGCTTAAAGGCACCACCGGTTTTTGATTTATCGGTCAGTCCGCCATTTAGGGATGAGTTGCTGAAGCACTCAAAATGCAGCATTGAGCTACCGCCCGTCATTTTGGCGATATAAGCAATAACTTGTCCCTTAGTCACTTTTTTATTTTTCTTAATGTCGGGTAGAAAATCCAAGGTCGCTGAATTGACGGCCGTGGGTAATATTTCTCCGTAGCGCACGACAATGCCGTCATGCACTACTTCAAGAGCAAAAGAACCATTGTAAAAATAGTAGGGGTCTTGCCGCACATAACCGTCGGCAATTGCGCATACGGGGGTGCCGGGCGGCACAATTAAATCGCAACCGGCATGCTTGCGCCCGCCATTATCTCGCCCTGCACCAAAACGCCTGCCCCCTTCTTTATAACTTTGGCTCGGAATAACCGGCAGCGGAAAACTGTAATTCCCGCCCCCCACCGGTGTGCTGGTGTAACCCGGATTGGGCACCAGGTTTTCGGGTAGGGGTTTGTTGGCTTGGGTGGCTTGGGGGATTTGGCCGCCGCTGGTGGCAAGGCCGGGGCTTTCGGCTTTTACCGCATCGTTCCACATCTGCGTCAGCTCTTGGCTGCTGATGCCATTCATGAGTTGGGTGATGGTGGTTTTGCCCGGTTGGATGAGGCTGTCGGGGTGGGCGAATTTGAGAATAAATTGCTGAAAGTCGCGGATGGCATTTTGGGTTTTTTGGCCGCAGTCGCCGTCGGTATCCAACGGAGTTTTTAAATAACTGCTGCCTTTGAGTTTTTTATTTAGCAGGCGCTGCACATAGTTGGTTTCAACCGGCAGGTTCATGCCGCCTTTGCCTACGGAGTTTTTTATTTGCGTCATTGGAGGGTCCTTAAAAGAGATGAGAAGAGCGCATGCGGGGTGCGCGGCGGATCATGCCACGGCGGCTGTGTGGGGGCAACGGGGCTGGCTTTGGTGGATGGAGATTTTGGGAGGTTAAACCCGGATGGCGCTGCGCTTTATCCGGGCTACGCCAAAGATATTTGGAGGCAAAGCGCCCTCGATAAAGGGCGCCGCCGGTTTTAAAGCGCGTAAATCAGGGTTGGCGGCTAAGCGGGTGTCTAAGGTGACGGCTTCAAGCAAGCCTGATCTTACTGCCGTGGCTGACTCTTCGGCGCCGTAACCCAGGCTGACACACTGGGTGGCTTTGTATTTCTCCTCCTTATTATGACGCAGGTAATCTGGTTCGAAAGTGTGGGTGGCTCAGAAGCTGAACACTTCTCCTTGTTTAAATTCTTTAATTTTAAGAATCATAATTTCAAGGTATATGCCCCTTGATTTTTAATTTATCGCTATCTTGCTAAAACTGCAAAAATCCTTAATTTTTTTGGTTTGCGGGCCTTGATATCAGGTTTTGTAGCACACCATTTAATGAGTGATGCTCCTCACAAAAATATCCGTTTACGTAAATTTACGTATTCACAGCTGCCCGTGTACCAGACTATGGTCAGCTTTGAATATTTCCCGATGTACGTTTGCCCACTAGGTGGTTGTTAGCCAACCCGAAAGCCCACTTTAAGCATTTTCAGGACGATAATAGATGAACCCTAGCGTTAAATGCCTCTTTATCCAAAAGCCATTGAGCCTGGCCATTGTATTGGTTGCCGCTGCGTGTGTTAGCGCGTGCAGCGGTGGGGCGTTACATTTTGACGGTGGAAATTCCGCCCAAGTGAGCGTAGATGAAAACACCACAGCGGTGGTATGGAAGTCTGTGGCGCTGGTCGATGCACAGGGCAGCCCCAAGGGAGTAGTGTATAAACTGTCGGGTACTGATGCGGCTCAATTTTCGCTTAATTCCACCTCGGGTGAACTGACGTTTAAACAATCTGCAGATTTTGAAGTGCCGGTTGATTCTGACCAAGATAATGACTATGTGGTGGAGATTGAGGCCAGTTTTAATAGCCAGTACGCTGTGCAATATGTCCATATTAAAGTGAAGGATGTTAGCAAGCCGGTAATTACGCTGGTAAAGCCGAAGTTGCATGAGAACGTTGGTAGCGGTGATAGTGTTGAAGTTGAAACGGTTGTGCGATTTATTGATGCTGAATCCAACACACCCCTACAAGGGAACAGGGTCACTTTAAATTCCACGCCATTGATACAGGATGCAGCTGACCCGCAATTATGGAGGGGCAATATTGTTGTGCCGGAAGGCGGAGTCAATCTTTCCTTATCCGGGGTTCTAGCGGATAACTCGCAGGTTTATTCCAGTGCCAAGTTATTTAATAAGCGGGATGCTATCAGCCCTAGGTATTTAGCGATTAATCCCGGTGTTTATCTGCTTTTTCTCGATCCATCGCGCGATCTGTTGGGGAAGTTCTCGACTTCTGAGGGTATCTGGGAAGCATATCTTGAGAATTCGCAGTTAGGCGATTTAAAACCGATTTATGATTTTAATTCTTCCTTCCAAGCTATCTATACGGTGACAACGGACCCGGTTAGTGCGGTTAATCAACTTTTTGCTATTTATGTTGGGACTGCATTACCGCGTTTATTTACTGCGGGGTGTCTGTCGGGGGTAGTAAACGTTACCTATGATGCAACTAATAAACGTGCCTTAGTTGTTGTTAAATCGTCAGAGCAGGGTACGGATAAATTTAGGGTTTTAACATTTGCTACTGATCAGACCCAGGGTTTTGTTAAGGCACAACCACAGACTGGCAGCTGTTTGCCTGCCGCCCAAGATAGTGTTTGGGATATGCCTGTAGATATAGTGCGTGGCACCTTTAAACAGTTTAATTTTCATCGTCTGAGTAAAACCTACATTGTTGCTGATGAGCGGGTAGTTAATGGTGTTAGTAAAACTGTAATTCGGGGCTTCGCTGAGGATGGCCAAAAACGCTTTGAAGCCTACGTGGGCCCAGATATTTCTAACCTGGCCATAAATAATACAGAAGGCATCATTTATGTGGCCGAGAATCACAGCTCGGCTGCAGGGAAAATTAAAACCATTAATATTTCTACCGGTGAAGTGGGGGATTTGGTGCAATTCTATGGGGCCAGTGCTGTGGGTGCTTATACGGATCTGCGCATGGATAATGTTAATAAGCTGCTTTATGTTGGTGACGATGTAAGCGATGCATTTTTTGTGGTGGATTTAGCTGCCAAGTCTATAAGTGAATTGCCGTATAAGTCGGTAATCTATCCTAATGTGTATTAATTGTATTATTCCTTTGTTCTGGTCCCGCGTACTAAATAGTTAATTTCTAAAATCACGCGACTGCAGGGATTAATCTCTCGGTCGCCCTGTGTTTATTAACTGCCCGGTAAAATTTCAACTACCCGGACACCCACCCCAACCCGGCATCCATGCCGCATTTGTTAACCCGACACTAAATGTCGCCGAGTTAATATTCCGTACCGCTAGGCTATTTGCTGATGTGGCAAAACATTCTGCGCCTATGGTTTGCCAAGTTTATCAATGCCTGAAACTGCAGCGAAACTGTCGCTGTAATCCATACCGGGGACACCCCAGAGCGTGTTCACCACCACAGCTTTTGTTAAATGGTCATACCATTAAACAAAAGTGTGCTCCAGTCACTATCAATCGTGTTGTGGATCCTTAAGATAAAGTCAAAACAAAACTAAGGTGGCGCCCTTGCAGTGCGAGCAGCCCATGGTTGCGGCCCACCGATAAACACCCCGGACCTACAATAAAAACGCGGAAACTCACGATGAATCCTCTAAAAACAATAATTCAATTGGCAGGTGTGCTGGTATTTGCCGGCCTGACATTAACCGGCTGCGGTGGCGATCCGTCCGCGTCTAGCTCGTCTTCCAGCAGCTCAAGCTCATCCAGCAGCTCAAGCTCAAGCAGTAGCTCATCTAGCTCGTCCAGTTCGTCGTCATCGAGCAGCTCATCGAGTTCATCTTCCAGTAGTTCAAGCGGGATCGCTCACGCGTGCGCCAGCACAGACGCCATGGCCTTCCAGGCATTTGCACGTGGAGTGCCGGGTAAAATCGAGGCGGAGGATTTCGACCCGAGTGGCTATATGGATTCGAGCACGGAGAACCAGGGTGGCAGTTATCGCACGGATACGCAGGTGGATATAAAAGCCATTAGCGGCGGTTACGCTGTGGGCTGGATGACAAGCGGCGAGTGGCTGGAATACACGATTAATGTAGAAAGAGAGGGCAGTTATGATGTCACGATACGCGCAGGGGCTGTCAGCCTCGGGCGTACGCTGTCGATCAGCCAATGCAGCAGCGAATTATTAAAATCGTTTGTGATTCCTAAAGTCGCCGAATGGGGGCAATTTAAAACCTGGTCGGCAGGCAAAATAAACCTCAAACCTGGCCGTCAAAAAATCCGCATCACGGTCACCGGCAGCGATGATATGGACATCGACTGGATCCACATTGGCCCCTATACCGGCGTAATCGATCCTCCAAACCCCGCTATATTAGGCGCCACCCCACCGATGGGCTGGAATTCATGGAATACATTCGGCTGCAATATTAGCGAAACGCTGATTAAACAAGTGGCGGATACGCTGGTGAGCACCGGCATGAAAGACGCGGGCTATCAATACGTCAATATGGATGATTGCTGGATGGATGGCCGCGATGGCAATGGCAAGCTTAAGTGGGATGCCAGCACCTTCCCCTCGGGCATTCCAGCATTGGCTCAATATGTTCACGGCAAGGGCCTAAAGCTTGGTATTTATCAATCAGCCAACCAGTGGACCTGCGTGGGTGTGTACGGCTCCGCTGCCGATAAAGCCAAACGTGTGGGCGGGCTGGGCCATGAAGCTCAAGACGCGGCCACATTTGCTGAATGGGGCATTGATTACCTGAAATACGATTTGTGCGCGGGCCAGCGCTCATCAATCATCAAAATGGGCCAGGCGATACGCGCTCAATCGCGCCCTATTCTCTATAGCATTAACCCAGGCAACGGACAAAACGATCTGGATCCGCCCAAACAAAATTGGGATATGGCAGGCGTAGCCAATATTTGGCGCATCGGTTTTGACATCAATGCCAGTTGGAGCTCCGTTATGCGTTTGTTAGATGAAAATGCCAAACTCTACTCCTACGCAGCTCCCGGCGGTTTTAACGACCCGGATATGTTGGAAGTGGGTAAGCTCGCTAACCTTAACGAAGACCGCTCACATTTTGCGTTGTGGGCGGTAATGGCAGCACCTTTAATTGCTGGCAATGACATTCGCAGCATGAGCGCCAACACCAAAGCAATTTTAACGAATACAGAAATTATCGGCGTAAACCAAGATGTGTTAGGAATTCAAGGCCGTGTGGTAGCAACGCCCGGTCAGGATTTACAGGTGTGGTCGAAAACACTTTCCGGTACGAATAAACGAGCGGTGGTGTTATTTAACCGCAGCAGTTCTACAGCGTCTATTACGGTTAAATGGAGTGATTTAAGTTTGCCTGCGGGCGCTGCTAGCGTGCGCGATATTTGGGGCCACACAGATTTGGGTAAATTTACCGACAGCTATACCGCAACGAATATTCCTTCGCATGGTAATGCTATGGTGATAATTACCAGCACGCCATAAACACTGTGCTGCCACAGGGAGCGTGGTAAATCAGTGTATTAGGCAAGCTCTAAACATTACCTTGCCTGCTCAAGTGGTGTTAATTTTTTCAAAAAAACGCGAACTACCCTGGCACCTATTCCAATCCTTGCACAAACCAAGTTGCACTTGTGTATTCAACTAGTGCGGCAAGGGAGGTGAATACACAGGTGCAACTTAGTTTGTTCAAGGGTTGCAAGAGCATCAGCAACAGTCGCAATCACTGATGCAATTTGTCGGTAATCCACGCGAGCCCATGCAAGAGGGGCTGCCCTTTGCGCTTAAGGATTACCTTGCGCTGGTGGGCTGGACTGGGCGTATTCTCCGTGAGGATAAGCGCGGTTCTATCTCCGCAGACTTGCTGCCGATACTGGCTCGTTTAGCCATTGAGCCCAAACACTGGCTTTTTCTGGCCACGCAATTTGAGAGCAAACTCAAGGGTTTGGTTGGCTGCGTGTTTGCGGTTAAGCGAGCGGCGAAAAAATTAGGGTATATACGCTCGCCGGGGTTTGGTGTGTGTAAAACCGTGTTTCTTGATTTTTTAAAATTGCCAAATCCCGCATTGCTGGGAGGCTAACTGTTTCTGACAGCCAATAAACACTCCTCTTGCCTCGCGAAATGCACCAATTTTCGACTTTAAATTCTGAAAATAAATAGCGTGTCGCTTAAATCCATAGGCTCGGATACTTAGGTGGTGCGGCAAGGCTGTCATTTGAAGCATATTTGCCGTTTTCTAGAGTGGGTGTCCCGTTTGTTTTCTAGTTGCGGCTGGACTTTTTTGATATTAGTGCCTTGATTGTTTTACATGGGGGCTTGATTGCTTTCCTTTAATTTTAATTGTCAAGATTTCAAGGTATCTGCACCCTTGCGCCCCTTGATTCTGATTCAGGGCGCTGCCCATTGATTTGATTTCTCTAAAAATATTTTTTAAGTGCTCCCTTCATGTCTGTTGAAAAGGATGCGTAGTCAAACCCCTTAGGAATTTCAATGGCGGCATGATCCATCCTGTCGTGTAGATCATGGCAAAATATTGATCTCAAATTATGAGTGTTTTTTCCTTCGAGGTCTTCATGCTGACGTTTAATTGCGAAGCTAATGTATTTAATTCTTTCTCCTGTTAGTAGGTGCTTGTAGGTGCCAGACTTCTCGCGTTGCCGCGCAAATTTTTCGTTAGCTCCTAGGTCTCCAGTTGAATCGACCGCTATCAGAATTGCTTGAAATTCTGAGATTCCAGCGCCATAAGAACGCTCTGAGAAAATAGAGTTGAATTCAACTTGAAGTGGTGCCGCCATTTCTGAAAATTTCTTACCTATATCTTCCCATGCGACGCTGCAAAAAATTATTTTCATTGGTTGGTTCTCATTTGAATATTCTGTTGCTTGGAGGAGGGTCAAAGTGAAGTAATCAGAGCATCCTTAATATGTGCTCGATTGGCAGAGTCAGGGCGTTCACTTCAACTCTGAGTTGTTCCGGAACTGCCCGGACACCCACCTCAACTTCATTTTATGAAATATATTCCCACCGAGATTCTAAGCTCTAGCTACTAAAGAATGGCCTCGAACTACCCGGATACCCACCTCAACCCTTGAACAAACCAATTTGAAACTGTATATTCAACCAGTTCAGCAAGGAGGTTGATATGCCCAAAGCCCGTAAATACCAAATCGCCCTAGAAGCCACCCCCTACTACCATTGCGTCTCCCGCTGTGTATGTCGCGCGTTTCTGTGCGGTACCGATTCGGCAACGGGCCAGTGTTTTGAACATCGCCGTCAGTGGCTGGAAGATCGGATTCTAGCCCTGGCTCAGATATTTGCAATAGACGTGGCCGCGTTTGCGATTATGTCCAACCATTATCATCTCGTGCTGCACATTAATAAAATCAAAAGCCTAAGCTGGACGGATTGGGAGGTGTGTGAGCGCTGGCATCAATTATTTAAGGGCACGGCGCTCACGCAAAAGTTTTTACGTGGTGATGCGCTGGATAAAGTAGAGCAGGATGCGGTGAGCACTAAGCTGTCGCAATGGCGCGAGCATTTAAGCAGTATCAGTTGGTTTATTCGGTTAGTGAACGAGCCCATTGCTCGGCAAGCTAACTCGGAAGACAGCTGCACGGGCAAATTCTGGGAGGCGCGGTTTAAAAGCCAGGCGCTTTGCGATGAAAAAGCCTTAGCTGCCTGTATGGCCTATGTGGATTTAAATCCTATTCGCGCCAAAATGGCGGAACGTCCTGAAACCTCCGACCACACGTCCGTGTACTGGTCAAGCTAATCCGGACACTTTAATTTGAGTATTTTCGAAATTGATTGGTGACACACCCCCGTTAGCAGTGTGCAACCGATGCAGGTTGTAATACCGAATGTAAGCCGCTACATCAGCCTTCATATGATCACGTGTT
>Ga0164241_10001655_pt1 | contig 26551 bp, 16 predicted proteins | sample OricomyardsoilBY_FD_108780 | JGI IMG/M metagenome (GOLD analysis project Ga0164241, IMG submission 108780) | Backyard soil microbial communities from Emeryville, California, USA - Original compost - Back yard soil (BY) | ecosystem: Environmental > Terrestrial > Soil > Unclassified | place: USA... | reverse complement strand
GGCCCTGCGCACCCTTGGGAACCGATCGAAGACGGTGTTCGAGACGGCAATCACGCGGCGACCTGATTCAATCAGTTCAGACGCAAGCTCTGCCAGCCGCCTGCTCTTTCCCGAGCCGTTCTGGCCTCCGAGACATGTGATCGGTGACGTGTTGTCGTCGAGGTGAGCCAAGAGGCGATCAACCATATTGCAGTGTCCAATCTTTGGCAGTCGACAAAGTAGTCCTATCAGCCAACTGTTTGGCCGATGCCGCTGGAGCCCTTGGCCATCGGCACGCAGTCCGTGAACTCCTTGTACAGATGCGTCACATGGTCCATCCGTCGCTGCGAGCCGCTCAGACTCGCGAGCATCCGGTAAGCGAAGTGCATCAGGCCGTTCGAGAAGCGCACGATGGTCGACGCCATCTCCCGCGGGAAGCCTTCCCGCGCGCGGCGCAGCGGGTGAATGCCGCTGTGAACGAACGAGTTGAGCGCGTGCCGTGAGTACTGGTTGAACTCCGCGATCGGCGCAGCCAGGCCCTGAGGTGCCTTCTTCACCACGGCGTCGAGCATTTCCATGTAGCCGGGCAAGTTCTTCGCGGCTTGTTCGGCCTCCAGGTCGAGAGCCCTTGCAAGTTTGTCGATATGGGCAGGATTAGCCGCATAGAGCAGCCAGGCCGCCCGCAGTAGTGCCTCGTACTGCAGGCGGAGAACGGCAGCCCCCGAGTTCGGCGCCAAGACGGCGAATGCAGCCCTGAGCACGCTTGCATGTTCGATGCATAACGTGCAGGCAGTTGCCACAAGTTCGTGCTGCTGATTGGCAACTGCGAGCACAAATCCTGCCTCAGTGAAGCAGGCCAGGATCGCTTCCTCGAAAGCCTCCGAGCGTTCAAGTAGGAGGTCAATCCGACTAGCGTCCGCGGCTTCGTTCATTCCGGCAAAACGTACTTGGTGTCGCACTCATCTGGCCACGCCTTCCAAAGACGACTGGAACTCCTTGGTGAGCGATCCCTCAGGCAGCTCGCCGCAAATGAAGAACGCCGGGCAACCGGAACAAGTGCGAGCAGATTGGTTTGTCGGAAACCGACCCGCGCGGATGTGCCCAATGTACTTGCCGAGCTTGGCATGCCGGTTCTGTAACTCCACCTGGGACAGACTGAAGGACTGAACCTCTTCGTCAGCAAGGTGGATCATCTCTATATGCGCGTCAGGGAACGCCTGCCGTGCAGCCAGTATGAACGCCGCCGCTCCGACATCCTTTCCTTCATCGCTTCGCCGGTGTCCAGTCTGGACGCGACGCAACGTTCTTTGGCCGTCCGGTCTTATCAGTACGTCGTCCGGCCGGATGACGACTTCGTCGCTGCCGATAGTGATCGACAGCTCAGTTGCCGTCTCAGTTGCATGGCCTGCTCGACTTGAGATGAAGTAACGGACGAGTTGGACAGCGAACGAGTGATAGTGAACGACGTAGCCATGATCCGCCAGACCGCAAGCAGCTATCGCTTGGCCGATATGGGCCTGCAAACTGGCGTCATCGGAAAGCTGAACCGCACCTCCGATCACCTGCTGAAAAACGGTGCGCACAACATCATGCATCTGCATGAACGGAGTTTTTCTACGCCGCCCGCCGACGCGGAGAACGTGGGTATAGAAGAACCGTCTGGGACACGATTCGTAAAGCCCCATCTGCGCCGCAGAGAATGCAGGGCGGCCGTGTATCTTCAGGTCTATGGAACGACTGTCAGGACCAGGAGGCAATGCTCTCGTCGGCCGACGCTCAACTTTACGCACCGTGGCCCCAAGACGATCGACAAATGCAGAAAGGCTGCGCCGCCTTCCCGCGCCATCCAAGGTTGGCGCGTATAAGAATAGTCGATTCTCCGCGCGCGACATCGCCACGTAGAACAAGCACTCTTGCTCTTCGGCATGCGCCGCCCTGTTCAGCTCAGCTGAGGACCCGGCCGCTCCTTCGATCAGTCCGTCCGGCGGCAGGCAAGCGGGGGTCGAGGCAGCGCGCGGCATCGTGCCCTTGTTCATTCCTGGCAGGTGCACGATGGGAAACTCAAGTCCCTTGGCGCCGTGAATGGTCATGAGGCGAACGGCGTCGATGCCTTGAGCCGCCGCCGGCAACTGACGCAAGTCGCGCTCATCGCTCAACCTCAGCAGTCTCCTGATCCGCTCCCCAAGTCGTACGATGGGCAGCCCCGAGCGGGCGGGCTGAGACCTGAGGAAGTTCAAGAACTGCCAGACGGCAATCGACTGAGTTCTGGCACCCACGTTGTCCTGTGTTGCAAGCCTTGCAGCTGATCGGGTTCTATCCAGCAGAAATCGAGCAAGTACCACCCAAGGCTGGGAAGCCTCGTCGAAATCGCTCAGTGCGCTAGCGAGTGCAGCAAGTGCGACGCGGCCCTCTTCGGTCAGTTCCGACGCCTCCGCTGCGCGTTCAAACCAGCCCGCCTCTTCGTTCTCCGTCTCCCTGAGGTGGTCAAGAATCGCCCCAACATCGCCGAGCGGGATCTGGAATTCGGGCCAGCAGGCAACCCGCACCAAACCCATCGCTCGCCTATCGACGAGAAGCGACAGGTATGCCATGAGGTCCTTGACCTCGACGCGCTCGAAGAGGCTACCTAGGAAGAGAACGGGAATACCGATTCTCTCCAACTCTTGCGCCATTGAGGCGAGGCGTTCGTTTCCCGTGGACAACACGGCTTGGTCGCGGTAGCTGTACCCACTACTGACCAAACCTTCGATCTGATCAGCGAGGACAACTGTCTGGTCGTCGCTGCTCCCTGAAAGTAGGACTTCAGGCAGGACTCCACTACGGCTGCGTTCCGGAGTAAGACCGGCACCGCTACCGCCGGCAGACATTTCCGAGGCGAAGACTGTGCAGGCGCTTGTGATTTCGGGCACCGAGCGATAGCTACGTTCCAGGCGGCCTCGCACGCCGCCCGCAAAGTCCTCGTTGCCGAACCTGATGAGGTTGAAAGAAGACGCGCCGCGGAATCGGTAGATTGATTGCCTTGGGTCTCCAACCGCCCAGAGATTCGAACCGTCGGGCCTCAGAGCTTTGAGTAGCCGAACGCTGCTTTTGTTCACGTCTTGGTATTCGTCAACCAACACGTGGTCGTACAAAGCCTGAAGGCGCTGGCGGACGGCCGCGACCGACTCGACCAACCGGACTGGAATCGACACCAGATCACCGAAGTCCACGCACTGGTGTTGCCTCTTCAGGCTTTCATAGGTTCGATATACCGCCGAGACCTCAAGCGCCTTCTCCGCTGCAACAACCTCCTCCGGCGTCGTTGCACGGGAACGCATGACCTTCGCTAGTGCTTCGTACTGATCCGGGTCGACGACCTCATCCTTGGCTCGCGAGATCGCCGACAACATATCGGCGATGTTCTGAGTCGGGTCGTACAGATTCCTATAGTGGATCAACTGCAACGATGGAAAGGCCTCTTCCAACAGCTCGACCGCCTCTGTGCGATCGAGCATTCGCAGATCTCGTGGTAGGCCTAGCTGGTCGTGGAATCGCTTGATGATGTCGAGGCCGAAAGCGTGAAATGTCCCGACCCACATGGCAGCAGCGGCCTCCGCGTTGACGGCTGCAATGCGTTCGGCCATCTCGCCTGCTGCCTTGTTTGAGAACGTGAGCAGCAAGATGCGTCGCGGATCGACACCTTCGGCCAGCAAACCTGCAACACGGGCTACGAGGGTTTGCGTCTTTCCGGTACCGGGGCCAGCCTCAAGGAGGTACGCCGGCCCTCTGTGGCTCGCTGCGGCAAGCTGCAAGGGGTTGGGGGTGCGGCTCTGAGCTTCTCCAGCAGCAACGCGGGGAGCAGGCACAACGGGTAGAAGAAGAGCATCGAAGAGCTGCTGAGCTACGACATCGAAAGGCGCGCCGAGTCGGGTAGCAATGTCTGTCGCCGAATGGCCGTCGTCGATGTGCAGTTTTCTCGCCCAAGCACGCGGCAGGAGAAACTCGCGGGCGAACAGGTCCATCTGAACTTCGCGCCGCTGGCGACGGCTGTAGTCGACAACCCGGTCCATTCCGACGGGCGCAGCCTCCGACGAGCGTGCGAGGTCAATGTCGCGGGCTGGCTCTATGCCGACTTCATCTCCCAGTTCAACATGCCCCACCTCATGGGCGATGTAGAACGCGCGCGTGAACTCAGATTCAGCGTTCTCGTACAGGATCAGTCCGTCGGCTGACACGTAGGTCGCGTGACCTCCATCAAGCTGAGCTGCTCCTGGCGCCAGCGGCTCGGCGTCGAGATCCCGTACGCCAACCTCGTTCAGGACGAGCTGAAGCGGGCGCCATGGATCGGCGCCTCGCTCCACAGCCAAGCGGTGCAGTTCTGCAGCGCGCTGTCGGCCAAGTTCAACGGCATCCATTTCAACTGCCGTCTCGCAGAAGCTCTGCCCGCCTTTCCGGCGGGACGCCACCGTCTATCAACAGCTGTTCGAACGTCGCCTGGGTCGGCGCATGAGGCTTTTCGTCCGACTTGTGTTGGTGGGCAGCCTGCGGCGCAGGTGGTGCAGATAAAAGCGCCAACAGCTCGTCAGCCAACATCCCGATCGCAGAAGCGAGCGTGGACAGAAAGGGGCGGGGAACGGTTGTCGGAACGACTCTTCGCTCGCGGAAAGCCGTCATTACGTTCCTCGGAACACCAAGCTGACTGGCAACGTCTCGCTGCTGTGGTACGGAAAGCGCTGCGAGCTTGTCTTGGATCGTGGGTGAGGGTGAACCACTAGCAGCGGCTGACTCATGTCGAGCGAGCGCAGCCCCTATCGCGTCCGTTGCTCGCCGTTCAAGCTCACTGCCGTCTTCACCTGCTTCCTTCAGGTATTGATCGAACACCTCTTCGGGAGAGTTCATGATGAACTCCAGGCTGGCATCCAGCAAAAGTTCCCGGTCGGTCTTGGTCCGCTTGTTCATGGTCATCACCCCTTGCGCTTGTTGAAGTTGTCAGCGGCGCGACGAACAGCCTTGAAGGCGTTCCAGTAGTCGCTTTCACTGACACACAGCGCACTTCGGATCTCGGCCTGCGTGTGGCCCTCTCGCTTCCTGATTTCATCGAGGATCCGCCCTGGCAGTTCATCCGGGCCGAAGCTCGCACGCAGGATCGTCAGAACCGCGTCTTCCTCCGCCCTGGTTTGCGAATCGTCGAGCAGGTGTTCCGGCGTTCCTTGGTCGACCGCCAGTTGGTCCAAGAGCGACTCGTCGCCTTCAGGCTGCTGGAGGTCCGATTCAAGGGCCAGCTGGGGGGTAGCTTTCGTCAGTGTCTGTTCGCGGTTCCAGGCCAAGCTCTTCATTACGCCTACCAGTAGTCCAGGAAGGTCGACTCTGTTGGTTGGCCACTTTCTTCGCCGTTCCAACACGGCGAGCGCAGCGTCTGCCAAAAGGTCATCAGGTGTATAGCTAGCGCGAAGTCGGGTCGTCGTTTGGAGGATCACGTAGGCCGCACGCAACAAGCGCTTCTTGAGCGACTTGTTGCGGTGCACCAGTTCGATCTCCCGCCGGACTTCACCTTCTGTGGCGATGACATCGCCTGGTTGGGCGTTGTCGTCTTCCTCGTCCAAGTCCTCTGTGTGCACTGTGGTCTTCTCCCATGCTGCAGCCGAGGCTGGATTTGCCACGGATTGGCCCGTCCAGCGAACTTTCTTCGCTCGGTGGCAAATTTCATCTGGCGCTGAGCATGTAGCAGGTGAGGGGGAACGGTTCCCCCGAAGGAATGAACATGCAACCTGCTAACACTACCCAGTCCGCGGCCATGACGCCGCACACCATTCTCGTTGCCGGCGAAGACCTCGCCTTCCGAGAAGTCCAGATCATGGCCGCCAATCCGACGGGGCGCCAGATCCTGACCGCGGCCGGCGCCGAAATCAGGCCCGAGAGCGTCGTCCTCCAACTGCTGCCCTCGGGCGAACTGGAGGCGATCCGCCTTGACGAGCACCCAAACCTGGGGGCGGGCAACCGCTTCCTGCTGTCCGCGGCTGACCGGGCCTACTACTTCACCGTCGATGGCACGCGTCTGGAGTGGCCCCATCGCTGCATCTCCGCGCGTGCGGCGCGCGTCGTGGCCGAGGTGTCCGACGACCGCGAAATCTGCATCGAACGCCAGGGCAGTCATCTCGTGGCGCTGAAAGATGACGACCTCGTCGACCTCGGCAAGCCCGGCGTCGAGACGCTCCGCAGCCGCCCCAAGGTCTGGCTGCTGCGCATCCAGGGCGTTCTCCTGGAGTACGGAGAGCCCATGGTGAAGGTCGCCGATGCCATGAAGCGCGCCGGCTTCGACCCCACGAAGGCGTGGCACATCTACCTGATCGTGGCTGGCCAGCCGAAGCAGGAGGTCACGGCTGACTATGTCGTCGACCTGCGTACGCCGGGCATCGAAAAGATCCGGCTCATGCAGCGCAACGTCAACAACGGCGAAGGCCAGACGCCGCAGCTGAGCCGCGACTTCGCCCTGCTGGAGACGGATGCGGCCTACCTCAACGCGCTGGGCCTGCCGTGGGAGACCGTGATCGACCAGCAGCGTCGCTGGCTGGTCATCCACGGCTTCAAGCCGATGGACGGCTACCAGCCGGCAGCTACCGTACTGGCGCTTGACATCCCACTCGACTACCCGGCGGCTCAGATTGACATGTTCTATTTCTCGCCCTGGGTCGCGCGCGCTGACCAGCGGGAGATCCCGAGCACGCAGATCAGGGCGGTGATCCGCGGCGTCGAGTACCAAGGCTGGTCCCGCCACCGCACCCCGGCAGCACCTTGGGATCCCCACGCGGACAACGTCGCAACGCATCTCGCGCTGGTCGAAGGCTGCATGGCCATGGAGATGGGCGAATGATGCCGGCGGTAACGCTCAGCCTGCCGCAGAAGATCCACGGCCAGCTCGCCGAGCATCTCTTCCCCGGCGACGGATTGGAGGCTGCAGCAGTGCTGGTCTGCACTGCCGTGCCTGGCCCGCGCCAGCGGTTCTTGGCGCGCGACGTGGTGCTCGTCCCGTACGAGAAGTGCGAACGGCGCGCGCCCGATCTGCTGGTCTGGCCGGGCGAGTGCATCGAACAGGCCATCGATCTGGCTGAACGCGAGCAGTTGAGTCTGTTCCTCGTGCACTCCCATCCCGGCGGCTACCCGGACTTTTCGGCCCTCGACGACCAAAGCGACCGCGACGTGCTGCCGTGCCTGTTCGCCGCGGTAGGTCGACAGCACGGCACCGCCGTCATGCTGCCCAACGGATTCATTTTTGCCAGGATGTACGGCCAGGAGGGCGACCACAGCCCCGTCGACCTCGTCTCGGTAGCTGGCGACGACCTCCAGTTCTTCTGGTCGGACGACCGCCAGCGGCGGGCCTCGCGCCCGATCGCCTTCACCGGCGACATGTCGAGCGAGTTGTCACGTCTGACGGCCTGCGTTGTCGGCGCATCTGGGACCGGATCAATCGTCTTCGAGCAGGTCAGCCGCCTGGGTTTCGGGCGTGTCGTCCCAATCGACTTCGATCATGTTGAGGACAAGAACCTCAACCGCATCCTCAACACGACGAAGGAGGATGCGCGCGAGAAGCGACTGAAAGTCGACGTGCTGGCAGCCCGCGCGAACCTGACGCGTGATGCTGCATTCGTGGACCCTGTCGCGGCCAACTTGCTCAGCCGCCGCGCGGTTTTGGCCGCTTCCCAAGCCGACGTGCTGTTCGTCTGCGTGGACACCCACCGTGGGCGTTCGATCGCCGATCGCATCGCGCAGGCGTTCCTCATGCCGTTGTTCGATGTCGGTGTCGCCATTCCGACGCGTGAGACGCCCAGCGGGCGAGTCATCGACGAAACCACGGGGCGCATCGACTACGTCCAGCCGGGCGGAAGCACGCTCGGCGACCGCGGCGTTTACACGCCGGCAACTCTGCAAGCCGAAGCCCTGGCGGAATCAGACCCCGAAGCGTTCGCCGCGCAGGTCAAGGCGGGCTACATCGAAGGCATGCCCGAGCAGGCACCGGCCGTGATCTCGCTGAACATGCGCGCCGCCAGCGCGTGTGTCATGGAGTTCATTGCCCGTGGTTACCCGTTCCGGCACGAACCCAACGGGCGGTACGCACGGACCCGCTTCATGCTGGCTGAGTGCTTCGAGGAGTTCACGGCGGAGTCCGAGTTCACCACCCGACCCAACCCCGACCTAGGCCGCGGCAGTCGTGAGCCCCTTCTCGGGTTGCCGGCGCTCGGCACTGATGAACGGGAGGCACCATGAGGCCAGGCCATTGGTGGCTCCGGCTCAAGGAGCGCCTGCTGCCGCGTCGGCGCCTCGTGGTCGCTGACATGGACGCGCCACTTCAACACTTGCCGCGGCGAGATCTCCTCCTTCTGCAGGCCGACGGTGAAGATTGGGCTGTCGTGATGTCGTGTCCCTGCGGGTGCGGCCAGCGTGTTGAGTTACCCTTGATCCGTGAGGCGACTCCGCGCTGGCGGCTGGAGCATTCCGACGGACGTGGACCTTCCTTGTTTCCCTCAGTCTGGCTGCGCGAGGGGTGCCGAGCGCACTACCACGTTCGTGGCGGCAAGGTCGTGTGGGTCTAGCAGGTCGTCGGGGCGGAGGCGTCACCGACCACTGGTCCATCGCATAGAGCCCATCGGAAAAGAATGATCGCTGACTACATGCAGGGTATCGGGCAGTTCGAGAGTGAACTGTGGAGGATCGCCGATACCCTTCGTGCCAACTCGAATTTGGCCTCGAATGAGTACTTTCTGCCCATCCTCGGGCTGATCTTCCTGCGCCAGGCCACCAACCGGTACCACCAGGCGCTGGCCGCCATCGAGGCTGACAAGGCCGCTGGCAAGATGCCCGACCGTCCGCTGGTCGAAGCCGACTTCACGCGACGCCGCGCGCTGATGCTGCCCAAGGGCGCGCGCTACGACGAGCTGATGGCGCTGGAGAAGGGCGCCGACTTGGGCGCCGCGGTCACGACCGCCATGGAAGCCATCGAGCAGCACTTTCCGCCGCTGTCGAACCAGTTGCCCAAGGACTACGGGCGCTTCGACAACGAGGTGCTCGAAGGGATGATGCGCACCTTCGACACCGAGGCGCTGCGCAACGCCTCCGGCGATGTGTTCGGCCGCATCTACGAGTACTTCATTGCCGAGTTCTCCAAGCAGGGCGCGCACGACAACGGCGAGTACTACACACCACCGTCGATCGTGCAGACCATCGTCAACGTGATCGAGCCGAACCACGGCAGCGTGTTCGACCCGGCCTGCGGCTCGGGCGGCATGTTCGTGCAGTCCAGCCACTTCATCGAGCGTTCGGGCCAGGACACGATGAAGCGCGTGACCTTCTACGGCCACGAGAAGAACGAGACCACTGCGCGGATCGCGCAGATCAACCTCGCGGTGAACGGGCTGCAGGGCAGCATCAAGGCAGGCAACGACGCCATCACCTACTACAAAGACCCGCACGAACTGGTTGGTAGGTGCGACTTTGTGATGGCGAATCCACCGTTCAACGTCGACGAGGTCGACGCCGAGAAGGTCAAGGATGACAAGCGCCTGCCCTTCGGTCTGCCGGGCGTGAACAAGAACAAGAAGATCTCGAACGCCAACTACCTGTGGCTGTCGTACTTCTACAGCTACCTGAACGAGAACGGCCGGGCGGGCATCGTGATGTCGTCGCAGGCGTCGAGCGCGGGCCGCGACGAGGCGACGGTACGTCAGAAGCTAGTCGAGACCGGCGCAGTAGACCTGATGGTCGACGTCCGTGGCAACTTCTTCTACACGCGCACGGTGCCCTGTCAGCTGTGGTTCTTCGACCGCAGCAAGGAGCGGGACGAGGCGCGGCGTGACCAGGTGCTGATGCTCGACGCCCGGAACGTCTACCGAAAGGTCTCACGCGCGATTTGCGACTTCAGCCCCGAGCAACAGAAGAACATCGCCGCCATCGTGTGGCTGTACCGGGGTCAGAGCGACAGGTTCCTGGAGCTGGTGGAGTCCTACCTCGCCCGGGCGCTGGCCGAGGGGGAGCCTTCCGGCGCCGCGCTCGACGCCTTTACCTCCGCGCTGGACAAGCTGCAGGCTCTGGCCCAACCCTTCGCCACGCAGGCACGCGAACCAGACCCGCTCGCCGACACTTGGAAGGAATTGGCTGCCCTGCGCGACACGGTGGCCCACGACATCGAGGACTTCGAGAAGGAGCTCGCCAATCAGGCGAAGTCCTGGTCCGAGGCGGCGCGTGACAACGCGGCCCTGCACGCCAGCCGCAAGGCCTTGCACCCCACTGCGGAACGTTGCCGCGACCTGACCAAGCAGATCGACTTGGCCGCCAAACTGGCAGGTCGGGTGATCGACATTGCGGTCAAGGATCTCGCCGCGCGCGACTCCGAATTATGGCCGAGCGCCGACCTTGGCCGTGCTCGCAAGGCCCTGGAGACGGCCCGCGTCGCGGCGGTCGCCGCGCTGCACGAAGTGCGCTACTTCGTGAAGCAGTCTGATTGGCTGCAGGAACGCTTCCCCGAGGCAGCGCTGTGCGAGGTGGCAGGACTCGTCAAGGTTGTCGATCGCGGGACGATCGCGGCGCACGACTGGAGTCTGACGCCCGGGCGCTACGTGGGGGTCGCGCCTGAAGAGGTGGCCGAGGATTTCGACTTCGAGGAAGCGCTCCGGTCAATTTACATCGACTTGAAGGGCTTGAACGAGGAAGCAGTCAAGCTCGCCGAACGCATCGCCAACACCTTCGAGGAACTCGGCGCATGAACTGGCGCGAGTGCACCCTGGGCGATGTCGTCAAGCTTCAACGCGGTCACGATCTACCCGACCGTGTGAGAGTCGATGGGCCTGTGCCAGTCGTTTCCTCCGCCGGAATCACAGGCAGACACAACGTTGCTAAGGCCGAACCGCCCGGGGTTGTGACCGGGCGATACGGAACCATTGGCGAGGTCTACTACCTTGATGAGCCCTATTGGCCTTTGAACACAGCGCTCTACGCTGTGGATTTCAAAGACAACTTGCCTCGATACGTCGCATACCTTCTTGAGGCCACGCTCAAGAACTACCAGTCGGAAAAGGCTGCGGTTCCCGGAGTCGATCGTAACGTGCTTCACGCGATCAAAGTGAAGGCACCCGATACCGCGACGCAAGAGCGCATTGTCGAAGCGCTCTTTGCGTACGACAACCTGATCGAGAACAACCGCAAGCGGATCGCACTGCTCGAAGAGGCGGCGCGTCTCGTGTACCGCGAATGGTTCGTCTATCTGCGTTTCCCGGGCCACGAACACGTTCAACTTGTCGATGGTGTCCCAGAGGGGTGGACGCGTGCAGAACTCGGCAAGTTCCTAACGCTAAAAAGAGGCTATGACCTTCCTTCCAGCGAGCGTGTTGACGGTGATATTCCGATCGTTTCTTCCGCGGGTGTCACCGGCTTTCACAATCAGGCCAAAGCAAGTGGTCCCGGAGTCGCAACTGGCCGATACGGAACCTTGGGTGAGGTCTATTTCGTCGAGGAAGACTACTGGCCGCTGAACACGGCCCTTTACGTTGTTGACTTCAAAGACCACGATCCACTGCTTGTCTACTACGCGCTTGACGACCTGCTTCGTGGCATCAGCTCTCAGAAGGCCGCTGTACCAGGGCTCGATAGAAATGTGCTGCACGCTATGCGCGTGCTGTGGCCATCCGAATCGTTAGAGCGAGCCTTCCTAGGTACCGTTCGCGATTCCCGGCGCCAGATTTGTGTTCTCAACGAGATGAACACGAAGTTGGCGGAGGTGCGCGACCTACTGCTACCGCGGCTGATGAACGGACAGATCGCCGTCTGAGTATCGCTACATTGCGGGGAAAGAAGGGAGGCCGCCGTGGCGGTGACGACGATCAACAGCGAGGACCGTCTCGTCCAGAAGACCTTCGCGGAGCACCTTGAGGTCCAGCTTGGTTGGGACAGCGTCGTAGCGTGGAACCAGGAGGCTTTCGGCCCGGACGGCACGCTGGGCCGCAGTTCCACCACGGAAGCGGTGCTCACCCGAGACCTGCGCGCCGCCCTCGTCCGCCTGAATCCCGAGCTACCGGCCTCGGCCGTCGATGAGGGTCTGCGCCAGCTCACGGCCTACGACGTGAGTCGCTCGATGGTGCAACACAACCACGACTTCTTCCGACTCATCCGCGGCGGTGTGCCAGTGAACTGGCGCGATGCCCAGGGTAAGCCTAAGTCGGCGAGGGCCCGCGTCATCGACTTCGGCAATGCGCCCGGCGCCAACCGGTTCCTGGCTGTGCGCGAGCTGAAGCTCACCGGCATTCGCACGCCCAACTACAACCGGCGTGCTGACCTGGTCTGCTTCGTGAATGGCCTGCCGCTGGTCTTCATCGAACTCAAGGCGGTCCACAAGAACATCCGCGCCGGCTTCGACGGCAACCTGCGCGACTACATGGACGAGAACGTCATCGCCCATGCTTTCCACCACAACGCGTTCCTCGTCGTCTCCAACGGCGACAGCGCGCGCTACGGCTCGATCACCAGCGAGTGGGAGCATTTCGTCGAGTGGAAGCGCCTGGACGAGAAAGACGCCGGCCGCGTCGACGCCCAGGTGATGCTCGACGGCATGCTGGCGCACGACAGGCTTCTTGACTTGGTGGAGAACTTCATCCTCTTCGACGAGAGCAAGCCGGGGCGTACGCGAAAGGTGGTGGCCCGTAACCACCAGGTGCTCGGCGTGAACCTGGCCGTTGCCTCGATGGAGAAGCAGGAGGCGCTAAAGAAGGCGTTCCCTCCCGGCGAGCGGCTGCGCCACCGTTTCGTCGAGTTGCCGCTGGAGCGTACGGAGCATCGGTCCAAGGCTCGAAAGAAGGGCCGGCACGAACCGGACGCCACCGAGCTGCAAGCCGCCGAGCGCTCGCCGCCGTCGTACATCCCCGAGGGCCCGGTCAAGATTGTCGAGCGTGCCCACCCCGACCTGGGCCGGTTGGGGGTGTTCTGGCACACACAGGGCAGCGGCAAGTCGTATTCGATGGCTTTCTTCGCGGAGAAGGTGCGGCGCAAGGTGCCGGGCAACTTCACCTTCCTGCTGATGACCGACCGCGAGGATCTGGACAGCCAGATCTACCGCAGTTTTGTCGGCTGCGGTGTGGCCGATGCGCAGACCCCGCGTGCCGCCTCCGGCTCCGACCTGGAGCGGCTGCTTCGGGAGAACCACCGCTACGTCTTCAGCCTGATCCACAAGTTCAACCAAGACGTGAAGCCCGACGCTCCTTACAGCGAGCGAGACGACATCGTCGTGATTTCCGACGAAGCGCATCGCACCCAGGCAGGCCGATTCGCGCGCAACATGCGCTTGGCACTTCCCAACGCGGCCTTCATTGGCTTCACCGGCACCCCGCTCTTCAAGCGCGACGAACTGACCAAGCGCATCTTCGGCGACTACGTGTCGCGCTACGACTTCAAGCGCTCAGTGGAAGACGGCGCCACCGTCCGATTGGTGTACGAGAACCGCGGCGAGAAGCTCGGCGTAGCCCGCGCTGACCTGAACGACCGCATTGCGGAGAAGATCGAGCAGGCCGAGCTCGACGCGGACCAGACCGCGCTGTTGGAGAAGCTGCTGGGCCAGGACTACGAGGTCATCACCGCAGACGACCGACTTGACAAGGTGGCCGCCGACTTCGTCGAGCATTGCGCCACCCGGTGGGAGTCGGGCAAGTCGATGTTGGTCTGTATCGACAAGATCACCTGCGCACGGACCCTGCAGCGCATCCAGCCTCGCTGGCAGGCCAAGGCCGCAGCGCTGCGCGCCGCGGGGCATGTCGCAAAGGCCGACTGGATGGACGAGACGATCATCGAGATCGTCGTCAGCGAAGCGCAAAACGAGGTGGCCGACTTCGCGAAGTGGGGCTTCAACATCATTCCCCACCGCGAGGTGATAAAGAAGGGCTTTGACGCGCCAGGCGGCAACCGGGTCGACGTGGAAACGGCGTTCAAGAACCCGCAGCACCGGTTCCGGGTTGCCGTGGTCTGCGCGATGTGGTTAACCGGGTTCGACGTGGAGTGCTTGGCGACGCTCTACATCGACAAGCCGATGAAGGCCCACACGCTGATGCAGGCCATCGCCCGCGCCAACCGCGTGTACCCGGGCAAGGACTTCGGCCTGATCGTTGACTACAACGGCATGCTCAAGAGCCTGCGCGAGGCGCTGGCGCAGTACGCGCTGGGTGACGACGGGGCGGGTGGTGCTGGCGAGATCATCGCGCCGATTGAAGAGCGCGTTCAGGCGCTGATCGAGGCCATCGAGGCAACGGAGGCCCATCTGCGCGGCGCCGGGTTCGACACGACGCGCCTGCCTGGCTCCACGGGCTTCGCCCGCATCGCGGCGATCAAGGACGCCGTCGAGGCGGTCTACTCGTCGGACGACACCAAGCGGCGCTTCGAAATCATGGCGCGGCAGATCTTCATCCGCTTCAAGGCGCTGCTCGTGGAGCCGAGCGCCTACGCCTATGCCGAGCGGCACGACAACATCGAGGCGATCTACAAAAAGCTGACTGAGCGGCGTGACACGGCCGACGTGACCGAGTTGCTGAAGGAACTGCACCGCATCGTCAACGAGGCGATCCGCGCACAGGCGCCAGGGCAGGACCAAGCGGAAGGTTTGGTCTTCGACCTCAGCAACCTAGATGCCGACAAGCTGCGGGAAGAGTTCGCCAAGAAGGTCCGACGCAAGGCGACAGTGATTCAGGACATCCGAGACATCGTCGAAGACAAGCTGGCGCAGATGCTCGCGCGCAACCCGACCCGCATGGACTACCAGGTGAAGTACGAGCAGATCGTGGCCGAATACAACAAGGAGAAGGACCGCACTACCGTCGAAGAGACCTTCCGGCGCTTGATGGAACTGATGGACAGCCTGGACGACGAGCAGAAACGAGCGACGCGGGAGGGACTCGCCGAGGACGAACTCGCGCTGTTCGACCTGTTGCAGAAGGAAGGGCTCGACAAGGCGTCCCGCGATCGGGTGAAGGAAGCGAGCCGAACGCTGTTGACAGCGCTGAAGGCAAGGCTGGCGGAACTGGATCGCTTCTGGGAGAAGGAGCAGACCAAAGCGGATGTGGAGGTGTTCATCCTGGACGCGGTGTATGCCGACCTGCCGACCCCGCCCTTCACTGTGGAAGAGAAGAGGCTGGTTGCTTACAACGTCTATGCTCACGTGTGGCAGCAAGCCGTGAGTGGCAGCTTTGCGCGGGCAGCATGATCCCGGCCGAACTCAGCACGGGGAGTTGCATTGGCTGAGCGGTTTGCATGCCGTCACGACTTTGGGCTCCAGACTGGCGAGCTGGACACCCGCCGCAGGAGCCCCGATCACGCGCGGCTGGATACTCCTTGGAACGCATTCACGGCTGATGGCAGCAGTCTTGTCAGATTCACGTGTCTCACGCTGGCCTACTGCCGCATCCGCAACCTGGTTGACCAGGGCATCGCCCACCGCTAGGCCGCCGCACACTATCTGCACGATCTGGCAGACTTAGTGTGCTGCGCGAAATGCCGTTCGGCAAACAGAGGCTCTTCAATCATCCCAAGCGGATGCAGCTGCTCAGCCGAAACAGCAACCAGTTCCAGGCCTACGTCTGAGTGCGCCACAGATAGGCATCCCCAACGACAACAAGCGCCAGCAGCAGCTCAGCACTCTCAAAGAGATGTTCAAGATGGATCGGGTGGACTGGCGACGTGCTAGTCCCAGAGCATCTGGCGCATGCGGCATTGGTTGATGGGGCGGGGCGCATCCCAAGCAGAATCAGCCAGCTACTGCGCCGATGAGGTGACGGCCTGAGTCGGCCCCTCAATGGAACGGGCAGTGCGCTTCTGAACGGCCATGTCGGGCTTCGACACAAACTCGGCCCAGGCCACCATGATCGTTCGGCGCTGTTCGAGGGCATCGTCACGGGCATAGGCACGTTCGACGGCATTCCCCACAGTGTGGGCCAGTGACAGTTCGAGCAGTTCCGGCCTGAAGTCGGTTCGCTCACGACCCCAGTTGCGGAAAGTGCTGCGCATGCCGTGCACGACGGCTGGTCGACCAGGTGAGTCCGAGGGCACGGCCTCTCGCTCGTGCAGCCGTTTGATGACCTCGTTCAACGTGTTCTCGCTCAGGCGGCCCAGCTTGCTGCTGCCGGGGAACAGATGCGAGTTTCCCTCTAGGCGTGGCAGGGCCTTCAAAAGCTTCACGGCCTTCGGCGATAGTGGTACCCGGTGGGGGCGACCTGCCTTCATGCGATCCCCGGGGACCGTCCAGACGCCACCTTCGAGATCGATCTCGGACCAGGTGGCCCCGCGGACCTCACCGTCCCGGGCGGCGGTCAGGATGGCGAATTCGAGGGCCTTGGCCGCCAGGTCCGTTTGCTCCTTGTGCAGCCGGGCGACAAACGCACTGATCGCGTTGACGGGCAGCGCCGGCTGATGCCCCCGGCTGGTCACCTTCGTCGGTGCCGCTAGCGCATGTTCGAGGTGGCCGCGCCACTCGGCGGGGTTCTCGCCGTCGCGCAGACCATGCGCCTTGGCCCAGCTCAGCACCAGCTTGATGCGATCCCGAATCCGGTTTGCGGTCTCCGTCTTCTCGGCCCAGATAGGCTTGACGATCTTCAGCACCATGGCCTTGTCGATCTCGGCCACCTGCACGTCCCCGATCACCGGGTAGGCATAGGTCTTCAGCGTGTTCTCCCACTGCTGGGCATGCTTGACGTTCTTCCAGCCCTGGCGGCGCTCCTCGATGTACTGCTCGGCCGCCTTCTGAAAAGTCATCGCGCGAGCGGCGGCAGCTGCCGCCTTGGCGCGCTCCTGGCGCTTCAGCATCAGCGGATCACGGTTCTCGCGGATGTCGCGGTGCAGCGCTTCGGCGCGTTCCCTCGCCGCCGCCAGCGACACCGCCGGGTACGGTCCCAGGCCGAGCGCACGGCGTTGGCCCGCCACCATGGCCCGCAAGACCCATGATCTGGCAGGCGGGTTGCCCGGCGTCTCGGTGACCTGCAGTGCCAGCCCCGGCACCGGGCCGCCGACCGAATGCAGGCCGACGACGCGCAGGGCTCTCACCTGTTTGTCGGTCAGAACGGGGGCTCGCTTGGGCATTTTGTATCCACCAACTTATATCCTAACGGATGGCGGATGACATGGTTTTGGTTGGATTTTCCTGGGACTCTCGCAAGCCTAAAAAGTGACCTAAACAATTGATTTAAAAAGACTTTATGAGACATGCCGGGACGAACCGGGATTCGAACTCAGCTGACGTCCACTCCGCCAACATTCCAGTAAACACGGGCCCTAGCGGCCCGTTTTTCGTTTTTGTCCGCCAGCAAACATCCAACCGGAAGTTGCTCGTGTGGCGGTTTGGGCTCCGCTGCGACTCCAAGCAACGCGCGCGCTGTAGCTCAGGGCTGCGGCTCCAAACGCGACACTCCGTCCAGGCTCTTCGCGGGAATCGCGATGAAGTCGGTACCGCCTCAAAGGCCAGATAGATCGGCATGTCACAGTTGCGGCGGTCAGCCACCACAAGCGCGCGCCGTTTGTTCATCGGCCGCTTGGACGCCATTCCGTTGAGGCTTTCAACGCGAGTCGATGAGGCACGAGGCTCGGCTCGCCAGCCCGATGCAGTAAAAATTCAACTAAGTGGTTGACTGATGGAGGATGAGCCTCTATATTCAACTTCATGGTTGAATTACAAGAGGCCCAGCTCAGTGCCGTGTTTCATGCGCTGGGCGATATCACGCGCCGCCGGATGCTGCGCTTGCTGGCCGATGGCAAGCACACGGTCGGCCAACTGGCCGAACCGTTCCACATGTCACTGGCGGCGGCGTCCAAGCACATCAAGGCGCTTGAAGGTGCGGGGCTGATCCGGCGCGAAGTTCAGGGGCGCATCCACCTCTGCCAACTGAACGCCGGCCCCCTGGCCGCAGCCGATGAATGGCTCGCCTATTACGAACGGTTCTGGCACGAACGGCTGGACCGGCTCGAAGAGCTGTTGCGGCGCGACAGCGCCCGCGATGCGGCAACAACAGGCGCAGAGGCAACTCATTCCGACTCGGATGCCGTGCGTCCGAAGTTACCCACCAGCAAGAAGCGGAGCCAACGATGACAGACGCCAGATTCAACGACAGGCATGGCGTTCTCGCCCCAGACAAGAGTCTGCAGATCCAGCGAAGGCTGCCCGGTCCGATCGAACGCGTGTGGTCCTATCTGACCGAGAGCGACTTGCGACGCCAGTGGCTGGCGAGCGGCGCGATGCAACTGCAGCCGGGCGCGTCCTTCGAATTGGTGTGGCGGAACGACGACCTGTCCGACTCCGCTGCTGAACGACCCGAAGGGTTTCCGGCCGAATCCCGCGCCACTTGCCAGTTCATCGAGGTGGACCCGCCGCGGCGCATGCGCTACATCTGGCCAGGCGTGGGCGAAGTGAGCATGGAACTGGAGGCGGATGGCACGGAGGTGTTGCTCACCTTGACCCACCGCCAGTTGGTGGGCGAGCGCCTGATACTCAACGTCAGTGCCGGTTGGCACGCCCATCTGGCGCTGCTGGTCGCGCGGCTGGAAGGCACCGTGGCGCCTTCGCTGTGGGCCACCTGGAAGAAGGTGCGCACCGAATACGAGGGACTGTCATGCGCAAGCTGATTGCAGCCATGAAGGTCTCGCTCGACGGCCCTGGCCAAGGGCTGGACGGCGTTCATGCCTTGGCGCGGGGTTTGAAGATGTGAACGGTTTCGCCGCGCGCCAGCATCGCCACCAACTGGGCGATGCGCCTGGCGCGCGTCTCGGCCTTCACGGCCGTCTGTATGCGCCACAGTACCGCGTAGCGATTGGCCGCGTTGATGCTTTCAAAGAAGGCCTGGGCCTTCGGCTCGGCTTGCAGCGCCGCCAACAAGTCCTCGGGCACCGCGGACGTGCGCGCTCCGTCGTAGGCCTGCGCCCAGCGTCCGTCGGCTTTGGCGGCATCGATCTGCGCATAGCCAGGCGCCTGCATGCGGCCCGCCTCGATGAGCGCCGCGACCTTGTCGATGTTGATCTTCGACCATATGCTGCGCGCGCGTCGCGGCGTGAAGCGCTGGAGAAAGTGCTGGTCGTCCAGGCCTTTCTTCTGGCCGTCGATCCAGCCCCAGCAGAGCGCGATCTGCACTGCCTCGGCGTAGGTGACGCTGGGTTCGCTGGCCCCGCGCTTGGCGATCTTGAGCCACAGGCCGTCGGAGCGGGCGTGATTCTTCTTCAGCCAGGATTCGAAAGCCCTGGCGCTCTTGAACAGCGTCGGCGAGGCGGCGGATTCGCTGGCGGATTGGGCGGCAGGCATCGCCGCGAGTGTGCCGCAAAACAGCGCGCGCGGTTCGCTGCACAAGCGGCAGGGGACTGGAGCCGAAAAGAGGGATGGTTCGGTCATTTCGACGCGGCACAATGCAAGCCTTATGCCGAACATTGCATCCCTTCTCAAGAGCGAAATCTCCCGCGTCGCGCGCAAGGAGCTTCGTGGCGAAACCCTGAGCCTGAAAAAGGCCGTGAGCGCATCGCGCGCCGAGATCGCGGCGTTGAAACGGCGCGCGCAGGCGCTCGAGCAGGAAGTTCAGCGGCTGAGCAAAGCCATTGCCAGAGCCACTGTGCCGGTGGCGCCCGCCGAGCCGCCATCGTCGCGGGCCACGCGGTTCAGCGCCAAGAGTCTGGCATCGCAGCGGCGGCGGCTGGGTTTGTCGGCCGACGAGTGTGGTCTTCTGGTGGGCGCGTCGGGTCAGTCGATCTACAACTGGGAGGCCGGCAGCACCCGCCCTAGGGCGCAGTTGCTACCCGCAATCGCCGCGCTCAGGCAATTGGGAAAGAAGCAAGCGGCGGCGCAGTTGGCCGCGCGGCGCGAAGTGCAGTAAGGCGTTGGCGCATCGGCGCATTGGCGCGGTAACGCGATAACGCAACATCCCCGCACGCATTGGCCCGTAACGCCTTCGCCACATTCACCGCGCGGCGCTTTGAGGCACGGCGCAGTTCGGCAAACCCGCGCCGTGCCGGCGCCGTCAGTGGGTATCGGGCGCTGGCGTGGTGTGGAGCTCGGCCGAGACGAGCTTGAGCAGCAGATTCGGGTCCACCGGCTTCAGCAGGTGGGCGTCGAAGCCGGCGTCGCGTGCGCGCGCCCGATCTGCCGGCGCGCCATAACCGGTGAGCGCGAAGACACGCGCCGAGCGCGCCTTGGGCAGCAGGCGCAGGCGCCGCGCCACTTCGTAGCCGTCCACTTCGGGCAGCCCGATGTCGAGCAGCACGATGTCCGGCGCGAAGGCCGATGCGCAGGCCAGCGCGCTGGCGCCGTCGTGTGCGATCTGCACCGCATGGCCTTCCATCTGCAGCAGCGCCGCGGTGCTGTCGGCGGCGTCGGTGTTGTCGTCGACGACGAGGATGCGGCGCGGCGTCACCGTCCTGGCGGCGGCCGCTTCGCGGGCGATCGGCGCCATCGCCGGCGCGCTGGCCAGCGGCAGCCGCACCGTGAAGCACGAACCGCGTCCCAGCCCGGCGCTGGCCGCTTCGATCGTTCCGCGATGCATCTTCAGCAGCCGGTGCACGAGCGTCAGGCCGATGCCGAGCCCGCCCTGCGAACGATCGAGGCCGCGCTTGCCCTGCTCGAAGAGATCGAACACGCGCGGCACCAGCGTCGGCTCCATGCCGATGCCGTCGTCGCGCACGACGAGGCTGGCGGCCTCGCCGTCGGCGCGCAGTTCAAGCTCGATGTGGCCGCAGTCGCCGGTGTACTTGTGCGCGTTGTTGAGCAGATTGCCGACCACCTGCTGCAAGCGCCCCTCGTCGCCCACCACCCACAGCGCCTGCGGCGGCAGGACGAGCGTCAGGCGCTGTTCGCGTGCCTGCATCGGCGGCCGCTCCAGCTCGGCCACATCGGCCACGAGCGCGCGCAGATCCAGCGTGACCGGGCGCAGCTCGACCTTGCCTTGTGTGATGCGGGCAACGTCGAGCAGGTCGTCGACGAGCCGTGTCAACTGGCGAAGCTGGCGTTCGGTGGTCTCGGTGGCCCGCCGCACGTGCGGCTCTGCGCCCGCGGGTGTGCGGCGGATCAGCTCGGTCGCCAGCCTGATCGGCGCCAGCGGATTGCGCAGTTCGTGCGCCAGCATCGCCAGGAACTCGTCCTTGCGGCGCGCCGCTTCCTCCAGGCGCACCTCCGCGCGGCGGCGCACGACGATTTCGTCCTGCAGCGCCTGGTGCAGTTGTGCGGCGACGAGCGCGGCGGCGGCGCGTGCAGCCACCTCCGGGAGCAGCGCAGCGCCGAGCACGGTGGTCTCGCCGTCTATCGACAGCACGCCGATGGCTTCGCGCCCATGCTGCAGCAGGAACTCGCGCTCGGCAGCCATCGGCGCGTCGGCGAGCGCCGACGCACTGCTCACCGCCTGGCCGGCGCGCCAGGCGGCAACGCCTTCGGCGTCGAGGCTGTGCGTTTCGCTGCCGTCTGCGCTGCAGCGGCACAGGGCGTCGCGGATGTCGCCAGTGGCGTCGTACAACGCCACCATGGCGCCCGACGCCAGACGCGGCACGACGATGTCGAGCAGGCTGCGCATGCCGCTCTTCACGTCGACAAGGCCGCTCAGCGCATGGCTCAGCTCAGACAGGCAGGCGAGCCGGCGTGTTGAATCGACCGCCGCCATCAGCGCCGCCTCCGATGCTGCGAGCGCTGCACGCTCGTCGGCCTGGCGCACCAGCCGGCGCCGCAGCTCGAACAGCTCGCCGAACACGCGCACCTTCGAGCGCAGGATCTCCGGAATCACCGGCGACGGGATGTAGTCGACCGCGCCGAGCGCGTAGCCCCGCGCGATCTGCGGTTCGTCGGCGTAAGCGGTGATGAAGATGATCGGTGTGTGCGCCGAGCGGCGGTAGCGGCGGATCAGCTCGGCCGTCTCGAAGCCGTCGACATCGGGCATGTTGACGTCCAGCAGGATCACCGCGAACTCGCGCTGCATCACCTCGCGCAGCGCCTCGGCGCCCGAGCGCGCGAACACCAGCTCGCAGCCCAGATCCTCGAGCACCGAGCCGAAGACGAGCAGCTTCTCCTGCAGGTCGTCGACGATCAGGATGCTCGTGCGGTCGTCGCGCACGTCGTCGCCGTTGGCCGCCACCTGCGGCAGCGGCGCGCTCATCGGCACAGCCACCCGCGCAACACCTGCAGCAGCCGCGTTGCGTCGACCGGCTTGGCCAGGTAGTCCCATGCTCCCGCCTCGATGCATTTCTGGCGATCGCCTTTCATCGCCTTTGCGGTCACCGCCACCATCGGCAGCTCGCGCCCGCGCTCGAGCCGGCGGATGCGGCGCATCGTCTCCAGGCCGTCCATGTCCGGCATCATCACATCCATCAGCACGATCTCGATCGCCGAGTCGCGCTCGACCGCGGCGATGGCGTCCTTGCCGCTTTCGGCCGAGACGACGTCGATGCCCACCTCGTCCAGCACGGTGGCGAGGGCGAAGATGTTGCGCATGTCATCGTCGACGATCAGCACCTTGCGGCCGCGCAGGTCGCGCGCGCCGCATTTGCCCGCGAGCCATGCGCGGTCGTCGACCGCCAGCCGCAGATGCAGCACCTGCGCCGCGCGCGCGCGCAGTTCGTCGGCGCTCGACGCGATCTGCACACCGAACGGGCGGCCGTCGCGCGTCCAGCGCGCGACAACGTCGGCGGGCGTGCCGGCCGGCGCGTAGACCACGATGGGCCGTTGGCACGCTGCGGCCATGCCCGGCTCGCGCAGTTCGTCGGGGTCGAGCGCTGCGTCGGCGTCGACGAGCGCGCCATCGGCGCCGTCGAGCGCACGCGCGAGCGCGCCGTCGCCTTGTGCAGCGGCGGCATCGGCGATGTCGACCCTCTCGGCCAGCAGCGACGCGACGCCGTCGCGCGCCGCCGATGGCGCCATCGCCAGCGCGACGCGCGCTCGCGCACGATCCAGATGGCGCATCACGGCCGCCAGCAACTGCGCCGCCTCGTCGGACGACTGCAGCGGCTTGCCCAGGAACGCGAGCGCGCCCTCGTCGAGCGCACGCTGGCGCGCGTCATCGGTGGAGATGACGACGATCGGCACGTGGGCGAGCCGCGGGTCGGCCTGCAGCCGGTCGAGCAGTCGCCAGCCGGACATGTCGGGCAGATGCAGATCGAGCGTGATCGCGGCCGGCTCGCGCTCCAGCGCGAGCGCCAGCGCGCCGGCGCCGGTGCGCGAGACAACACCCTTGAAGCCTTGGCGCCGCGCCTGGTCGAGCAGCACGGTGCCGAAGGTCAGCTCGTTCTCGACGATCAGCAGCACGCGGTCGTCGGCGTGCAGATCGTCGCGGTCATCATGCGCCGGGTTGGCGAACACGACCGGTTCGTCGGGCCCGGCGTCGTCAGCGGCTTCGGGCGCGCGCACCGATGCTGCGACGCGCTTGGGCGCGGCATCGCCGCCGGGGCGTGCGGCGCGTTGCGTGCGCGGGACGTGGAAGACATCGGGCAGGTAGAGCGTGAAGGTGCTGCCGTGCCCGGGAGCGCTGAAGAGCTTGAGCTCGCCGCCGAGCAGCCCCGTCAGCTCGCGGCTGATGGCCAGGCCAAGACCGGTGCCACCGTACTTGCGGGAAGTGGATCCGTCAGCCTGCTGAAACGCCTCGAAGATGATTTGCTGCTTGTCGGGCGAGATGCCGATGCCGGTGTCGGCGACCGAGAACGCCAGCACCTGGTCGGCACGGTTGAGCACCTCGTGATCCGGCGTCCAGCCCGACAACGCCGGCTCGACCGTCAGCGTGACGCTGCCCGCATGCGTGAACTTGAAGGCGTTCGACAGCAGGTTCTTCAGCACCTGCTGCAGGCGCTTCGCGTCGCTGACCATCGTCTTCGGCACCGCACCGCGCATGCGGATGTCGAAGTCGAGCTGACGCGACTCGGCCACGTGGCGGAAGCCGCGCTCGATTGCGCGCTGCATCTCGTCCAGGCGCAGCTCGGCAACGTCGAGCGCCGCGGTGCCTGATTCGATCTTCGACAGGTCGAGGATGTCGTTGATCAGCATCAGCAGGTCGTTCGCCGACGCATGGATCGTCTTCGCGAATTCGACCTGGCGCTCGGTCAGGTTGCCGTCGACGTTCTTCGACAACTGGTCGGACAGGATCAGCAGGCTGTTCAGCGGCGTGCGCAGTTCATGCGACATGTTGGCCAGGAACTCGGACTTGTACTTCGACGTGAGCGCGAGTTGCTCGGCCTTTTCTTCCAGCGCCTGGCGCGCCTGCTCGACCTCGCGGTTCTTGCTCTCGACCTCCTGCTTCTGATGCGCAAGCAGCCCGGCCTTGTCCTGCAGTTCCTGGTTCGTGCGCTCGAGTTCGGCCTGCCGGGCGCCGAGCTCGGAGGCCAGCGACTGCGACTGGATCAGCAAGTCCTGGGTACGGGTGTTGGCCTCGATCGTGTTGACGACGATGCCGATCGATTCGGTGAGCTGGTCGAGGAACGCTTCGTGCACCGGGTTGAAGCGCTCCAGCGAGGCCAGCTCCAGCACGCCGCGCACCTGGTTTTCGAACACGACCGGCAGCACCATCACGTCCATCACGGTGTGCTCGCACAGCCCCGACGCGATGCGCAGCGCCGCGCTGGGCACATGCGACAGCAGCAGCTTGCTCTTCTCGAGCGCGCACTGGCCGACGAGCCCTTCGCCGAGCGCGATCTCCTTGCCGTGCGCACCTTGCCCACCCGACGCGTAGCTGGCCACGAGCTGCAGCCGCGGCGCCCGCGGCCCGGGCACGAGCACGTAGAACTCCGCCTGCTGTGCGCCCACCACCGGCGCCAGCTCCGAAAGAATCAACTGGCCCACCGCGACCAGGTCGCGCTCGCCCTGCAGCATGCGGCTGAACTTCGCGAGGTTGGTCTTCAGCCAGTCCTGCTCGGTGTTCTTCTGCGTCGTGTCCTTGAGGTTGCGGATCATCTCGTTGATGGTGTCCTTGAGCGCCGCCACCTCGCCCTTGGTGTCGACCGTGATCGAGCGCGTCAGGTCACCCTGCGTCACCGCGGTGGCGACCTCGGCGATGGCACGCACCTGGGTCGTCAGGTTGGCCGCAAGCTCGTTGACGTTTTTCGTCAGCGCCTCCCAGGTGCCGGCCGCGCCCGGCACCTTGGCCTGGCCGCCGAGCTTGCCCTCGACGCCGACCTCGCGCGCCACCGTCGTCACCTGGTCGGCGAAGGTCGCCAGCGTATCGATCATGCCGTTGATGGTTTCCGCAAGCTCGGCAATTTCGCCTTGCGCGTCGACCGTCAACTTGCGCTTGAGGTTGCCGCCGGCAACGGCGGTCACCACCTTCGCGATACCGCGCACCTGGCCGGTCAGGTTGCCGGCCATCGAGTTGACGTTCTCGGTCAGATCCTTCCAGGTGCCCGACACACCTTTGACCTCGGCCTGACCGCCGAGCCGCCCTTCGGTGCCCACCTCGCGTGCGACGCGTGTGACCTCGGCAGCGAACGACGACAACTGGTCGACCATCGTGTTGATGGTCTGCTTCAGGTCCTGGATCTCGCCCTTGACGGCGACGGTGATCTTCTTGCCGAGGTCGCCCGCGGCCACGGCCTTGGTCACGTCGGCGATGTTGCGCACCTGGCTCGTCAGGTTCGACGCCATCAGGTTCACGGAATCGGTGAGATCCTTCCAGGTGCCGGCCACGCCCTGCACGTCGGCCTGGCCGCCGAGCTTGCCTTCGGTGCCGACCTCGCGCGCCACGCGCGTGACCTCGGCGGCGAACGAGCGCAACTGGTCGACCATCGTATTGATGGTGTCCTTCAACTCGCGGATCTCGCCTTTGACGTCGACGGTGATCTTCTTCGACAGGTCGCCGGCGGCCACCGCCTTGGTCACGTCGGCGATGTTGCGCACCTGGCTCGTCAGGTTGCCGGCCATCGAGTTCACCGACTCGGTCAGGTCCTTCCAGGTGCCCGACACGCCCTCGACGCGCGCCTGGCCGCCGAGCTTGCCTTCGGTGCCCACCTCGCGCGCCACGCGCGTGACTTCGGACGCAAACGACGAGAGCTGGTCGACCATCGTATTGATCGTCGCCTTCAGCTCCTGGATCTCGCCCTTCACATCGACGGTGATCTTCTTGCCGAGGTCGCCCGCGGCCACCGCCTTCGTCACATCGGCGATGTTGCGCACCTGGCTCGTCAGGTTCGACGCCATCGAGTTGACCGAGTCGGTCAGGTCTTTCCACGTACCGGCCACGCCCTGCACGGTGGCCTGACCACCAAGCTTGCCTTCGGTGCCGACCTCGCGCGCCACGCGCGTGACCTCGTCGGCGAACGACGAGAGCTGATCCACCATCGTATTGATGGTGTCCTTCAGTTCGCGGATCTCGCCCTTCACATCGACGGTGATCTTCTTGCCGAGATCACCGGCGGCCACCGCGGTCGTGACCTCGGCGATGTTGCGCACCTGACTCGTCAGGTTGCCGGCCATCGAATTCACCGAGTCGGTCAAGTCCTTCCAGGTGCCGGCCACACCCTGCACCTCGGCCTGGCCGCCGAGCTTGCCTTCGGTGCCGACCTCGCGCGCCACGCGCGTGACTTCGGCGGCAAACGAGTTGAGCTGGTCGACCATCGTATTGACGGTGTTCTTCAGCTCCAGGATCTC
>Ga0164241_10001654_pt1 | contig 26554 bp, 20 predicted proteins | sample OricomyardsoilBY_FD_108780 | JGI IMG/M metagenome (GOLD analysis project Ga0164241, IMG submission 108780) | Backyard soil microbial communities from Emeryville, California, USA - Original compost - Back yard soil (BY) | ecosystem: Environmental > Terrestrial > Soil > Unclassified | place: USA... | reverse complement strand
TAAATCTATCATTAGGGGTTGATAAAAACATTGTGGTTACCCGCACCCTGCAAAAGGAACTTACCGAAAAGCAAAGCATCGGTTCTAATAAAAAGGAAACAAAGAACTGGCTTATCAATATTAAAAATCGTAAAAATCAGCCGGTGAACCTTTTGATTGAGGATCAGATACCGGTTTCACAAAACTCAGGTATAGAAGTAGAAACGCAGGAATTATCGGGCGGTGTAATGGATAAAACTACAGGTAAGGTTTCATGGAATTTAACACTAAATTCGCAGGCAGAAAAGAAATTCGATTTAAAGTATCAGGTTAAGTACCCCAAAAATCAGCAAGTAATAGTTCAATAAAATATGCACCAACTACTGCCACATATACCAACGCAATTACAAGGCATTCTGGGCGATCTGCATTATTTCGTCCCCGAAATATACCTGGCGGTGGTGTTTGTGGTAGTACTTGTAGCCGACCTGCTGGTTGGCAAAACCTGGACGAAGGTGTGCAAGGCGCTGGCCTTAACCGGTATTCTTGCCGTTATTATTCAGGTTTTAGCTCAGTTGGTTGAATTAAAAAACGGCGTGGGGCTTTTATTTGGCGATATGCTGCTGCAGAGCCATACCTCGTTAATTTTTAGATTGATCATAGACGTATCCGCCTTTATTTTGCTTTTATATTTCGACTGGGACAAGAAGTTAAAGCTACACAGCAAAGGCATGGGCGACCTTTATTCTATTACCATTGCATCGGTATTCGGATTGCACTTAATGACGATGTCATCCAACCTGCTCTCCATGTATCTTTCGATAGAGATGGTTTCCATAGCGTCGTATTTAATGGTGGCTTATCGTTCAGAAAATGCTTTCAGCGCTGAGGCTGGCTTAAAGTATGTGTTGTTTGGCGCTGCTGCATCGGCTGTTATGTTGTACGGCATATCGTTACTGTATGGCTTAAGCGGTACTTTGAGTTTGTTTGATGCCGGTTTTATAGAAGGGCTAATAAGAGCAAACTCAGTAGCGGTATCGTTTGCTATCGTGCTTGTTTTGGTAGGGATAGGGTTTAAACTGTCATTCGTTCCGGCACATTTTTGGGTGCCCGATGTTTATCAGGGAGCACCTACGCCAGTCACAGCTTTTTTATCAACCGTACCTAAGATCGCTGCTTTTGGCTTGCTTATTAACTTTTTAACACCATTCATATCTTCTGCCGGATGGAAATCTTTTGATTTTAGAATAGCGCTTTCCGTTATCGGTATAATTACCATGATAGCCGGAAACTTTGCAGCGGTTATGCAAAACAACGCCAAGCGTATGCTGGCTTATTCAAGTATAGGGCATACCGGGTTTGCCTTGATGGCAATTGTTACTTTTAGTGCAGAGGGCGTAAGCACCTTAACTTTTTATTTGGCCGTTTATGCCATAGCAAATATTGGTGCTCTGGCGCTGGTTAGCTATTTTGAATATGTAACCGGTTCTGACGATATTGTAAATTATAAAGGTTTAGGGTTTAAGTACCCTGTTGCTTCGGTTTGTTTCGTAATTATCCTTATTTCGTTAACGGGTTTGCCTGTAACAGCAGGATTTAATGCAAAATTGTTGGTGTTTTCTTCAGTGTATGGCGTTTATCAACAAAATAACAACCTTTTATTGCTGTTATTGACAATCACGGGAGCATTAACCACCGTTGTGTCGTTATTCTATTACATAAAAATACCACTAAACTTATTTCTAAAACGCTCAGAGAACGTTGGCTCTCCTGCCGCACCTTTAAATTTATTAATGCTGGCAATTATTATAAGTATTGCCGTGGTGCTTTTTGGTGTTTTTCCCTCTCTTATTGTAAATTTTTTATAAAAAAACCATTTTTTATTAACATTTATCAATAAACTTTAATTTTATTTGATTTATATGTGATATAAATCATAATTTCAGCCAATTTTTAAATTTAATTACAAATTTCTTAAATGAAGCGTTACTTTCCTTTTATTGTATTACTAATTGCGCTGGTATTAACCTTTCTTTTCCCCTCTGTAGAGATAGACAAGACGGCAAATTCTACTTATAACACCGGCGATATTGCATGGATGCTGATGTCTACAGCGCTTGTTTTGATCATGACACCCGGCCTTGCGTTCTTTTATGGCGGTATGGTTAATAAAAAGAACGTGATATCAACCATGCTACAAAGTGTAGTATGTATGGTTATCATCACGGTGATGTGGGGAATTTTTGGTTTTAGTTTGGCCTTTGGGGATAGCATTGGCGGTATTATAGGCAATCCCTCCACTTTCTTTATGATGAAGGGCATGTTAAGCAACAATACCTGGCCTTTAGCTCCGACCATACCTTTGCTATTATTCGCTATGTACCAGCTAAAATTTGCCATTATTACTCCGGCCCTTATTACCGGTGCATTTGCAGAGCGTATACGCTTCAATTCGTACATATTATTTTTATGCCTTTTCAGCATATTTATATTCTCGCCACTGGCACATTCCACCTGGCACCCTGATGGTATTTTATTTAAATTAGGTGTATTAGACTTCGCCGGTGGTACAGTTGTACATATGTCGGCTGGTTGGGCCGCTTTGGCATCAGCGCTGTATTTAAAAAAACGTAATGAACAAAGCCATTCCCCGGCACGTATTACTTATGTTATTATTGGTACAGGTTTATTATGGTTTGGATGGTTTGGTTTTAACGCCGGCTCTGCATTTGGAGCAAATCATCTTGCGGTAACAGCTTTAGCTACAAGTACAACAGCGTCTGCCGCAGGCGGTATAGCCTGGATATTTTTTGATATGGTGCGCGGCCGTAAACCGTCGGCAATGGGTACTTGTATAGGTGCCGTAGTAGGTTTGGTGGCAATAACTCCGGCAGCAGGCTTTGTGTCTGTTCCGCACTCATTAGCTATCGGTATTATATCATCAGTAGTGAGTAATTTAGTAGTAGAATGGCGCACACGCACCTCTATTGATGATACTTTAGATGTATTCCCTTGCCATGGTGTTGGTGGTATGGTTGGTATGCTGCTTACCGGTGTATTTGCTCACTCTAATGTAAACGCTGCCAATACCACAGGCAACGGCTTGTTCTTTGGCGAAACCCATTTGTTCCTGGTGCAGTGTTTTGCCATGGTTATCGCGTCGGTATTCGCGTTCTTTGGCTCATTACTGTTGCTTAAAATAACAGATATGATCTCTCCGCTTCGTGTTTCTAAAGAGGAAGAGGTGATCGGTCTGGATATAAGCCAGCATGGCGAGCGATTGTAGTCTGAACCGTGATTTGTAGGATTTAAAGATAACCTTGATTTAAAAGCATAGTACTATCCTTTAATCCTACAAATCATAGTTCAAACAATTAATACCAATTAATGACATTTAGGTTAACGCAACTTTACGATATAGTTATAACTTTGCCCGCTCATTACCAATCATGAGCGATCAGATTAAACATGAATGCGGTGTGGCATTTATCCGCTTACTAAAGCCACTCTCTTATTATCAGCAAAAATACGGCACTGCGCTGTACGGCTTAAACAAACTGTATCTTTTAATGGAAAAACAACACAACCGGGGCCAGGATGGCGCAGGCGTTGCTACCATTAAGTTAGATGTAGCTCCGGGTAAGCGTTACATAAGCAGGCACCGTTCAATGGCATCAAACGCCGTGGCAGATATTTTTGAATACATACAGAAGAAATTCGCTGATATTCAGAAAGAAATGCCTGAGAAAATGGCTGATGCCGAATGGTTGAAAGAGCATGTTAGCTTTACCGGCGAGGTTTTATTAGGCCATTTGCGTTATGGCACACACGGAAAGAATAGCATAGAAAGCTGCCATCCTTTTCTGCGCCAAAACAACTGGATGACGCGTAATCTGGTTATTGCAGGTAACTTTAACATGACCAATGTTGATGAGTTGTTACAGCAACTGTATGACCTCGGCCAGCATCCCAAGGAAAAAGCCGATACCGTTACTGTTTTAGAGAAGATAGGCCACTTTTTAGATACCGAGAACCAGGGCTTGTTTGATCAATACAAACGCGAGGGGCTGGATGATAACATGCAGATCAGTAACCTTATTGCCAATGATATGGATGTGGCCAAGATCCTCACAAAATCTGCCCGTAGCTGGGATGGGGGTTATACTATTGCCGGGATATTTGGCCATGGTGACGCATTTGTAATGCGCGATCCTGTTGGTATTCGTCCTGCTTACTACTATTATAATGACGAAATAGTGGTGGCCGCCTCTGAGCGCCCTGCCCTGCAAACCGCCTTTAATATCCCTATTGATGATATCAAGGAGATAAAACCCGGCCATGCCCTTATCGTTAAAAAGAACGGTAACATAACCGAGAGTATGTTCAGTGAGCCGCAGGAGAGAAAAGCCTGCTCGTTTGAGCGGATCTACTTTTCGCGCGGTAGCGATGCATCAATTTATCGGGAACGCAAGCAATTAGGTCGTTTGCTTTGCCCGCAGATATTGGATGCAGTTAATCATGATATTAAGAACACGGTATTCTCTTACATCCCTAATACAGCAGAGGTTGCTTTTTACGGCATGGTTGAGGGCGTACACAAATACATTAAAAAATACCAGCGCGACAGGCTGCTTAATCGCGAGGACAAGATAAGCGAAGAGGAACTAAGCGAGGTACTTTGTATGGCGCCACGCGTTGAGAAAATAGCTATTAAGGACGTAAAATTACGTACTTTCATTACGCAGGATGCCGACCGCAGCGAGATGGTGGCACACGTGTACGACAGCACCTACGGCCTTATAAAGAACGGTACTGATACACTGGTAATATTGGATGACTCGATTGTGCGTGGTACTACCCTTAAGCAAAGTATTTTGAAAATACTTGATCGCCTGGGCCCTAAAAAGATAATCGTAGTATCATCAGCGCCGCAGATACGCTACCCTGACTGCTATGGTATTGATATGTCGCGGATGGGTGAGTTTGTGGCTTTTGAGGCCGCAATAAGCTTACTGAAGGAACAAGGCAAGGACAGTGTTATACTGGATACCTATCAGAAATGTAAAGCAAGCGCTTCATTGCCGAAAGAGCAGGCAAGCAATTACGTTAAGGCTATTTACGAGCAATTTACAGATCAGCAGATATCAGACCGTATAGCGCAGATCATTACACCAAAAGAGATCAACTGCGAGGTACATGTTATTTACCAAACGTTAGATAACCTGCATAAAGCCTGCCCCGACCATACCGGCGACTGGTATTTCTCAGGCAATTTCCCAACTCCGGGTGGTAACAAGGTGGTTAACCGCGCCTTTGTTAACTGGATGGAAGGTAAGAATCAACGCGCTTATATGTAATATAACAGGTGATCCAAAAAATATACGTTACACCTGTTTTTTGTGGATCAAAAAATCGTAATTGTCTGAATATTAATTAATTGCGATTTTTACCTGAAACTACTTATTCGTCAGTAAAGTTAGCTGTAATATTAATGTAACAAGCTAAATGTCAGGCGATTGAGAAATGCTAAAATCGACCGGTCTTTGGATCACTTTGGATCACTTGAATAAAATTCTTTCGACACAAAAAAGCCCCTCACTAAAAAGAAAGGGGCTTTTGTATTTAGCGAATTTTAGCGAACGATTGCGTACTAAAACAACATCTCTTGTGGCGGCGTAACCCCTTTTAAACGCAGGTAAGGTGTGGTTTGGCCGCGGTGATGCGTTTGGTGCTCAAATGCCTTTGCAAAAGCCAGTCCTTTTGTGGTTTTCATGTTAAACAGGGTTATTTCCTGTGTTAACTCAGCAACCGGAACGCCTTGAATAGTGGCAATAGCATAATCATAGCTATCTAATACCGCTTTGGTTACAGCTTCTTTAGTAGGAGTTACTGATTTTTCAGCATCTGCTGCGGCCGGAGGCGTTTTACCTACAGCACTTGCAGAGAACATGTAGTTAGCGCCCGCCAGGTGGAGCATCTGTTGCGCAAATGAGCGTACTTCCGGAGTAGCTTTAAATGCGTAGCCATCTGCCGGCATAGCATCTAAATAAGCCTTAGTGTAAGCTTTTGCGCGGGTCCATTCTGCAATATTTTGTTCTTTGGTTATCTGCGCGAAGGCGGTTGTACAGGCAATAGCCAGTAAACCGAATAAGAGAGTTAGTTTTTTCATGTTGTTGTTGTTGGTTAATGTGTAAAATTAGTATTAATGCACGTACTTTTTACGCTGCTCCTCGCTGAAAATTATGGAGATTATGTAATGCAACGGCAATATTTTTCCCTCGCGGTAATCGGCAGGCCAAGGCATCAGGCTCAACATCCTTAAAGCCTCTTCATTGCAGCTTAAGCAATCAGTTTTACGTTGTAAAACCACATTTTCTGGTTTGCCTGAATCACCTGCTTCAAAAGTGATAAACAGTCTTTTTTGTTCGTTACCCAAATTCGGAATTTTCTCCCATTGTATCCCCGAATAAATAAATTGCTGCATCTCATTAGGTTCTAACCGGCGCGCTGTTGGATATTTAAGATCCTGTCGTTTTACAATCAGCCCGTTTTTTATCACCAGGTACAACTCGGCTCCATAAACCGCCCATATGTCGTGCGACCGCAAAGATTTACCAACTGGGATCCAAAATTCCGCGTTAACCCAATCTGCTTTTACTCTTGAATTACCTTTCCTGAATATTTTATTGATATCGGCTTTTTCACCGGCTCTGTTACTATTTCCCGGGTATATTCCGGTAAGGTAAAGGCTGTTACCAATCACGGTCCACTCTGCAATATAGTCAGCAATGTCGCAGTCAAAACACTTTCCTGTTTCATATCCCACCAAAAATTTCCTGATCGCTGCTATGTCCGGATGCTGTTCAAGCGAACTTTTCTTTACTGAAAAATGAGTGGTATCACCATTAATGATTATGATCTCCGCTTTAGCGCAGAATATGTAAGATATGCAGATAAAAAGACAAACAATAAGACCGCGCATAAAGCCAAATTTCAGTTAAAGTTAATTATAGAAAATAACATTCCAAGAGCTTCTCATCAAAACGGCATCAGTCTGTTGCCAAAAAACAGCTCTTTATAAGGCTGCCATTCTGCATGCTCCGCAAATGTTTCCCGGTGCAGTATGGTTAAGCTGTTGGCTTTAAAGCTGGCTTCATACCTACTGTTTTCAAAGTGGGGCCATAACTTTTTAAAAAGCGAAGGTGAAATGTTTTTTAAAATGGTGATATGCGGCACAAAGTTAACCACCCGTATGCCCATCTGCCGGCTTAGCAGCTTAAACCAGTTATTATTAGGCGGTGCAGCGTTAACTACAGCATAAATGGTAAAACCAACCGCGCCATGTGTAAAATAATTAAAACCGCTAATGCGCAATTCTACCGGCTGCATACTGAGTAATCGTTTTTCCATATTTAAAATAAAAGGCTCGGCCATAAAGGGTTTGCAGCGCTCCTGGTGGGTTATGCTGATATGCGCGATGGAATGCATCCCCTTAAATAGCCCAATCTTATTAGCGGATGCGCGCTTGTATTTGCTAATCTGCTTAATAACATCATCGGGAGGAGATATGATCATTAAATAATCTTTATAGCTTTCCATTTATAGCGCAGATAACGACCGCAATTTGCTAAAAATATTAGTATTTTTAAATTTATTTCTTTATATTTGTTTAATGGAACACAAGCGGTGGATAGTACATATTGACCTTGATTCTTTCTTCGTTTCTGTGGAGCGAAAGTTTGATCCTTCGCTTGTTGGTAAGCCGGTGTTGATTGGCGGTTCTGCCGAGCGGGGTGTGGTCGCATCCTGCAGTTACGAGGCGCGTAAATTTGGTATCCACTCTGCCATGCCCATGAAACAGGCCATGCGCCTTTGTCCCCATGCAACAGTTATTCGCGGCTCGCATGGGCTTTATTCCGAGGCCTCACGCGAGGTTACGCAGATCATCCATGATAGTGTTCCGCTTTATCAAAAAACATCGGTTGACGAGTTCTATATCGACCTGACTGGCATGGATCGCTACCATGATAGTTATCAGCTGGCTACCGAGCTGCGGCAGCGGGTGATCCGGGAAACGGGCCTACCTATTTCCTTCGGGATGGCCTCAACCAAGACGGTTGCAAAAATGGCTACCAACCAGGCCAAGCCTAACGGACAATTGCTGATACCGCACGGGAGTGAAGCGGCTTTTATGGCACCGCTGCCCATCCGTAAGATACCTATGCTGGGAGAAAAGGCCTGCGAGAAATTGTACCAATTTGGTATTGAAAAGATAGAACACCTGCAAAAAGCCGATGTACGTTTTTTGGAAACCATTTTCGGAACATTCGGGCGCAATATATGGGAGCGGGCGCATGGCCTTGACGACAGCGAGATAGTGCCTGGCCACGACCGGAAATCCATGTCGACGGAAAATACTTTTCATAACAACGTTGCTGATGCCAAAACGCTGGAATCTACTTTAGTATCAATGACGGAGGAGCTATCGTCAAAGCTGCGCCGCGAAGGCTTATTAAGCTCTTGCCTGGCCATTAAACTGCGCTACGCCAATTTTGAAACACATACCGTGCAGGAGAAGATCCCCCTTACAGCAGCCGAACATATTCTGATTCCCGGTGTTAAAAACCTGCTTAAAAAAGCCTGGAACCAAAACCGGCCGGTGCGTTTAATAGGGGTTCGGTTAAGTAATTTAACGCAGGGTAGTTACCAGATCAACCTGTTTGAGGATAACGAGGAGCGTATCAGGCTGTACCAGGCTATGGATACCATCAACTTTAAGTTTGGCGATAAAACCGTTTGCCGCGCCGCCGGTATGGCTATTGGTACAAGAAATTTTAATCCGTTTATGCGAGGGTAAGGTGTTGTTGCTAAGCGTGAAAATGAGGTTCAAAATAAGGTGAATTTTGATATAACGAAATGGTTAGTTATATTAGCATAGCCATTTCTAACCAATAATCCTTGCCAGATGGGGAGTTTTCTGAAAATAACAGCAGCGCTTGTACTCGCGACCTTTTTTGCCTTACCTACCCATGCGCAACGCATAACCGACCCGGTTTTAAAAAGTATAGTTAAAAGCGCTATGGGCGCTGACGAAAAAAAGCCTGTTGAGAAAGTTTATGTACAAACCGATAAGAGCAACTACAGTTTTGGCGATACCATCAGAATGAAATGTTACCTGCTGAGCGGCGATTACCAATCGCCATCGCATGTGAGCGGGATATTGTATGCAGAATTGAACGACGAAAGCGGCAAATACGCCAAACGGATAATGCTGCCGGTAAGCGAGGGACTAGCCTGGGCGGATATGGCTTTGGATACAGCAGACGTAAAGCCGGGCAATTATACCTTGCGGGTATATACCAACTGGATGCGCAACTTTGGCGAAGATTATATCTTTAAGAAGCAAATCACCGTATTTCGTTATCAGGGTAATCCGCTTTTAGTAAGAACATTCTTTAAACAAACGGCAAGTACGGTAGAAGGTGAACTGCTGCTAGGCCAGCTCGATGGGAGACTGCAAGCGTTTAAGGATGTAGAGGTTAAACTGATGAACGGTAAAAAGAACCTGTCGAGAAATAAGCTGATAACCGGGGCCGATGGCAGGTTAAAACTAAACTTCGCGTTACCTGATGGTACTGAACCTCTGAGTATAAAAGCTAAAACGGCAGGGGGCGCCGAACTAACCGTCCCGGTAGCGCTTAATCGCGCTGAAAACACAGATGTACAATTTATGCCTGAGGGCGGTGTATTGGTAGCAGGCATACAAAGCAAAGTTGGCGTAAAAGCAATTGACGAGGATGGTAAGGGTCTGAATGTTTCAGGCAAACTGATGAACAGCAAAGGGGAAGAAGTTGCCGTGATCAATACAACTCATAAAGGGATGGGTAATTTTAAATTTACCCCGCAGCCGGGCGAAACCTACACGGCAAAGTTGAACGGCATCATCAAAAACTTTCCAGTGCCACAGGTTAGCCAAACAGGAACTACCTTAAGTATCACATCAGCAGATACCGCTTCATTACATATAAACATCAGCGCAACGCCTGATAAACAGGGAACGTATTATTTAATAGGACAGGCCAGGGGTGTGGTGTGTTATGCCGAGCCAGTAAATATTCCCAACGGTGTAATAGAGAAAACCTTATCAAAAAATCTGTTTCCAACAGGAATAGCGCGCCTTACTTTGTTGAATGCTAATCAGCAACCGGTAAACGAACGCATTGTATTCATCAATCATAAAGACGAACTGCGGTTCAATATTCAACCCCGTAAAAACAACTACACCACCAGAGATAGCATAGCCCTGTTAATAAGTGTAACCGACAAAGCAGGCAAGCCAATTCAAGGCAGTTTCTCAATGGCTGTAACAGATAACAGTCAGGTTAAAATTGACAGTTTGGGCAGCAACATTCTCAGCAACCTGCTGCTTACATCCGACCTTAAAGGCGAAATAGAAGCGCCCGGTTATTATTTTACAGGAAACAAAGGCACAGAACTGGATAACCTTATGCTTACCCAAGGCTGGGTGGGTTATGATTGGAACGATATGCTCTCTACCGAAGCCAAACCGATAAGCTATCATCCAGAAAAAGAGTTTGTGGTAAGCGGTAAAGTTACCAACGCTTTTGGCAAGCCAATTGAGAAATCACCGATAGCTATAATAAGCAGAAGTCCGCTGATGGTGGCAGATACACTGACCGATAAAGAAGGCCGGTTCAGGTTCAGAGATATTTGGCCGGTTGATACCGCCATTTTTAAACTACAGGCCCGGAACAAAAACAATAAGGAATTTAATGTAGGCATCACCATGGATGAAAAAACCTTCCCGGAATTTAAGCCCAACCAATTGATCTCCGCGCCTTGGTATGTAAATACAGATACCACGCTGCTGAATAATGCAGGCAGTGCTGTAGCGGAAGAAAAAGCGATGGCGAATTACAAGGGTGAAGGAAACGTTTTAAAGGAAGTTAACATTAAAGCCAAAAAAGCAGTTAAAGGCTCTAAAAACCTAAACGGGGCAGGGGAGGCTGACCTGGTTTTGGACGAAGATGATATGCTGAAGGCAGGGAAAAAGACGCTTACCGAGTTGCTGCGGGAAAAAATACCGGGAATTGCTGAATATGGTCCGTGGAATCCGTGTCTCGCTTGCCACCCTGTACAAATGTCGTATGTTCTTTACGGTAAAAAGGTAAGTTTCATTTTTGATGGATTCGATATCGATAAGTTCTACACGCCTGAGTCTATAATCCACAGGAGGGCTTACATAAAAAATTACCTGGATTATTACAGTGCAGAGGATGTAATTGGTATTGAACTGATGTTTAACCCCAAATATACTAGGGCATACGCCTCTTCAGATTTTAAAAACGTAGAGTTTGATACCTATGCGTTTATTGAGATAACCACCCGTACCAAGCATGGCCCTTTCATGAAAGTTACGCCGGGTACGTATTTATATAAACCTTTAGCGTTTACTTTCCCTAAGCAGTTTTACAGCCCTAAATACACGGTTAATAACAAAAAAACAGCCCCGGGTACCGATTTGCGCTCCACCATATTTTGGGAGCCCAACATTATAACTGATGCTACAGGCAAGGCAACGGTTTCTTTTTACAGCGCTGATAAGGCAGCTGTTTATACGGTTATAATGGAAGGAGCTGATATGAACGGGCAGTTGGGGCATAAAAAAGCAGAGATAGTAGTAAGTAAATAATGCTTATCTTAATGCCGCTATTAAGGCATTAAGATAAAATGGCACATCCCGGTACCGAACAATTAAAACGAGTTTTAAAGCCGGTGCATTTATGGGCCATAGGGGTGGGCCTGGTAATATCAGGCGAGTACTTTGGCTGGAACTACGGCTGGGGTGTATCGGGCACCGTAGGCATGCTGATAGCTACGCTGATTATCACCGTAATGTACATCACCTTTATTTTTAGCTATACCGAGCTTACCGCCGCCATCCCACACGCAGGTGGTGCGTTTGCCTACGCTTATCGGGCCATGGGGCCGTTTGGTGGGTTGATTGCCGGTTATGCAACGCTGATAGATTTTTTGCTGGCTACTCCGGCCATCGCAGTATCATTGGGTAGTTATATGCATTTTCTATATCCGGCTATACCAATAGTGCAGTCGGCCCTTGTTTTTAATACGGCTTTTATTTTGCTGAATATTTCGGGAGTAAAAGAATCGGCTGTGTTCTCGCTGTTCATAACCGTGTTGGCAGTGGCCGAGCTGTTGCTGTACATCGGCGTAATAGCGCCTCATTTTAAAATGGAAAACTACCTTACCGATCCTATGCCCTTTGGCTGGGCCGGAGTGTTTGCGGCCTTACCATTTGCCGTTTGGTTCTACCTGGCAATTGAGGGTATGGCCATGGTTGCCGAGGAGGTGAAAGAACCTAAAAAGAACATCCCTAAAGGATATATTTCTGCGTTGGCTACGTTGGTACTGCTGGCTTTGACGGTAATGATATTAACCGGCGGCGTGTCCGACTGGCACAAGCTAAGTAACCTGGATTATCCGCTACCCGAAGCCATTGGATTAGTAATGGGTAAAACCGCAGGCTTAACCAAAATATTCGCCAGCATAGGCCTTTTCGGGCTCATTGCTTCATTGCATGGTATTATCCTGGCATCGTCACGACAGATTTTTGCAATGGCACGCAGTGGTTATTTACCTGTCGGGCTGGCTAAGGTCAACCATAAATTTAAAACACCGCATTGGGCCATTATAGCAAGTGGTGTGGCGAGCTTTATAGCCATAATTAACGGCACTACCTCGCAAATCATCGTATTATCAGTATTAGGGGCGGTAATTATGTATATGATGAGCATGCTGAGCCTGTTTATTTTGCGGAAAAAGGAGCCTGATTTAGACCGGCCATTTACGTCGCCGTTTTACCCTGTGTTCCCGGCTATTGCTCTGGTATTATCGGCCGTCTGCCTCGTTTCAATTATCTATTTTAACATCGGAGTTAGCCTTATATTCTTTGCATTATTAGCTGTCGCGATAGCTATTTTTATGCTGATGGGAAAACACAAAACGAAGATAATGAACGACGACTTATTGAATTAGTGATTGAGTGAATTAGCGAATGAGTGATTAATTATAGAATTAATGAGTTACCGAATTATTGATTGACAGGTTGCAGATTAGCAGTCACCATGATCCATAAACTATCAACCACTCACCAACATGTACCGCCATACCATAAAAAATAAGGTATACAGCTTTGCCGATTTGAAGACCTTGTTGGCAAAAGCGTCGCCGTTCCGTTCGGGCGATGAGTTGGCGGGGGTATGCGCTTCAAGCTATGAGGAAAGGGTTGCGGCACAGATCACATTGGCAGATGTGCCTTTAAAAGACTTTTTGAACGAGGCGCTGATCCCTTATGAACAGGATGAGATTACGCGATTGATAGTGGACAGTCATAACCAGGCAGCTTTTTCGGCTATTAGTCATTTTACCGTTGGCGGGTTCTACGAGTGGTTGTTAAAAGACGACACAGATGGAGATGCGCTCAAAGCCGCATCACCAGGCATCACCCCCGAAATGGCCGCAGCTGTTTGTAAGCTAATGCGCAACCAGGACCTTATCGCGGTAGCAAAAAAAATAGAAGTTGTTACTAAGTTCAGAAATACGATAGGATTAAAGGGGCACTTCTCTACCCGTTTACAACCCAATCATCCTACCGACGATCCAAAAGGTGTGGCTGCCAGCATTATTGATGGCTTGCTTTACGGCAGCGGCGATGCCGTTATTGGCATAAATCCGGCTACCGATAGCCCGGCGGGGGTGGCAAGTTTGCTAACGCTGATGGATAACCTGCGGCAGCAATTTGCCATACCTACCCAAACCTGCGTGTTGAGTCATATTACCACCACTATGCAGTTGCTTAACCAGGGCGCACCGGTTGATCTTTGTTTTCAATCCATTGCAGGTACGCAATTGGCCAACAGTAGTTTTGGCATAAATTTAAACCTGTTGGATGAGGCTTATGACGCAACATTATCATTAAAGCGGGGCACCGTAGGCAATAACGTTATGTATTTTGAAACAGGGCAGGGTAGCTGCCTCTCGGCCAACGGTAATTGCGGTATAGACCAGCAAACCTGCGAGGTGCGCGCCTATGCGGTGGCGCGCAAGTATAAACCTTTGCTGGTTAACACGGTGGTTGGTTTTATTGGTCCGGAGTATTTGTATGATGGCAAGCAGATCATCCGCGCGGCACTGGAAGATCATTTTTGCGGAAAACTGCTCGGGCTGCCTATGGGAGTTGATGTTTGCTACACCAACCATGCCGAGGCCGATCAGGATGATATGGATAACCTGCTTACGCTGTTGGGTGTGGCAGGATGTAATTTTGTAATGGGTATACCGGGCTCAGATGATATAATGCTGAACTACCAGTCTACCTCCTTTCATGATGCAGTTTACCTGCGGAAGGTTTTAGGATTACGCCCGGCACCCGAGTTTGAAGCCTGGTTAATGCAACAGGGAATAATTGACAACAAAGGCAACTTGCTTGAAGTTAATGCAAGCCATAATTTACTTAATTCCGGAGGGTTTTAATGGGCAACGAAGAAATAGAAATGCAGGACCCACTACAGGCTTTAAAGGCATTTACGCCGGCCCGCATTGGTTTGGGTCGCATGGGATCAGGTATACCTCTGAAAGCTTTTCAGGAATTTAAACTGGCCCATGCACACGCCCGCGACGCTGTTTACTCTGAATTGGATGTTGACGGCTTAGCCATAAATCTGAAGCAATTTGAACTGCCCATATTGTACTTACACAGTGCTGCCGCCTATCGCGAACAATATTTACAAAGGCCCGACCTGGGAAGAAAACTTAACGAAGAATCAGCAGAGGAAATAAAGAATTACTATTCGCCATGCGATGTTAATATAATTATATGCGATGGCTTATCGGCCGCGGCGGTTAACAATAACACTATCCCATTGTTGCAATTGCTTGTTCCGATGCTGAACGAAGTTAAATTGAGATTGGGTCCTATAGCATTGGTAAAGCAGGGTAGGGTTGCCATCGCAGATGAACTAGCATATCAATTAGGTGCAAACCTTTCGCTGATATTAATAGGTGAACGGCCGGGTCTCAGCGCGGCAGATAGTGTAGGCGCCTATATTACTTATGCCCCTAAGCCGGGATTGACGGATGAATCACGCAACTGTGTATCCAATATAAGGCCGCAGGGGCTTAATAGCGCCGCCGCCGCAAGTAAAATTTCCTATATGATACAGGAAGCCTTTAAAAACAAACTATCGGGCATTGGCTTAAAGGATAACGAAGGTTTGTTAAAAAGTTAAGACGTTGGCCTCGTTTTGATCTCCTCGATTGTCCCGCTAAATGAAATTCGCTGCCTTGTTAACAAAGTTATTTGCAAATTGGCCCAACCTCCTTCACTTACTGTTAACATCATGCGTTGTACATCGCTCGGCGACCGCCCGGAAAGGTCATGCGGTATTATTAATATTTCAAGATTACCTTTCTTTGTCTGAGTAACTTTATAATCAAACTTTGTGCTCGTAAATTTTATGCCGCTCTCTGCTGGGCTATTGTAGGGTGCTGAATAAGCTTGTCCGTAATAAGGCAGAAATGCCGTTAAAGAATCGTTAGAGAATTTTACATCGTAAGATGCGCCTGTAAGCGAAATCATACCACTATTAAGCTGGTTTAAAATACTGTTGGGCGGCAGCGAGCCGCTAACCTGCATTGACGCGATAGGAGTGGGCATAGCGCTATTAGCTTTAAAAACAAATGTTTTCTCATTGATAATCCGTTTCAACTCCTCAGCCTTTTGGGCTTTCTTTTCGGCCTTGGTAGTCTGTGCCGCGCCTGTACCAACACAAAACAGGAAAACAAGCAATGCGTAAAAAATATTTGATAACTTTTTCATGGCGAGAAACTTAAGGTTAAAACGGGAAGTGGTATTATAAAATTAAACAAAAAACAGCATAAACAAAAAAGCTGCCCTTATTCAATAGGACAGCTTTTAAGTAAAATAGTTTAAAAAAACTTATATCAGATTAACGCTACGGTTTACAAACTCGGTCAACTCGGCACCGGTTAATAATCCCTGAGATAAAAGTGCCAGATCAAATGCCTGTTTAGCCAGTTGCGACTGCACTTCTTCGTTCTCCTCCTGCGCTATACGGCTCACCAGCTTGTGGTTGCCATTAACCACCACGTTGTAGTTATCGGGCATGTTGCCATAAAAGCCCATGCCGCCGCCCATGGCAGCCATATCTTTCATACGGCGCATAAACTCGTTCATGGTAACAGTAACAGGTAGCTCATCAGGACTTAAACTTTCCAGCTCAACTTTGTAAGCAGGCTTGCCTATGGCCTTATCAAAAACGGTTTTTACTTTGGTTGCTTGCTCTTCGGTTAAAACATGGGCAGGCGCATCTTCTTTTTTGATGAGCTTATCAGCCACATCAGAATCGACACGCTTCAGCGACGTTTTATCCAGTTTCTGCTCCAGGTGACTTATGAAATGATTATCTATCGGCGAATTCATCAGCAGCACATCATAACCCTTTTTATTAGCCGATTGTATAAAAGCATCCTGCTTGGCAGCATCATTGGTGTAGAGATATACAATCTGACCATCTTTATCGGTCTGTTCTGGTGATACCTTTTCTTTGTATTCTTCCAGCGTAAAGTTTTCTTTGGCGGTATTGGTTAGCAATACAAAGTCTTTTGCTTTATCATAAAACTTGTCTTCGCTAATAAAACCATATTTTACAAACATGCCAATGTCGGTCCATTTTTCTTCGTAAGCCTTACGGTCTGCTTTAAATAATTCAGCCAGTTTGTCGCCTACTTTTTTGGTAATGTAGCTGTTTATCTTTTTAACGTTACTGTCGGCCTGTAAAAAGCTGCGCGATACGTTAAGTGGAATATCCGGCGAATCAATAACACCATGCAGCAGCATTAAAAACTCAGGCACTATATCCTTAACCTCATCGGTAATAAATACCTGGCGGGAGAATAATTTGATCTTGTTTTTCTGCATCTCGAAATCGTTCTTCAATTTCGGGAAGTACAATACGCCTGTTAAATTGAACGGATAATCAACATTCAGGTGGATCCAGAATAAAGGCTCCTCGCTGAAAGGATATAGCTGTTTGTAAAAATCAAGGTAATCCTCATCTTTCAGATCAGAAGGCGATTTGGTCCATATCGGGTTGGTATCATTAACAATATTGTCAACCTCAACCGATGTGTATTTTGGTTTGCCTTCTTCGTCAACCCCATCTTCATTGCTTTCGGTTGTGGTGCCGAATTTAATTGGCACTGGTAAAAAGCGGCAATATTTATCCAGAATTTCCTGCAAACGGTGTTTGCTTAAAAATTCTTCAGATTCTGCATTAATATGTAAAGTTATCTCAGTTCCTCTTTCTTCCAATTGGCCAATGCCTATTTCAAACTCGGTGCTGCCATCGCAAACCCAGTAAGCAGGTTCTGCACCCTCCTGGTAGGATAGGGTTTGAATCTCCACCTTATCAGCAACCATAAATGCAGAATAGAAACCTAAACCAAAACGACCGATGATCTCGTTGGCGTCTTTAGCTTCCTTAAATTTCTCCATAAACTCGGTAGCGCCCGAGAATGCTATCTGGTTAATGTATTTTTTGATTTCTTCCGCGGTCATACCCAACCCGCGATCAGATATAGTGATGGTTTTTGCAGCTTCGTCAAAAGCTACCTCAACACGCAGATCGCCTAATTCGCCGTTATATTGGCCTAATGATGCCAGGCGTTTAATTTTTTGAGTAGCATCAACGGCGTTTGATACCAGCTCGCGCAAAAATATCTCGGTGTCCGAGTATAAAAATTTCTTAATGATCGGGAAAATGTTCTCGGTGTGTATCGAGATCGTTCCTTTTTCTTGCATAGTTCTATAATTTATTTTTTCGGTTAATATTCAAGTATCAACCGTGCTTATCAATGCATGTTCCAAAAGGTGGATTGTTGTCAAATTGGCAGATAGCGTTTTCACCTTTCCCTCAAAACCCATTATATTCGTCCATGCTAAGCCAGGAAGATCTTCAATTTTACATCTCTTTGTTAAAGGGCGTAAGTGTTGCGGATGTGTACAGGCTTTTTAAAACGGCAAAAATCAAAAAACTACACGCAGGAGATGTGTATATTCGCGAGGGATCTACCTCCACTAAAATGGGCCGTATTAAGAGCGGACTTATAAGAGGCTATCAACTTAAACCAAATGGTGATGAAATAACCATTACATTGAGTTGGGAAAACCAGTTTGTGGGTTCATACGACAGTATCGCGTGGCAAAATCCATCGCGTTTTATTTTTGAGGCTGTGGAAGATACCACGCTTATGGAAATAGACTACCAAATAATGCAGGAATTTGCAGACCGTAATGCGGCTATAGGCGTGCACCGTTCTAATATCCAATTGCGAATGCTGGAAAAGGCCATACATAGGATAGAATCATTTGTGCTGATGTCGCCAACCGAAAGGTACTTAAAACTGGTACAGGATAAACCTGATATAGTTAACCGGGTGCCGGATAAACACCTGGCCACATATTTAGGTATAACGCCGGTTTCGCTTAGCCGCATCCGCAAACGGATAGCACAGGGCAAGCAGCATTAATTATCTTTTGTTAATTTTTTTTATGCCGTTCAGCTTTAGGTTTGTGTTACAATAAACCACAGATCACCATGAGTAAAAAGTATAATTTACCAAGCGGCGTAAACAGACTAGTAAGCATTACAAGCTCTTATAAAATATTAACCGACCCAATTGCATTAGTTAATAAGAGGTTAAAACGGTTTGGTGGCACTTACTCTGCCTTTATACCGGGGAGGGGCCGAACGATAATTACGCAGAATGGCGATTTGATTAATTATGTGCTTCGCGAAAATCATACAAATTATAAAAAGCCCGACCTGGTTACCGCGGAAGCTGTTAAGCAATTTGGAAGCAGCGTGCTTTTTACAAACGGCGATGAGTGGCGCCGACAAAGGCGGTTGATACAACCTGCTTTTCATCACGGTAGTATACATGCTTTGTACAAAACTGTTATTGATACTATCAATACATTGTTAGCGGATTTGCCACCGGGTGATAAGGTAGATGCGTTTCCATTAATGCGCCAGCTTTCGTTTTCTGTTTTGATCAACTCGCTTTTCACTATTGATATTTCTAAGCAAATGACAGATGAGCTGTGCAAGACTTTTGTTGATATGCAGGCCTTTATGCTGAAAGATATTTTTCATCCATTTAAAAAACTGATGTACCCGTTTACGGGTGAAGAGAAAAAGGTGGCACAGCAGTGGATACATATCAGAAAAATGCTGAAAGAAATTATTGACCAAAGAAAAGCAGACGATAGGCCCCATAACGACCTGCTGAATATGCTGCTAAGCGCCAGGTACGAGGATACAGACGAGGGTATGGATGATAACTTGTTGATGAGCGAGCTTTTGGTATTGTTGTTTGCCGGTCATGAAACAACCGGTGCCACGGTTTCATGGCTGTTATATCTTATCGCGTCGGATAACCAGGTTTTAGAAAAACTGAAAAGCCGGATTGCTGAGATCGATATAATGGATAGTCCGCGCGATAGTTATATAAACGCTGTTATTAACGAGGGCATGCGCTTATACCCGGCAGTTTGGCTCACTGAAAGGCAAACCATAAACGATGATAATTTTAATGGCTACAGCTATCCCGCCGGTACCACCATATTAGCTTATTTTTATGGTACGCACCGTGACAGTGCCTATTGGGAAGACCCTGAGAAATTTAAACCCGAACGTTTTTTAACACCCGAGGGAACGATTAATAAGACAGTAAAAAACTACTTCCCGTTTGGTGCGGGGCCACGGATGTGTATCGGGAATAACTTTGCCATGGCCGAGATATCGTTCATTCTTTATGCCATCTTCAGCGCTTTTGATATTAAGCCTACATCGGCAATACCAAAAGCATGGCCCTTGCTTACCATGCGTCCGCGAAAGGTTATCCTGAATATTAAAGAGAAATGAGACCAAAAGCCCCACTGTCACTTTACTAAATGACGACCGTCATTTAACCCCGGCTGGTAAGCCTGTAACTTGCTGCATTAAAGCAAGAATCATATGAAGGGCATAATTATTTATCAGGGCAGGTATGGTGCAACCGAGCAATATGCCACGTGGCTGGCCGGGGCGTTAAAATTGCCTATGATCAAAACCGACGTAGCCACGCCAGGTATATTGACAAAGTATGACATGGTAATACTGGGCAGCTCAATTTATGTGGGGCAGCTGGTTATTAATAAATGGCTTAAACAACATAGTAAATTGCTTACTAACAAGAAGCTTTTTCTGTTTGTTGTTAGCGGAAGCACAACTACTGATAAATTAATGCAACAGCAGGTATTAGATAAAAATCTGCACCCTTTGCTTCGCGATAAGGTTAAAGTGTTCTTTCTTCCCGGCAGGTGCCTTAAAGCCAGGTTATCATGGAAGGACCGTATTGTGTTAAAAATGGGCGCCTGGTTAGAGAAAGATCCGCAGAAAAAAATGGTCATGGAAAATGGTTTTGATAATATGGATAAAAAGGCATTGGATATAATGATTGAGGCGGTAGGGCGGTAAATTTATTAAGCGTTTTTCCTCCGCTTTAACTTTACCAAACATCAATAAAAACATTCCGCGTTTAATTTGTTATATTATATATCATTTACCACCTACCATACAGCAGATAGCTTAAGTTCTCTTTTACTTACCCCATCAACCATATATTAGGTTAAATACAGAGTTTTGAATAAACGTATTTTAATTTTAGACGATAACCGTGATATACTGGATATCGTAACAGAGGCACTCAGTTATGAGCAATTTGAGGTGCTGGATATTTCACTTGGCAGTAAGTTGTTTGATGCCGTGCGCGACTTTAAGCCCGACCTGATCCTGCTGGATCACCGCTTATCCGACGCAAAAGGAAGCGATCTTTGCCGTGAGTTAAAGGCTATGCCTCAATATAACCATATCCCGGTTATTATATTCTCTGCCTATATTAATCCCGGCGACGTTAAAGCGGCCAATTGCGAGGGGTATTTGTACAAGCCCTTTGATCTGGATGAGCTATTTAAAACCGTACGGCGATTTTTGCCTGCTGCAAGGGAGGTAACATCATGAACGATGAGCATTTTAGGCTATGCCTTTATATAGCCGGCGATTCTTATAAATCTAAAACCGCTATTGATAATCTGCAAAAGTATTGCGAAGAGCATTTAAATGGCGCTTATACCATTGAAGTTATTGACCTGCTTAAGCACCCCCACCTTGCCGAAGGTGAACAAATAGTTGCTACACCCACATTGATAAAAAAGCTGCCGGCACCTGTACAAATAATGGTTGGTGATCTGTCGCAAGAAAACAAGTTTTTGGTGGGGATGAACCTGGTGCCACTTCAGTAACTGTATAAGCAAGTGATTTAAAAATCACTATCTTTGCAAATTAACTGAATAGTGTGAGCAAGAAAGTATTAATTATTGAGAATGACCAGGATATACGGAATATTATGGAGTTCATTCTTGAGGAGCAAGGGTTTAAGACCCTAAGTACACCCGAACCGGAAAATCTGTCTGAGATAATTCCCTTTAAACCTGATCTTATCCTTTTAGATGAATTTATCAACAATAGCCCCGGCCATCGCCTGTGTAAAAAGATAAAACAGGTAGATGATTTAAAAAACATACCAGTTATTATCCTTTCTACCGCCAACGATATTGAAATGATAGCCACCGAGTGTAACGCGAACGACTATATCAGTAAGCCCTTCAACGTATCAGATATGATTGATAAAGTAATGCGCCTTGTTAATCACCTGCCGTTGGCTTATTAATATTAACGCGCTTTTACCGGCAGTGTGAAGAAAAAAGTTGAACCTTTTCCTCGTTCACTTTCAACCCAAATTTGCCCGTCGTGGCGCTGAATGATCTCGGCGCTTAAGTATAACCCTATTCCGAATCCGGAAATGTGGCGTGTATGATTACTTTCTACCCGGTAATAACGGTCAAAAATATGATCGCAATCCTCGGCACTTATTCCTAAACCTTCATCAGTTACACTCACACAAACCTTGTTATCCTGCTGGCGGCAGTCCACTTGTATCTTAGAGCCTTTTGGCGAATACTTTACGGCATTACTAAGCAGGTTAACCAATACCGAACTTATTTTTTCCCTGTCGGCCTGAAGCACCACTTTGTCACATGTTTGGAGTTGGATAATATGAGCCGGGCCGGTGAGATTAATTTCGCCGATCACTTCCATAATAAGATCGCCGATGATAAAGGGTTGCTTGTTTATCTGGATCTTACCCGATTCCAATCTCGAAATGTTAAGGAACCCGTTTATCATGGTGCTCATCCTTTTCACCTGCAGGTTGGCCCTGCTCAAAGCTTCGGGCACAAAAACATCGTCTGATCTTTTTAATTTATTTTCCAAAACCTGTAAGATGGCCGTGAGCGAGGTTAATGGCGTTTTTAACTCATGGCTTACCATACCTATGAAATCATTTTTTCGGGCTTCATCCTGTTTCCGCTCAGAAATATCCCTCGCGATCTTTGACAGCCCTATCAAATTGCCGCGGCTATCCTTAATAGGTGATATGGTAAGCGACACATCTATCAGCCTGCCATCTTTGGTTTGTCTTATTGTTTCAAAATGTTCAATGCGCTCCCCGCTCTTCAATCTCGATAGTATCATAGGCTCTTCATCGTGCCTGTCTACAGGGATCAGTTTGTAGATGGTTTCGCCAATCATTTCATCGGCAGTGTAACCAAATATTCGCTCAGCAGCATCGTTCCAGGTCATTATTACACTTTCCAGTGTTTTACTTATTATGGCATCATCAGATGATGCAACAATAGCCGCTAATCTTGCGCTTTTTTCTTCTACATGCTTAAGGTCGGTAATATCCAGTACGGTACCCATAAAGCGCACGGCTATATCCTGTTCAAATTCAACAGTGCCCTGGGCGTTTACCCACCGCACTTCCTTGTTATCAAAGCGAATAATACGGTGGCTTATCTCGTAGCAGCCTGCTGATCCCGGCTGAAGGTTATCGCTGATCCAGGCCATTACCCACTCCCTGTCGTCCGGGTGGATATGCTGCGTATAAGTGTTGAAATCTACGCACTCATCTTCACTAAGACCAAAAATATTGCGGCATTCCTTTGACCAGTAAAGGTTTTCGCTGGGCGGGAGATATTCCCATGTTCCCAGTCCGGTAGATTCCACTGCCATCCGCAGCCGCGATGCGCTGGCCATCATCTCACGGTTGCTTTCTTCCAAATGTTGCTGTATCTCAACCAGTTCTTCATTGGTTGCGGCCATTTCTTCATTAACGGCAACCTGTTCTTCGTTTGCCTGTGCAAGGTCGTGCGTGCGGTTGGCCACCCGCTCTTCAAGCTGGCCATTTAGTGTATTAAGTTGCTGCTGTGTCTCCCGCAGATCCATATTGGCGGCAAGCAGTTCAGCATTAAGCGCTTTGATTTGCTCGGTGGTCTCCAACTGCTCCATATGACTCTTAAGGAGCGCGCGTTCAGACAATATTTTATCTGTTACGTTGGTAGCCAGCTGAATAATGTAGGATATATTACCATCGCTGTCTAAAACGGGCGTATGGCTCGGGTCCCAATACCGTTGTATGAAACTACCGGGATTATCAATATCAGGGACATCATAGCGTTGAAGCCGCATTTTGTCGGGTTTTTTTGTACGCAGCACGGTTTGCAATGAGGCGTTGATGTTTTGCACGCCGTCAGCATCGGGCAGGCTAGGATTGTCAGGAAAGGCCTCAAAAATATGTTTTCCCACTATCATTTCACGGGTAGTTTCGGTTGCCCGTAAATACAGGTCGCTGGCTGTCAGGATGTACAGTTCAGGCGACAGTATCAAATACATATTCGGCGCCGTTTCTAACGCTTTAAGTGTTTCGAATGAAGGTCCTTTGGCTGCAGGCATGGTCAAAGCGTTATAACAGGTCTATTATTGGGTTTTTTAAATCAATTGTTATGCCGAACGTTTAAAACACACAAATAAATACTTTGTTCGCAAATAATCTAATAACGCAGCCTTTGACCCAGACAAATCCCGATAGTTAACAGTAATTGTGCAATTAAAATAAAAGAAGAAAACGGTAGATTGCGGGTGTAAACTTTCTAGCATGAGTCGTAAAATTTTACTTATTGTCGCCCTTATTTCTATTACCACGCTTTCCATAGCTCAGCAGACCGGGGTGGCATCTTCCAACAAAACCATCCGTCAAAACCTTTCGGGAACCGATAAGGATCATACCGTTAACTGGGATTTTTTCTGCACCAAAGGGCGTAAAAGTGGGCAGTGGACAACTATCCCGGTACCTTCAAATTGGGAGTTTCAAGGCTTTGGGGGGTATAATTACGGCCACGACAAAGTGAAGAATGACGAAGAGGGCTTGTATAAACATCAATTTAAACTGGGTGCCAACGCGCAGAAAAAGCGCGTGTTTATTGTTTTTGAAGGTTCGATGACCGATACCGAAGTAAAGATCAACGGGGCTTTGGCCGGGCCCATTCATCAGGGAGCATTTTACAGGTTTAAGTATGATATAACGGGACTGGTAAAAAATGGGGATAACCTGCTTGAAGTAAAAATAAGCAAAATGTCGGCCGATGCCTCTGTGAACCGCGCTGAGCGCAATGGCGATTTCTGGATATTCGGCGGCATATATAGGCCGGTTTATTTAGAGATAGTTCCTGAAACCTATATTGACCGCATTGCTATTGACGCTAAAGCCAACGGGCAAATAAGGCTTGATGTTTTTAATAAAAATACCAGCGCAAACCAGATCATCCAGGCCGAAGTTCAGACTTTGAAAGGCGTGCGCATAGGCGAACCATTTACCATTAAACCGAAGGGCGATAGCACCACTTTACAGCATGGCTTTAAAAACATTGCCACCTGGAACCCCGAGCAGCCAAACCTGTATAACCTGGTTGTTGCAATTAAGGCAGGCAATAAGGTTATCCACCAAATAACCCAGCGTTTTGGCTTCCGGACAGTTGACCTGCGCAAAGGCGACGGTATTTATGTGAACGACAAAAAAGTGATATTTAAAGGTGTTTGCCATCACTCTGAATGGCCTGAGTCTGGCCGGGCGTTGAGCAAAGCAATTGACCTGCTTGATATTAAGCAGATAAAAGAAATGAATATGAACGCGGTACGGATGTCGCATTACCCACCCGACCAGAGTTTTTTAGATGTATGCGATTCCTTAGGTCTTTTTGTGCTGGATGAAGTAACCGGCTGGCAGGCTAAATACGATACCAATGTTGGCCGCAAGCTGGTGAAAGAAATGATGGTGCGCGATGTAAATCATCCCAGTATAGTGCTTTGGGATAATGGTAACGAAGGCGGCTGGAACCGCGATCTGGATAAAGACTATGCCCTTTATGATCCGCAAAAACGTGTGGTAATACATCCCTGGGAACGTTTTAACAATACCGATACCAAGCATTATCCAGTTTACAATTATGTTGTGAACAGTAACCTGTATGGCAACGACATCTTTTTTCCTACTGAATTTATGCACGGCCTTTACGATGGCGGGCACGGTGCCGGGCTGGATGATTTTTGGACCGCCATGTTGAGCAACCCGCATAACGCAGGCGGCTTTTTATGGGTGTATGCAGATGGGGCGATAGTACGTACCGACAAGGATAATGTTTTAGATGCCGACGGCAACCACGCGCCCGACGGCATTGTTGGCCCGCACCGCGAAAAGGAAGCAAGCTTTTATACCATAAAAGAAATATGGTCGCCGGTTTATATTAGCAATAGTGCTTTACCGCAAAACTTTGATGGCCGGTTGAGTATCGAAAACAGGTATATGTATACCAACTTAAACAAATGCAGCTTTAGCTGGAAGTTGGTCAGCTTTGCATCGCCGCAGAGCAAGACTACGGTACCAACAATTAATGCATCAGGCATAGTAAAGGCTTACAGTTTAGCGCCTGGTGAAAGCGGTTACCTTAAACTGGCTCTGCCAGCTAACTGGAGAAACAGCGACGCCTTATTGTTAACCGTTAACGATGCCGCAGGCAACGAAGTGGTAAGCCGCAGCTGGGCAATTGCCAACAAACAAACGGTGACAGCTAAATTTATCAAGGGCACTTCATCTGCCGTAAGCACGGCAAAGGAAGAGAATGGACAGATAGTAGTTACCTGCGATGCCCTTACCTATTATTTTGATACGGCTACCGGTTATTTGAAAAAGGTAAAGGGCGCTTCGGGTGATATTTCATTATCAGACGGGCCGGTGTTGGCGGGAGTTAATATGCAGTTTAAGGAGCTCAGGAGATCCACATCAGGCAATAGCCAGGTTATAGAACCTATTTACTCTGATGCTAATTTTAAAGTAAAATGGACCTTCACACCGGGCAAGCCTGTACAACTGCGATACAGTTACCTGCCACGGGGCAATGCCGACTTTTATGGCATTACCTTCAACTATCCCGAGCAAAACATAACGAGGATGAAAT
>Ga0164241_10001653_pt1 | contig 26559 bp, 26 predicted proteins | sample OricomyardsoilBY_FD_108780 | JGI IMG/M metagenome (GOLD analysis project Ga0164241, IMG submission 108780) | Backyard soil microbial communities from Emeryville, California, USA - Original compost - Back yard soil (BY) | ecosystem: Environmental > Terrestrial > Soil > Unclassified | place: USA... | reverse complement strand
CAAGCCCTCAAGCCCTCAAGCCCTCAAGCCCTCAAGCCCTCAAGCCCTCAAGCCCTCAAGCCCTCACGGCCTGAACTTCGTCGAGGATGGCGAGCGCGGCGGCTCGCGGGTCGGACGCAGCCGTGATGGGGCGGCCGATGACGAGATAGGAACTGCCGGCGGAGACCGCGCCTGCCGGCGTGGACGTGCGGTGCTGGTCGTCCGGCCCGCTTGCCGCGGAACCGCCTCGGATCCCCGGCGTCACGATCGCGAACCCGGAGCCGCACGCTGACCGGATGGCGGCAATCTCCTGTGGTGACGCGACGACACCATCGAGCCCCGCATTCTGCGCGAGTGTTGCCAGCCGGATGACCTGATCGAGCGGCGTTGACGGCACGCCGACCCCTGCCAGGGTCGGGGCATCCATGCTCGTCAGCACGGTGACCGCGATGACCAGCGGGGCTTTCCGTCCCGTCCGTGCCGCGGATTCGTCCGCGGCCCGACGCGCCGCCGTCAGCATAGCGGCGCCGCCTGACGCGTGGACGTTGACCATCCACACCCCGAGTTCAGTCGCGGATGAGACCGCGCCTGCAACCGTATTCGGGATGTCATGAAACTTCAGATCGAGAAACACGGGGTCGCCGCGGTCGACGAACGTTCGAACGATGTCAGGACCCGCAGCGGTGAAGAGCTGGCTGCCGATCTTGTAGCCGCCCACGGCGCCGCGCAGTGTGTCTGCAACAGTGAGGGCTTCGGCAGCGGTCGGGACGTCGAGCGCGACGAGGATTGGATTCACGCGTGCACCCTGGTCGGAATGTCGAGCTGGCCCACGATCTCTTCGATGCTCGACAGGCCGTGACGCCGGCCGTAGTCGGCCAGTCCGTCGAGCAGTTTCGTCCAGATGAACGGGTCCACGAAGTTCGCGGTGCCGACCTGGACCGCCGACGCGCCCGCGATCATGAATTCCAGTGCGTCCGACACCGTCGCGATGCCGCCCATGCCGATGATGGGCAGCTTCACCGCCTGCCGGCACTCCCAGACCATCCGCACGGCAATCGGCCGGATGCCCGGTCCGCTCAATCCGCCCACCACGTTCGTGAGCTTCGGCCGGCGCGTCTCCACGTCAATGGCCATCGCCAGGAAGGTATTGACCAGGGATACCGCGTCGGCACCCGCTTCCTCGGCGGCCCGGGCAAACGACGCCACGTCGGTTACGTTCGGCGTCAGCTTCGGGATGACCGGCAGCGACGTGACCTTGCGGATGGCGCTCACGACATCGTAGGTGCCCGTGAGACTGCAGCCGAACTGGATACCGCCTTCCTTGATGTTGGGACAGGAAATGTTGAGCTCGAGCGCCGCGACGCCCTCGGCATCCGACAGCACGCGCGCCACTTCGCAGTACTCATCGAGGGTCGATCCGCAGATGTTCACGAAGACCGTGGCGCCGAGCCGGCGCAGCTCCGGCAGTTTCTCCTCCACGAAGCGATGCACGCCGATCCCCTGCAATCCGATCGCGTTCAGCATTCCGCCAGGCGTCTCGACAATGCGCGGCGGCGCGTGACCTTCGCGCTCCTTCATGAAGAGACCCTTGACGGCGACCCCGCCGAGCGCCGCGAGGTCGACGCTCTCCGCGTACTCGACCCCGTAACCGAAGCATCCCGACGCCGCAATGATCGGGTTCTTCAGCACCAGCGAACCGAGACGCACCGTCAGATCCATCCGTATCCCTTCACACACACGTCCGACGTGTTGTTTCCGCGTATTACTGACTTTCAAGAGCGCGTTGCAGAACTCCGCGCCGTCAACGCCAGTAGCTTCGTACGTCGTACTTCGTACTTCGTACTTCGTCAGTGTCCCGCCATGCCGTCCCACACCAGCCGTGACCCCTCGAACACGGGGCCGTCGATGCAGGATCGCACGAAGTGCGATCCGTGATCGCGCGTCACACGGACGACGCAGCTGTAGCACCCGCCCATGCCGCATCCCATGACCGGCTCGAGCGACACGAAGACGGGCACGCCGCTGCGCGTGCCGAGGTCGGACACGGCGCGCATCATCGGCGTCGGCCCGCATGCGTAAATCGTGACCGGGGTGCCCGGCATGCGCCTGTCGAGCGCGCGGGTGAGCGGGACCGTCACGCGGCCCTCTTCACCTTTCGTCCCATCTTCCGTGGTGAGCACGAGCTCGGCTCCGAGCTCTTCGAAGAACGACGTGTAGTACAGGTCGCGCGCAGAACGGCCGCCGTAGAACAGCGTCATCCGGGTGCCGCGCGCGCGCAGCGCTTCCGCCAGGGTCACGAACGGCGCAAGGCCGACCCCCCCAGCGACCATCCAGGCCTCGCCGGGTGGGTCGATGGGTACGAATGGGCGGCCAAGCGGGCCCAGCACAGCGATCGGAATCGCTTCCGTCGCCTCGTACAGCAGGCGAGTGCCGTGTCCCACGCGCTTGTTGAGGATGCTGATGCCCTTCACGTCGCCGGAAGGGGTTCTCAGGATCTCGAAGATGGAAAATGGCCGGCGCAAAAGCGGGTCGAGCCCCGGCGCGGGTTTGACCATCACGAACTGCCCCGGACTGGCGATCCGGCCGATCTCCGGAGCCGCCAGCGCGAGGACGTTGTAGTCAGGGGAAAGCCGGGCGTTGGTGATGACCTCGGCCAGCACGTCGACAGGCATTGAGGGAGAAGTATATCGAGACGGGCTCTGGGCTCCCGGCTTCGGGTTCTCGGCAGTACCGCCAAAGCCCAGAGCCCCGTCTATGATCCCCCGGTGCGCTACCTCAGGATGTTCACGAACGCCGTTGCCGGCGGCGTACTGGTGGCGTCGTACATCGCGGTTCTGATTTTTCAGGTCAATCCTCAGCTTCCGGTCGTGTCCGTGACTGCGCTCGACTGGTTCGGCGCGGTGATTGCGTTCTACTCGCCGTACCTGACAGTCCTGCTCTATTTCCTCATCCTCGGACGCGACCTGGTGTCGTCGTTGCCGCTGCGGCCGGCATGGCTCAGTGTGCGGATGCTGGCGTGGCTCGGCACGGTCGGCGCCGGCGCGGCTTCGGCCCTCACCTGGGCAAACCTCCGGGTGTTCTCGGCGGTGCTCGGCGAAGACGCCATTCTCCGCATGCGGGCCGGCGCGATCGCCACGACGTCGGCGGCCGTGCTTCTTGGCGTCATCGCCGTCGTCCGCTACTCGTTCGGCCGCCGGGGCAGCCGCGCCGTGGGCGCGCTGCTCGTGATGACACTCTTGCTCTCCATCGGCGTCCCGCTCGTCCTGCGTGGTCCCGGCGAACCAGCGGTCCGGCTGCCGCATCGCGACACGGCCGATCCCAGGACGAACCCGCGGCTGCTCGCGTCGCGGGTCGCGTTCGCTCCCCGCGTCCGCGTGCTCGCCCTCGACGGTGCATCGCTCGGTTTCATCCGGCAGCGCGTCGGCGCGGGGCAATTGCCGAACTTCGCGCGCATGCTGGATCGCGGCGCCGTGATGGACCTGGCCACCCTGACGCCGACGCAGGCCGAGCCGGTGTGGGTGGCGGCGGCTACCGGCAAGTCGGCGGAGAAGAACGGCGTGCGCTCGAAGGTCACCTACCGCGTGGGCGATTCGGATACGGACGTGGCCGACGTCCTTCCCCGCTACTGCTTCGCCTACGCGATGCCGGAACAGGGCTTCCTGCAGATCGCGCAGCCGTCATCGGCGTCGCTGAACGCACGCCCGCTGTGGGAGATTCTGGCGGACTACGGGGTTACGTCGGGCGTCGCCGGATGGCCGCTCACGTATCCGGCTCACGCGGCGCGCGGCTACATCGTCAGCGACAACTTCGACGAGGCCGCCAGTTCTCCGCTGCGGCTCGCCGACGCTCGGGCGGCGTATCCGACGACGGCGGTGGATGTCGCGCGCGAGATCTTTGACGAGTGGCTCGCGCGCCCCTGGCAGGAGGTGCTGCCGACGCTGCGCGGTGACGGCGCCGAACCGGGCGGCCTGAACCGCGTGCGATGGGATCTGGCGTACCAGGAGAGCGCCGAGGCGCTCGCCACGCAGTTTTCGCCGAAGTTTACCGCCGTCCGCTACGAAGGACTTGCGGAGCTCGGCCATCGCGGCCTTCTCGAAGCGGAGCCGGAGGTGTTCGGCGAAGGGCGCCGCGCCGGCGCCGAAGGGTCGCTGCTCGATCAGTACTACGCGTATCTGGACGCGCAAATCGGCGATGCGATGCGCGAACTCACGCCCGGCGACCTCCTGATGGTCATGTCCGGGTTCGGCATGGAGCCGATGTCCTGGATGAAGCGGCTGCGTGCGCGCGCGCTCGGCTCGCCGGATCTCACCGGCACGCACGAGCCGGCACCGGACGGCTTTCTGCTTGCCTACGGCACCAACGTCGCCCGAGGCCAGTTTCCGCGCGGCTCTGTCGCCGACCTCGCGCCGACCGTCCTTTATTACCTCGGCGTCGACGTCGGCCGGGACATGGACGGCTTTCCGCGCACTGATCTCTTCGCCGGGACGTATCTCATCGAACATCCCGTGCGCTACGTCGCGACCCACGAAAATTGACGTGTGCTAGACTGACCACGCTCTCGACTCTTTAACGCGGTCCCGCGAGGCCGCGAAGAGGTGAACATGATTGCTGCCCGTCGCCACCTGGCGCGCCCCTGCGCCTCGCTACTCACTCGAGCCCCAAGCCCCAAGTCTCAAGCCTGTTGGAGCGTTTCATGGCCATAGTCATGGACGCGAACCGGGTGTCGCGGAGCATCACCCGCATCGCGCACGAGATCATCGAGCGCAACCACGGTGCCGGGAACCTCGCGCTCATCGGCATTCTCGCGCGGGGGGTTCCCATCGCCACGCGGCTGGCCGGCGAGTTGAAGGCGCTTTCGAACGAGGACGTGCCGGTCGGGGCGCTCGACATCACGCTGTATCGCGACGATCTGCGCGGGCATGGCGCCGGATCGCAGCCGGTCATCCGCAGGACTGACGTGCCGTTCTCCATCGACGATCGCGTCATCCTGCTGGTCGATGACGTCCTCTTTACCGGCAGGACGATCCGGGCTGCCTTCGACGCGCTGATTGACTTCGGGCGGCCCCGGGCCATCCAGCTCGTCGCGCTGGTCGATCGCGGTCATCGTGAGTTGCCCATCCGCGCCGATTACGTCGGCCGCAACATCCCGACCGCCAGGACCCAGAGCGTCCAGGTGCGGCTCGCCGAAATCGACGGCCGCGACGAGGTGGAGGTGAGTGAATGAGCACGGCTACGACGTCTCTGCGGAGCCGCCACCTGCTCGGCATCAGCGAACTGGATCCCGGTGAGATCGACCTCGTGATGCAGACGTCGCACGCGATGAAGGAAGTCGCGCTGCGCCCCATCAAGAAAGTGCCGACGCTGCGGGGCCGCACCGTCATCAACCTGTTCTTCGAGCCCAGCACGCGCACGCGCATGTCGTTCGAGCTGGCCGAGAAGCGGCTCAGCGCGGACACGCTGGGCATGACCACGTCCGGGTCCAGCGTCGTCAAGGGCGAGACGCTGTGGGATACGGCACGCACGCTCGAGGCCATGTCGCCGGACATGATCGTCATGCGGCACGCGGCGTCCGGCGCCGCCCATCACCTGGCCAAGATTACCCGCGGCAGCATCATCAACGCCGGCGATGGCATGCACGAGCATCCGACGCAGGCGCTGCTCGACGCTTTCACCATCACGGAGCGCAAAGGCCGCCTCGCCGGACTCACGGTCGCCATCGTCGGCGATCTCGTGCACAGCCGCGTGTTTCGTTCCAACGCCCTGCTGCTGACGCGCATGGGCGCGACGGTGCGCGCCTGCGGCCCCGCGACGCTGATGCCGCCTGGCCTGGATCGGCTGGGTGTCCAGGTGACCACCTCGCTGGACGAGGCTGTCGAGGGCGCGGACGTCGTCATGATGCTCCGCGTGCAGTACGAGCGCATGCAGGGGCTGTATCTTCCGTCGGTGCGCGAGTACTTTTCGCTGTTCGGTCTGACGCCGGCCCGCCTCGAGCGCGCCGCGCCGGATGTCATCGTCATGCATCCCGGGCCGATGAACCGTGGCGTGGAAATCGATTCCGAAGTGGCCGACGGTCCGTGGTCGGTGATTCTCGACCAGGTGGCGAACGGCGTGGCCGTCCGCATGGCCGCCCTGTACCTGCTCGCCGGCGGTGACGGCGAGGAAGCCCGAGCGTGAGGCAGTCCTGATGTCGCTGTTGTTGAAGAACGTGCATCTCGTCGATCCCGTGGCCGGCCGCAACGGGCTGTTCGACATCCTGATCGAAGGCGATCGCGTGGCGCGTGTGGACCGGAATCTGCCCGCCAACGGCGCGCGGGTGGTCGAACTGCCGACGTCGTTCGTCGTGACGCCAGGCCTGATCGACATCCACGTCCACCTGCGCGAGCCGGGACAGGAGCACAAGGAGACGATCGCGACCGGTGTGGCGTCTGCCGTGGCCGGCGGGTTCACGGCCGTGGCGTGCATGCCGAACACGGAGCCCATCAACGACACCGCCTCGGTGACGCAGTTCATCGTGAAGAAGGCGGCTGACGCGAATCTCGCGCGTGTCTATCCCATCGGCGCCGTGTCCGTCGGATCCAACGGGGAGCAGCTGACGGAGATTGGCGACCTGCGCGCGGCCGGTTGTGTCGCGATTTCAGACGATGGGCGGCCGGTGAAGACGGCGCTGCTGATGCGCCGAGCCCTCGAGTACGCGTCGATGTTCGGGATGCCGGTCATCGACCACTGTGAGGATCCCTCGCTGAAGGGCGATGGCGTCGCGCACGAGGGCGCCGCATCGGGCCTCCTGGGCCTGCGCGGCATTCCGGGCATTGCCGAGTCGCTCATGGTCGAGCGCGACATCTCGGTGGCGGAGATGACCGGCGGTCATGTTCATATCGCGCACATGAGCGCGCGGCAGTCGCTGCGGGCGGTGCGAGATGGCAAGGCGCGTGGCGTCCACGTCACTACGGAAGTGACGCCGCACCACTTCGTGCTGACCGACGAGGCGCTGCACGAACGCGGCGGCTACGATACGAGCTTCAAGATGAACCCGCCGCTGCGCGAGGATGCCGACCGCGCCGCGATGATCGAAGGGCTGCGCGACGGGTCCATCGACGTCATCGCCACCGACCATGCGCCGCATCACGCCGACGAGAAGGCGCGCGAGTTCGATCACGCGCCATTCGGCATCGTCGGACTCGAGACGGCGGTGCCCCTGTGTTTCGACCGGCTGGTGCACGCGGGCGTGGTCACACTCGACAGGTTCGTCGACCTGCTGTCGGCCGCGCCGGCCCGCGTGCTGAACCTGCCGGGCGGCACCTTGAAGGAGGGGAGTCCGGCGGACGTCACGATCCTCGCGCCGGACGCCGCGGTGACCATTCGCGCAGCCGCCTTGCGCTCGAAATCGAAGAACACGCCGTTCGACGGCTGGACGTTGAAAGGCGCTGTGGCAGCCACGATCGTCGGCGGACGCGTCGTCTACGTCAACGAGGACGTCGTGGGCAGGCGGGAGCTGTAGCCGGTCGCGGTCGAAAGGACGTCGCACCCCGACGTCGGACCCCGGACGGACAAGAGTTGTAGAGGTGATATGGCGAGTCGAGACGAGCAGCAGAGAAAAGCGCTGGCCAACCTGCGCGAATTCGAAGTCCTGATGACCGATGGCCACTTTGACTACGGCAATGGCTATCACGGACGTGTCTATCTGAACCCGCACCGGATCTTCCGGCAGCCGTCCCTGATCTGGCGGCTTGGCCAGGATCTGCTCGACGTGCTTCCCGAGCAGGTCGTCGCCCAGACGGAAGTCGTCGCGGGACCCATGCTGGGCGGTGCGCTGCTGGCGCACACGCTCGCCGGCCTGCTCGACGGCCGCCGCAGTCTGAGCACCCCGGCCACGAGCTTCGCGCCGCTGTCGGCGGACGCCTCGGGCGATCTCGTGCTCCGGCCCTTCTATCGCGACGTCGTCAACGGCCGCCGCGTGCTGATCGCCGACGACGTGCGGAATACGGGGAAGACGTTCGAACGCGCGAAAGCCGTCATCGAAAGCGCTGGCGGTCGTGTGATTGCGACCGCTCAGATCTACGATCGGCTCGAAGCCATCGTCGATCTCGGCGTACCCAACATCGCGCTCGCCGAATATCGCGCGCCGGAGAATTACCCGGTCGCCGAGTGTCCGCTCTGCCGGAGCGGCGTCCCCGTTACGACATTCTGAGATTCATCTCTCGTCCCTGCCGGCCCGCTACGGCACCTTGACGATCGCGCTACCGACTAGGTCCGAGCCATGGTCGTACACCACGACCTTGATCTTTGCCGGAGGCCGGCTCGTCTCGATGCTGAGCGGAACGGTCAGCCCTTCCTGGGTCACGACGGGCAGTCGCTGGTCGGTGTAACTCAGGCGGACCGTCTTCCACGTTTCACCCACGAGGCTGTCGCGCGCGTCAAGACAGAAGACCGCGACCTCGAGGGTGCCCGCGTTCCGGCCCCCTTCGCGCTCGAACTCCAGCCGTGACAGATCCAGAACGATCGATGCGTGAACGACGCGACGAACGTCGTCGACGGCCTCGAGCGTGGCGGTTGCACGGATTGCGAGATCAGGTACCGGTTCCGGATAGCTCGCAGCCGCAGCGACGCGGCTGTACGTGAGCGAACGTTCGGCGTCGAGCGGCGGCGGCGCATCGCGCGCGAAGTAGCCATGGCGGTAGAGCACCGTGAGGCCGGGACGCTGGACGCGGACCACCACCCGCCGGAACCTGCCGTCGAGCCGCGTGTTGGAAGGATAGTAGCCGAGGAGGTATTCGAATCGCGCCGCTTGGTCGATCGCGTCCATATCGGCCGCCGCCGAGGGCAACGCGCCCGCCCATAGCCGACCGCCCGTGAGCTGCGCGACGTTGCGCGCGCTCGCCATGAGCCACGTCGACGGCGAGCCGCCTGCCCGTCCCCTCGGCGATGAGATCGGACCGCCGCGTCCCAGGCCGCCTCTCCCGCTGTTCGCTGCGCTGAAGGCGTCCAGTCCTGCCATCGCGACACCGCTCGTGTGGATGTAGTCGATGACGACTCGCGCGTCGGCGGCTGCCGACGCGAGATCGAGGTCGTCCTCCGCTCGAGGCAGCATCAACCCGTCGGCCGATACGAAGATCAGGTGTTTTTCGCCGCCCACGTGACGGAGGTACTCGATTCCGCGGAACAGATTGCCGAGGTCCTGATCGGTTTGCGCGCTGGCGCCGACGAAATCGTCGAAGGACATGCCCACGCCCAATGCGGCGTCCGAATCCGGGTCGGTGAGAAGCAGGTCGGTCACCTCCCGCCTGTCATCGGCCATGCGTGCCGCACCGGGACTGAGGCCGGCCTGGACTGAACGCACCCCGCGCGTTCCCGGACCGCCGAAGACGGCATCGACGTCGCGCTGGAGGGCCTCGGGAATGTTCTTTGAACCGTAGACGGCGGCCAGGCCGCTGAGCGCCAGGCGCAGCCGTGCGTCGATACTTTCGTGCGCTTTCTTGAATCGTTCGAGGATGCCGAGGATCTTGTCGCGGTCAGTCGTGAACTCGGTGGCGCGGTTCCAGGCGAGCACGGACACGAGATCCTGCGGCAGCAGGCGCTCGCGAACGAAGTGCAACATGCCGTCGACACCTTTCGCCGGAGGCTGCAGGCGGCCCCGGCCGAGCACGATCAGAAACACCCGCCGATTTTCGGGCTCGATGCCGCCGGCGGCTGCTGCGGCAGCCGCCGCGCGTCCCGTTGTCAATGCGCCCGTCGTCGTCGCCGTCCGCGCACCGGGAGGTTCCGGCGTGAACCGATGAGTCGAAAAATGGCGGATGTTCTGTGGCACACCGTTCTCGAGCACGGCGAAGTCGGCCTGCGTGAGGTCGGTCACGGGCCGGCCGCTGCGATCGAGGACGCGGACATCGAGTGGAACGAGATCGGTGGTGGCGCGGAACGTTTGAGGTGGCGGAGGGGCGGGCGTCTGAGCCGCGACCAGCGCGCCTCCGACGACAGCTGCAGCGACGACGAAGACGGCGATGCGACGGCCAGGTGTCATCGAGGCCCCCTCCTGCTGGCGTCATTGCGGCCGGCTCGGCGAGTGTACTACCGCGTTCCGACGGCGCCCAGCGCCCCGGCTGAACCGGATCCGGGGTTCCATCTCGTCGAGCACAGCTCGTTTCTCGGGACGGCAAGTTCGTGCCAACGCGCGGACCGCTGTAACAACCGGGCACGGAAGCGACTGCGCTGTCTGGGAATATGCTGATGGCGACATGCACCGCTGCCTGACATAGCCGAAGCGATGCCGCAAAACGCCACCAAAGCTCGTGCGGTCAGACGGGCTGCCGCTCGTACTCGGCCTCTCGCGGTCGCCGCGACTCCGCCTCAGCCCACGTTGAAGCCGTTGCTGGACGAGCTCTACGCCGGTTTCAATGCGCCGGATTCCGCGCTGGATCCCATTCAAATCGTGCGGCGCTATTCCCGCATCGATGATCGGGAGATCGTCGCATTCGTCGCGGGTGCGCTGGCGTTCGGCCGCGTCGCGTCCGTCATGGCGTCGGTCGACGCCGTGTGCCGCGTCATGGGCGAGCGTCCGGCGGCCTTCGTCCGCGGGTTCGACCCTGCGCGTGACGGCGATCCGCTGCGCGCACTGGTCCACCGCTGGACGCGTGGCAACGACTTCGTCGCATTGGTCTGGATTCTGCGCGCGCTCATCGAGCAGCACGGTTCGCTCGAGCGCGCGTTTGCCGCCGGGCTCGATCCCCTGCACCCGCACGTCGGGCCGGCCATCGAGGCGTTCTCCACAGCGGCGCGCGCCGTCGATCTGCGTCCCGCGTACGGCAGACGCGTCCCCGAGAAACCTGGCGTCTGCTACTTCTTCTCGAGGCCTTCGACCGGTGGCGCGTGCAAGCGCGTCAACCTGTTCCTCCGGTGGATGACGCGCCGAGACGCCGTCGATCCCGGCGGCTGGACCATGCTGTCGGCGCGGCAGTTGATCGTGCCGCTGGACACGCACACCATTCGAGTCGGGCGCTGCCTGAGGCTCACGCGCCGCGCGTCTCCAGGCTGGAAGATGGCCGAGGACATCACCGCGGCGCTGCGCGTCCTCGATCCGGACGATCCCGTCCGCTACGACTTCTCGCTCTGCCACCTCAGCATGATGGGTTCGTGCGGTTGGGGTACCAGGCGGGGCAACGGTCAGTGTCCGCTGTCGGCGCTCTGCCGGCCGCGGCGATCAGGCTGACGGATCGCTCAGCAATTCCGCGGCTTGGAACTTATCGCCTCCAGAATTCGTCAGACGCCTCAGAGGCGAAGGCCGGCTGGCGTCGCCGCAGATTCAGCGCGGAACCGCGTCGAGTTGTTGGAACAGCGCCGCGGCCGTGGGCCAATCGTCAACAATGCGCTCGGCGCCGGCGTCCACGAGCCGTGGGCCGCTGTCCTCGTCATGGTGACCGCCGCCCAGAAAACCCCAGACGCGCATCCCCGCGGCAAGCGCCGCGCGGACGCCGTTCACGCTATCTTCGATCACCAGGCAGTCGCTTGCCGGCACGTGCAGCATCGCGGCGCTATGGAGAAACAGATCGGGCGCCGGCTTTGCGTGCGTCACGTGGTCGGCAGAGTAGACGTGCGGCGCGAACGCATTCCACAGGCCGACGCGCTTCAACTTCACGCGCAGCGCTCGTGACGAACTCGAGCTGGCCACCGCCTTGAGCCCGCGGACGGAGGCCACCGCCGCCTTCGCGCCCGGAACCTCGGTCAGCCGTTCCCGGAACGCGACGCGAATACGCGCCTGCAACGGCGCGCGAAGCTCGCCGGTGATGGACCGGCCCAGGCGCGCGAGGCCGTCGGCTTCAAGGGATTCCCAGAACGCCGCCTCGCTCGTGCCCATGAACCGCACGTTGAATTCGCGCCGGTCGTAGTGCAGGCCGATCTCGCCCAGCATCGATGTCTCGACGTCCTGGGCGATCACCTCGCTGTCCACGAGCACCCCGTCACAATCGAAGATAATCGCGCCGATCACGAAGCGTCAGTCTACTATTCCGGCTCAGCAGTGGCCGTCCCGGCCGTGGAGGAGAAGCGTGGCTCGATACCCTGTGGCGTTTGCGGCAGTGGCACTCGTGGTGGCGTCATCCGCGCATGCGGCCGATACGGCGTCCGGCGCCTTCAACGCGCCGAAAGCAGGCACCATCGCGGTGTCGCACGCGGCGGCGTACACCGTTCCCGATCAGCGCGACGCCAGATCGTCGGTAACCGAGATCCTCCTGGCCGACGTGCCGATCAATCGCACGGAACTGCAGGCCGCCTTCGACCCCCACATGGTGGCGATCAACCTCGACGCGCTGCGCGGCCACAACTACGTGCTCGTCTGGGTTCGCCCGGACGGCAGCGCGAGCATGAACGCCACGTTCTCGAAAACGATGACGCAGTATCTGAACGACACGAACGGCGGGCTGTCGGTGACGTGGACCGCAAGGACGCCCTCGCGCCTGGAAGGTCGAATCTCCTCCTCCGCGCCGCTGAAGACGTTCGACGGGGAGACCTACACAGTCGACCTGAAGTTCGGCGTCGATCTGCCGGCGGCTCCGGCAGGACAGCGGGTCGCGGCTGGTGGCGGTGAGCCGGGCCGGGCGCTGACCGCGTTTCTCGCGGCCGTCCAGCAGAAGAACTGGACCGCGATCAAAGCCGGCTCGAGTACGCGCGCGCTCGGTCTCTTCGATCACGACTACAACACGCCCGCCGAGAACGCCTCGGACGTCGCCGATCTCATCAACGCCTGGATCGGCGGCACGAAGCTGAAAGTGACGGGAGGCGTGGTCACGGGTGACGTAGCCGTGCTTGAGGTCGAGAGCGAGCTGTTTCCCGGACAGCTCAGCCTGTCCCGCGTGGAGATGGTCAGAACGCCGGCGGGCTGGAAGTTCAACCAGGCCACCCGGGCGGGGCTGCTGCGCTGACGAGAAGAGCGAACCGGTCTGACCGGTCAACCGGGTGAGCTGGTCATCATCGTCCGCGAGGAGCCGCGGCACGCGGTCTCGGCCGGGCATCCCACCAGCCGGCAAACGTCGCGGCGTCGATCGCGATCGTGATGGCCAGCACGGCAGCAATGACGGCGGGATTCACGAGGGCGCGCCACCGCGGCCGTGCCGCTCGTGTCCAGATGCTGCGAACGACTCGTCCCACGAACAGTGCCGGGATGGCCGCCAGCAGGCGCCAGTCATAAGCCGCGGCGAGTGCCGCCAGTATCCCGGCGACCACGTAATAGCGAAGGATGCCGCGGTGCCAGCGCGACTCAAGGCCGCCTTCCACGTTGGCTCTCGAAAATGCCTTGAAGCGCCGGAACGTCGACGCGAGGTTCGGTTGCAGCCGCCAGTGAACCGTGGCATCCGGAGCCCATGCCGTCGCGTGGCCCCCGTCGCGAATGGCATCGAAGAACAGGAGATCCTCGCCGGCGCGCAGATCGGGAAATCCGCCCGCCGCATCCCATACGTCGCGCCGGATCAGCATCGACGCGGTAGACGGACCCCGAACGACGCCGCTGGGACTGGAACGTGGACGAGGCACGTACGCGAGCGCGGCGCAGCGCGTGAAGAACGTGTCGGTTACGGGCTCGTAGTGGCCGAACACGACCGCGGCCACCGGGTCCTCGCCGGCTGCCCGCGCCAGTGAATCGAGCCAGGCGCCATCGGGCCAGGCCCCGGCGTCGGTGAAGGCGATCCATTCATGCGTGGCGCTGCGAGCGCCGACGTTCCGTCCCCGCCCGGGTGTGGCTGGTCCCGCGTTGATGAGCCGCCACCGTGGATCCGCGTTGACGATCGCCCTGACTCGTTCGCGCGTGTCATCGTCGGATCCGCCGTCGACGATCAGGATCTCGTCCGGCGCTCGGGTCTGCCGCGCGAGCGCGGCAGCCAGTTCGTCGATTGAGGCCGCTTCGTTGCGAACGGGCACGACGACCGAGATGCGCTCCGGCGGCATCACGCTCCGCGCAGCAGCGCCTTGAGCTGCGTCATGTACACGTCGTAGATCACATCGACATCATCGATCGGCTCGCCACGCAGCCGCCGCCAGACGCGCTGCAGCCGCATGACCAGACACCCGGCCGCAAGGTTCATCATGACGCGCGGGCGCGAGAGAACGCGGCGCTGGAATTCGATGGCTGCCGTGGTCTGGACGCGGAGGCGACCGACCTGACCCCATCGTTGAACGGCGAAGGTGGCGCCGTGATGAACGACCGTGGCCGCCGGATCGAACAGCAGGCGCCACCCGCGCCGCCGGACGCGCAGACTCCATTCCGCATCCTCGGCGTACATGTGGAAACGTTCGTCGAGCCCGCCACACATTTCAAGCGCCGTGCGCCGTACGAGCAGCGCCGTACCGAAAAGGCTCGGCACCGCCCGCCGCTCCGAGTGATCCCAGTGACCGCCGAGCAGCAGCCGTCCACGGAGCCGCTCGGGCAGCAGCCGCCACAGGCCGAGTCCGCCGACGATGGTTTCCCAGACTGCCGGCGGGTTGCGCCAGACGCTTGGCTGGAGCCGGCCGTCCGTCCCGACGAGCCGGGGCGCGCAAGCCGCGGCGCCTGGGTCCGCGCGAAGCGTCGCCACCAGCGTGTCCACCGCGCCCGGCGTGACTTCGGTGTCCGCGTTCAGCAGCAGCACGAACTCGGACGACGTCTCAGCCACGGCGCGATTGTTGGCGCGGCTGAAGCCTTCGTTGGTCGCGTTGTCGATGACGTGCAACCGTGAGCCTCGCGTGACGGCGGCAGCGTCCGCGGACTTCAGCCAGCTCGCGCTGCCGTCTGTCGACGCGTTGTCGACGACGACGATTTCGTACGGAACGTGCGGCGGGTATTGGGTAATACTCGCGAGGCACTGGCGGAGGAGCGCGCCGCCATTCCAGTTCACGATGATGATCGAGAGGACCATGGCGCCGTGCCGCCGCGGTAGGCCGGCCGGATGAAGCCCATCTTATGGGCGATCGGGCTCATGAGCGGAGCCTCGGCCGTCAGCGTGGTGCTCGGGCTGGTCACGGCGAAGATTACCGCGTCGGTACTTGGCCCCGCCGGTGTGGGGTTGCTGGGTCTGCTGCAGAGCACCGTCGGACTCGCGGTCATCGGGGCCATGACCGGCGGAGTAAGCGCCGGCATGGTTCGGGATGTATCCCGCGCCCGCGCGGATGGTGATGCACGAGCCGAAGCGTCCGCGATTGCCGGCGCGTGGCGTCTGTGCCTCGGTTTCGCGATCGGCATGGCGACGGCGATGGTACTTGGCCGGTCGGCTCTGGCGCGTGTGTTTCTGGGAGATGTGGAGCGATCGTCTGCGGTCGTGCCCCTCGCGGCGGCCATGTTTCTGACAGCCGTCACGACCGTGCAGGTCGGCGTCATCTCCGCGTACCACCAGATCGGGCGTGTGGCACGAATCAACATCTCCAACAGCGTCGCCGGCCCGCTCATCCTCGTGCCCCTCGTCCTGATGTGGCAGGCGCCGGCCCTGCCGTGGGTCGTGCTCGGCGGCAGCGTCGCGACCGCCGCCGCCTCCGCCTTCTGGTACCCGCGCGACGCGCTGGGTCCGCTGGCGTCGCTGGCGTATGCCGGCGCACCCGGCACGGTGCCGGCCGCCTCGCGCCGGCTCCTGCGGTTCGCCCTGCCTTTCAACGTGAGCGCCATGGCCGGGACAGGCGTCCAGCTTGCGATGCCGGTCATCGTCCTGCACGCGCTCGGTGGCGCGGCCGTCGGATTCTTCCGGGCGGCGGCAGGGATCTCGCTGACGTATCTCGCGTTCCTGCAGTCGGCGCTCGGGCAGGACTACTACCCGCGGCTCGCCGCCTGCGGCGATGACCGGCTGCGCGTGGCGCGGCTCGTCGACGACCAGATGCGCGCGATGCTGCTCGTGGCCGGGCCCATCATCCTCGTCATTCTTGCCGCGGCGCCGGTACTCGTTCCGTTGATATACACGCGCGACTTCGTGCCAGCGGTCGCGCTGCTCGAATGGCAGCTGGCCGGCGACGTCCTGCGCGTCGCGGCGATCACCATGGGCTTCGGCGTACTCGCGCGCGCCGGCAGCGGCGCCTTCCTGACAATCGAACTCGTGAACGGCTGCGTCACGCTTGCGCTGAGCCTGCTTGGCGTGCGCGTCGGTGGTCTCTCCGGGCTGGGCCTGGCCTTTTTCGCCAGCAGTGCAGCGGCGGCCATCGTCAACGCCGTGGCGCTGCGCCGCGTCGCTGGAACGACCGTAGCTGGACGGACCGTGTTGCTGCTCGGCGCGTACACCGCGGCAGCCCTGCTCGTGCGGGCCATCTCGTCGGCGGGCGCCGGTGCTGCGGGCACCCTCGCGGCAGGCGTCGTCGCGCTGGCTGGCGTCGCGCTGTCGCTGCGCTCACTGTGGACCGAAGTTGAGGGCTGGCGCGGCATACGAAAGCTCTTCCGTCCCGCATGAGCGCACGTTGTCCTCGTGCCTCCCGGCGCCATTCACGAGTACGCTGAACGCATCATGGCCGTGATTCGAACCAACGAGTTTCGGGCGGCGCCAGGGAAAGCCGCCGATCTTCGGGCATTTCTGGCGGGCGTCGTCGAAATCATCGCGGGCGCGCCAGGGTGCGAGCAGGTGCAGCTCCTTGTCGCCCGCGAGGAACCGGACAGGCTCGCCATCGTCGAGCGATGGACGAGCGTCGAGGCACACCAGGCTGCCGCGAGTCTCATCTCGAAAGAGCAGATGGCGGCGTTCATGCCCCTCATCGCGGAGCCGCCCGTCGGCCGGTACTACGATCCCGCATGATCGCGGAACGCGATCGGCTCGTTGGCGCGATCCTCTCGTTCCTGAGCAGCGAGGACCTACTCACGCTGGATGACATCCGCGCGGCTCTCGAGGCGCAGGTCACTCGCGCTGGTGAGATTGCGCTTGCCGCGCTTCGCGCGCGCCTTGTCTCGAGCGACGAAGGCGTCTACGCGCCCCGCGATGTCCTTGCGCAGCAGATCCATCACTTGCTCGCCGACAAGCTCATGCTGCCCGAGTCGGGGCTGACCGGGCGAGATCACATTCGGGCCGTGGCTGGGCAGCGCGTCATCATTTGCGCGAATCATCTGTCGTACTCGGATGTGAACCTCCTGGAGATCCTGATTCATCGCGCTGGCGAGGACGACCTCGCCGATCGATTGACGGCCATCGCCGGGCCCAAGGTGTTTACAAGCCGGGCCCGGCGCTTTTCCAGTCTCTGTTTTGGCACGATCAAGACCGCACAAAGCGCCGAGGTGGCCTCGGACGACGCCGTGATGAATCCTCGGGCGATCGCTCGCGCATCGCGGCTGGCGATTGAGACGGCGCTCGATCGCCTGCGCCTTGGCGACGCCATCGTCCTGTTCGGCGAAGGATCCCGCAGCCGCACGGGACAGATGCAGCGGATCCTGCCGGCCGTGGCCCGCTACTTCGACGACGATGATGCGTGGGTGATGCCCGTGGGACTCACGGGGACGGAAGCGCTGTTTCCTGTCGATGCGACGGGAATCCGCCGCGTCCGTGTGACCGTTCACGTGGGGCGGCCGGTGCGCGCCCGCGATCTTCGCGAGCGTGCGCTGAATGATCGACGCCTCATGGTGGACGCAATCGGCTGCGCGATCGCCGATCTGTTGCCGGAGCACTATCGCGGTGTGTACGCGACCGGCATTCCGGAGGTTGAAACCGCGCGCCGACTGCTGGCCGCGCTATGATCGTGGCGCTTCATGATTCCCGCGCGTGATGCTCTGCAGCGCCTTCGAGAAGGCAATCGGCGATTTGTGGCAGGAGAGGCCGGCCGCGGCCTGGTCAGCGATCCCTCCAGGCGAAGCGAAGTGGCCACCTACCAGGAACCGTTCGCGATCATCCTCGGCTGCTCGGACTCCCGAGTGCCGGCGGAGATTGTCTTCGACCAGGGTCTTGGCGATCTGTTCGTCATTCGCGTCGCCGGCAACATCGTCGCGCCGTCGCAGGTCGGCAGCGTGGAGTTCGCCGCCGAACGCTTCAAGACGCGCCTCGTCGTTGTCCTCGGACATTCGAGCTGCGGCGCGGTGACGGCGACGCTGGAGGAGCTGACGCGGCCGACGGAGAATCAGTCGAAGAATCTCCATTCGATCGTCGAGCGCGTGCGGCCGTCGGTCGAGTCGCTGCTGCTGACGGACCTGCGGCACGATCACGAGGCGCTGATTCGCGTGGCGGTCCGCGCCAACATCCGGACGTCGGTCAATCACCTCCGGCACGCGTCGGACATCATCGAACAACTCATCCGCACCGAGGGGCTGGCCGTGGTTGGCGCGGAGTATTCCCTGGAAACCGGGCTCGTCGATTTCTTCGACGGCACGCCCTGACCTGTCTGCATTCACGGAGCATGTCTGCAATGAGCGATCTGAGCTATCCCATTGGAAAATTCTCGCCGCCGTCGGCGTATACCGCCGCCGGGCGCGCGTCGGCGATCGAGGAAATCAAGGCGGCCCCTGCCGTGCTGCGCGCCGCCGTCCGCGGACTCGACGAGGCCCAGCTGCTGACACCCTATCGCGAGGGTGGCTGGACGGTCGCGCAGGTCGTTCACCATCTCGCGGACGCGCACGTCAATGGGTACGTCCGCTTCAAGTGGGCGCTCACCGAGGAGCGCCCGCCGATCAAGCTCTACGATCAGGCCGCGTGGGCCACGCTGCCGGACGCCTCGACTGCCGCGATTGAGGATTCACTCCAACTGCTCGAGGTGCTCCACACCCGGTGGGCGCAGCTGCTCGACGACATGACGCCCGCGGATTTCTCGCGAGAGTTCATTCACCCTCTCAGAGGACCGGAGACGCTCGACCGCCACACGGCCCTCTACGCCTGGCACGGCCGCCATCACACGGCGCACATCACGACGCTGCGCACGCGCATGGGATGGTAAATGACACTTGCATTGATGGTTTGGCAATCTGAAATTTCAAATCGATCTGAAATTTGCCAATTGGACAATTTCAAAATTTGAAAATCAATTTCAATTTTCAAATTGCCAAATTTCTCAATGCCGGTTTCTGCGTCGCCTTTCGTAAACTCCTGCCGTTCCTGAGACGAGCTGTTCGACGCCGAACTCGCGTTCGACGCGGACGCGCCCCGCGGCGCCGAGTTGCGTACGCAGCAGCGGGTCGCGCAGCATCGTCACCAGCGCGGTGGCCAGGGCCGCCTCGTCGTGCGGCGGCACGAGCAGGCCGGTGATCCCGTCCTCGACGGCTTCAGGAATGCCGCCCGCCCGCGTCGCGACGACGGGTCGCGAAAGCGCCATGGCTTCGAGGATCGCCGAGCCGAGTCCTTCGGTGACCGAGCTCATTGTGAAGACGTCGAACGACTTCATCAGGCCGATCGCGTCAGCGCGAAACCCGGTCAGGAACACGTGGCGATCGAGGCCGAGGTCCTTGATTTGTCGGGTGAGCGCGTCGCGCAGCTCACCCTCGCCGACGATCAGGAATCGCACGTCCGGGAGATCGCGCACGACGCGCGCCGCCGCCGCCACGAGGTGACGCTGTCCCTTGTGCGGCGCCAGGGCGGCGACGTTGCCGACCAGCGGCGCGCCGGCCGGCAGCCAGAACGCAGCGTGCGCGTCGACGAGATCCTGTCGCTCGATGGCCTGAACGTCCACACCATCGTGGACAACTTCGATCCGATCGGCGGCGATGCCATCGTCGCGCAGCACAGCGGCAATGAGTGCCGAGGCCGCGATGAACACGTCGACGTGGCGATACTTCCATTTCGAGAACGCGTGGCGCTTCAGATGAAAGTCCACGCGCCGGGACGCGACGACGAGGGGCTTGTTGGCGAGGCCGTTGCCCATCTTGAGCGCCATCGCGGTGAGCGCCACCGCCATCGGGTCGTGCGCGTGCACGACTTCCGGCTGCATCTCGCTGAACACCCGGGCCAGCTGCCACCCGGCATGCACGTCGAATTCGCTTCGCGGTGAAAAGCCGACGAAGCGCAGCCCTTCCTCCGCGCGCCTGCGGAGCTGGCCATCCTGGTGCGCGACAAGCACCGGCTGGTGCCCGATTTCAGCCAGTCCCGTGACGGTGAGCAGGACCTGGTTCTGCCCGCCGCGCCAGGACTGCGCCGTGTCGATGTGGACCGAACGCATGGCCTAGGCCGTGGCGGATCGGTCCGGCGCGCCCGCGGCCAGACGCCGGAGCTTCGCGAATTTCAGGAAGACGTAGTACGCGTTCATCGCCGACACGATGAAGCCGGCGGAGCCGTCCAGACACCCGCGCTTGAGGATGTAGTTGCGCAGAAACGCCGCGGGCGGGTGGAGCGCAAGGTCCACGACCGAGGCGTGGCGCCCGCGCTCGAACATCTCCTGCGCCGCGAGCGTCGTGTACCGGTCCATCGTGGCGTGATGGTGGCTGATGTCCCGATACGCGAAGTGCTGCAGTTCATGTGTGAGTGTGTCGACCGGGCCGTCGGCCGTCACCGACTCGTGGACGCGGCTCGCCTTCCAGCGCGCGCGTCCGCGGTGGTAGAGACGCAGTTGGTAGTCGGGATACCAGTCCGTCGTCCGGATCCAGCGGCCGAGATGCCAGGTGACGCGCCGGATTCGGAAACCGGCTACGCCCGGGTGTGCGGCCACGCGCGCCCGAATCTCATCTGCCAGCTCCGGCGGGACGCGTTCGTCGGCATCGATCGACAGAATCCAGTCGAACCGCGCATGTTCGGCGGCCCAGTTCTTCTGCGCGCTGTAGCCCGGCCAGTCACGCACTTCAACCCGCGCCCCGGCCGCCATCGCGCGGGCGACCGTGTCGTCCGTGCTCCCGCTGTCGACGACGAGCACGTCGTCTGCCCAGGCGACGGAGGCAAGACAGGCCTCGATGTTCGCGGCCTCGTTGAGCGTGATGATTGTGACGGACAGCGTCACGGCACCGGACTATATCAGGGCCCGTCGGCGGCTATCGGCGTGGCGATACGCACCACCCGGCCACCGCCTCGTCGGCCGCCGCGCACGGCGCGGGTGCGATCCGGCAGCCGCCACGCTCCGGGAGGCGAGTCGCACGGCGATAGTATGTATGCTCTAACGCCGACATGAACTCACACGACGTGCTTCAGCTCTTCCGCGACTCCGGGGCTCTGCTCGAGGGCCACTTCAAACTGACATCAGGCCTTCACAGCGCGCGCTATCTGCAGTCCGCGCTGGTCCTGCAGCATCCGCAGCACGCGGAAACGCTCGGCCGCGCGCTTGCGGAGAAGCTGGGCGACCTGAAACCGACGGTCGTGCTGTCGCCGGCGCTCGGCGGGCTGATTATCGGACACGAGGTCGCGCGTGGTCTCGGCGTGCGGGCGATCTTCGCCGAACGCGTCGACGGCGCGCTGGCGCTGCGCCGCGGTTTCTCCGTCACGCCGGCCGACCGCGTCGTCATCATCGAGGACGTCGTCACCACCGGTAAATCCACGCGCGAGACCGTGGACGTCGCCCTGCACGCGGGAGCAGCGGTGGTCGGTGCCGGATCGATCATCGATCGGAGCGGCGGGCATTCGAATCTCGACGTCCCGTTCCGGCCGCTCGTGACGCTCACAGTCGCGACGCATGATCCCGCGGACTGTCCGATGTGCGCCGCCGGTCAGCCCGTGGTGAAGCCCGGGTCGAGGGCGTGAGGATCGACGAAGAAACCGGGTTTCTCAATCATCCCGAAGAAACCCGGTTTCCTTTAACCCTGATCCATGCGCACGCTGAAGCTGACCGTTGCCTATGACGGCACGAATTACGTCGGCTGGCAGCGCCAGCTGAACGGCCCATCGATTCAACAGGCGGTCGAGGAGGCGTTTCTGCCGCTTGCCGGCGGCGCGCGGCCGCCGGTCGTGGCCGGCGCGGGCCGCACGGACGCCGGCGTACACGCGATGGCTCAGGTCGCCAGCGTCAACGTGGAATTCGCGTTGGCCACCGACGCGATCCGCCGCGCATTGAATGTGCGATTGCCGTACGACATCCGCGTCCTCTCCGTCGAGGATGCGCCGCTCGGCTTCCACGCGCGCTTTCAGGCGAAAGGGAAGACGTATCGGTACAGGATCGTGACCACCGAGGTCATGTCGCCATTCGATCGGCTGTACGCGTGGCACGCTCCCGAACGCCGCGACGTGGACGCGATGCAGCGCGCGACGGAGTTTTTCGCCGGCCGCCATGACTTCGCGTCCTTTCACTCGGGCGAGGGGTTGATGAACGGCACGGTCCGTGTCCTCGACTCGGTGCGCTGTGCGGTGGTGCCCGGCGGACTGGTCATCGATGTTGTCGGCGACGGCTTTCTTCGCCACATGGTTCGGACGATTGTCGGCACGCTGATGGACGTGGGAGCTGGACAGCGCGCGCCGGGGTCCATCCCGGACATCATTGCCCGCCGCGATCGCCGCGCCGCCGGCCCTACGGTCCCCGCCTGCGGCCTCACGCTCGTCAGCGTCCGATACTGACGCGGGCGGGCACACAGGCTACGGGCTACAGGCGGCTCAGACTCCCGCCCAAGTCCCCAAGTCCCGCCGGGGAACTGCTAAGATTCCGACGATCGCCATGCCCCTCGCTGACGTCCTGGCCACCGTCACACCTGGTTCGATCGAAGACGAACTCGTGCGGCGCATCGATTTCGAACGCCTTCCGCAGCACGTCGCCATCATCATGGATGGCAACGGCCGCTGGGCCTCGATGCGCCATCTGCCGCGGGTGGAAGGACACCGGGCCGGCATCGACGCCGTCCGGGCCAGCGTCGAGACCTCCGCTCGTCTCGGCATTCCTGTTCTGACGCTTTACGCGTTCTCCGTGGAGAACTGGAAGCGGCCGGACACGGAGATCACCGCGCTCATGGGCCTGCTGAAGCAGTATTTGCGCCTCGAGTTGAAGCTGCTGCTACGCAACAACATCCGGTTCCGCGTCATCGGCCAGCGCGACCGGCTGAACGCCGACATCCGCGACGAGCTGGCGATGGCCGAGAACCGCACGGCCTCCAACACGGGCATGCAGTTCAACATCGCGCTGAGCTACGGTGGGCGCGCGGAAATCGTCGATGCGGCCCGTCGCGCGATCCGTGAAGGCGTGCCGGCGGACGCACTCGACGAGGCGACCTTCAGTTCGTTTCTCTACACGGCGGGTCAGCCAGATCCCGATTTGATGATTCGCACAAGCGGTGAACTGCGCGTGAGCAATTTCCTGCTCTGGCAGATCGCGTACGCCGAAATCTGGGTGACCGAGACGCTGTGGCCTGACTTCCGCGCCCGCGACCTCTTCGAAGGCATCGTCGAGTATCAGAAACGCGACCGGCGCTACGGAGCCATTCCCTCGGCGGTCGGCGCCGGAAAACCGTAGCTGCAGCCCCGCATTGATGATTTGGCAATCTGAAATTGATGATCCATCGACGATCGGGAGATCGCCCGATCGCGGAATCCGCCGCCACCGATCCTTCAATCTTCAATCAGGCGATTCCCCGATGGATCCCCGCTTTCAGATTGCCAAGTCGTCAATTGACGAGCGCGGCATCCGATGACCCGCCTTCTCTCCGCCCTCGTCATTGCCGGAGCCGTTGTCGGCGTGCTCGTCTGGGCACCCTTCCTGGTCATCGCCCTGTTCGCGGCACTGGTGGCCGCGCTCGCGGCGGTCGAAGTAGCCGCGCTGGCCGGCAGGTCTGCGGCGCGTGTGCCTGCGCCGTTCGTTGCCGTCGCAGGCGCCGCGCTCACGCTGGCGTTCGTCGCCAGTGAAGCGCTCATCACGGCGGCCGCGGACGACGTGCTTCCGTCAGTGCTGCTTGGCGTGCTCGTCATCGGCGGCGTTCTGACGCTGCGCCTCGGCCCTCCCGGTCCTGACACCCTTACGCGCGCTGCCACGATGGTGATGGCACCGGTGTACGTAGGGCTGCCGCTCGGCGCCATTCTCTGGGTGCGCTGCGCACTCGGCGTGGCGGCCACACTCTGGCTGCTCGGCACCGTGATCGTCAGCGATTCGGCGCAGTACTACACCGGGCGCGCGGTCGGCCGCCGCAAGCTTGCGCCGTCCGTCAGCCCGGCGAAGACGATCGAAGGCGCCGCGGGCGGACTCGTCGCGGCTGCCGTGGCCGGCTGGTTCGCCGGACCACGCGTGCTGCCCGAATTGTCCGCGCCCGGCGGCGCGGCTATCGGGCTCGCGCTTGCGGTGGCGGGGATCGCCGGCGACCTGTTCGAATCGCTGCTCAAGCGGGGCGCGGGCGTGAAAGACAGCTCGTCCCTCATTCCCGGACACGGCGGCGTGCTCGACCGCATCGATGCCCAGCTGTTCGCGGCGCCCGTGTTCTATCTCATCGTCCGGTACGCCGTTACGCGCCCCTGATCGTCCGGTTCAATGAAGCGCATCGCCATTCTCGGTTCTACGGGTTCGATCGGACAAAGCGCGTTGTCCGTCGTCGCCGCCCATCCCGACCGGCTGCGCGTCGTGGCGCTCGTCGCCGGAGGCAATGCCGCGCTACTGGCCGATCAGGTCGCACGGTTCCGTCCGGACGTGATCGGCGTCGCAACGGAAGCCGCGCTGGCGGAATTGCGTGATCGGCTGGAAGGCCAGCCGTCTCCCCCCGTGCTGTCCTGCGGCAGGGCCGGCCTCGTCGCCGCCGCCACGCATCCCGATGTGGACATCGTCCTCTGCGCCTCGTCCGGTACGGCCGGGCTCGAGGCGGCGTTGGCGGCGATCGACGCCAACAAGACGCTGGCCCTCGCCAACAAGGAAGTGCTCGTCATGGCGGGCGCGCTGATGGTGGAAGCGGCCAGACGCCGAGGCGTGGCGATTCTGCCGGTCGACAGCGAACACAACGCCATTCATCAGTGTCTGCACGGCCGCGACCCGAAGGAGGTCCGCCGGCTGATCCTGACGGCATCCGGAGGACCGTTCCGCCAGTTCGACTCGTCGGCGCTGCGGCGCGTGACGCCGGAAGACGCCTTGCGACACCCGACCTGGCGGATGGGGAAGAAGATCACGATCGACTCGGCGACGCTGATGAACAAAGGTCTCGAGGTCATCGAAGCGCACTGGTTGTTCGATGTCCCAGCGGCGGCCATCGATGTGGTCGTCCACCCGCAATCGGTGGTGCACTCCATGGTGGAGCTGTGTGACGGATCGGTCATCGCGCAGCTGGGCGTCGCGGACATGCGGCTGCCCATCCAGTATGCGTTTTCATATCCGGAGCGCTGGCCCGCCCCTGTTGCGCCGCTGGACATTGCCCACCTTGGCGCCGTGGACTTTTCTCCGCCCGACGTCAGCCGGTTCCCCTGCCTGCGGCTGGCGTATGCGGCGCTCGAGCATGGCGGGGCCTGGCCGGCCGTCCTCAACGCCGCGAACGAGATGGCGGTGGAAGCGTTTCTGGCCCGGGCGATCCCCTTCCCGGCCATCCCCCACGTCATCGAGCGCGCGCTGGAAGGCGCCGATAAACACGTGGGAGCGCCGCAATCGCTCGCCGACGTGAGGCAGATAGACGCATGGGCCCGGGAGTACGCGGCGGAAACTATCGGTACGCTACCATCGTCGTAGTAGAAGACCCATGACCACAACGCTGTCGTTTCTGTTCGTCCTCGGCGTGCTCGTGTTCGTGCATGAGCTTGGGCACTTCCTGGTCGCGCGCTGGCACGGCGTCCGGGTCATCACCTTCTCGCTCGGTTTCGGCCCGAAGATTCTGAAGCTGGTCCGGGGCGGCACCGAGTACTGCATCAGCATCATCCCGCTGGGCGGCTACGTGAAGCTGGCGGGGGAGACCATCGAGGATTCGCGGACGGGCGCACCGGACGAGTTTCTGTCCAAGAGCAAGTGGGTCAGGTTTCAGGTTTACATCGCCGGACCTCTCATGAATCTGGCACTGGCCGTGATCGTGCTGGCCGGGGTCCTCAGCGGCGGCGCCGATGTGCCGCTCTACAAGTCGCAGCCTGCCGTGATTGGCGCGGTCTCCGTTGGCAGTCCCGCCGAAGCCGCCGGGCTGCAGGTGGGCGATCGCGTCGTCAGCATCGACGGCAAGGACATTCGCACGTGGGATGACCTCGATCTCGCGGTGATTCCGAAGGCGGGCCGGGAACTGGCGCTCGTCGCCGTGCGCGACGGCCACCGCGTGGACGCGCGAGTGACACCGAACGCGAATGGGACGTTCGAACTGGGACACCTCGGCATCGACCCCCCGTATCGCCCGCAGATCACGCTGGTGTCGCCTGGAGAACCCGCCGATGTGGCCGGCGTCCAGCGCGGCGACGTGATCGTCGCGGTCAACGGACAGAGCGTGCACGAGGCCGACAAGGCGGTCGACACGATTCACAACAGCCCCGGTGTTCCCATCCAGCTGACGATCGAACGCGCCGGCGCGCCGGTCGATGTCAGCGTCACGCCAAAAGGCGCCGCCGGTTCGGCGCGAATCGGCGTATCGATCAGCCCCTACGAAGTGCGGCGCATCGATCCCACGCTGGCCCAGGCGTTCCAGATGAGCCTGAAGCAGAACTGGGAAACCACTGTCGGCATCGGCAAGACGCTGCACGACCGGGCAGAGTCGCTCATCGCGCTGCGCGAGGCGCACGAGCGACACGGACACGTGCAGGAGGTGATCGTGCAGAACTTCCGCGCCAAGCCGGAGACCGCGATGCGTCATGTCGCGGACCTGGGGCTGGCGGAGTACCGGGCGGCGATCGCGGTGACCCGGCT
>Ga0164241_10001652_pt1 | contig 26568 bp, 18 predicted proteins | sample OricomyardsoilBY_FD_108780 | JGI IMG/M metagenome (GOLD analysis project Ga0164241, IMG submission 108780) | Backyard soil microbial communities from Emeryville, California, USA - Original compost - Back yard soil (BY) | ecosystem: Environmental > Terrestrial > Soil > Unclassified | place: USA... | reverse complement strand
TTTTTCAGCTTTCTTACGGTCACGGGCGGCACTAAATCTTCGCCCCGCAGTGAAACCCATTCCGTAGATATGTAAGCATCGTATTCCCCGGGATTGCGCTCATGAAGAAGCTTGATGGTGTAGGCCAATTGCGCGCTTTTCGCCGTATTTGGCTGCCAAAGCGCCTCATCGCCTTGAATGCTCCACTTGCCGGTTGCCTTTACATCGGCCAATTGGTGCTTGTCCAATTTAAAGCGCGCCTGCTTTAACCATCCCGCATTTTCGAGAGCGATTTCAACGCGCGCGCTTTTTGTTTTTGGAAGAAACTCCACGGTGTAAAGAATGTTGGATGATTGCGCATTAACACCACCGGACAACAGCAGCGCAGAAAACAGCAAAATGAGTCGAAAAAAACAATATTGCGTGTTGCGAAAAAACAAGGGCATTCTCACTCCTCAATGGCCGCGGCTTCTAAGATTTCTGGCCGGCGGCACAATTTTGTTTTAGGGTACCGGTCCAACCGTCACCAGTGCGACCCAGACCGGAAGCCGGTCATTTTATGGCAAGCCGCTTTGACATTAAAACAGCGGCTCGTGCGCTTGGCATGGGAACTTATTGCTTGCAGCGGAGAAAAAGCACAATGAAATACCTGAACTCTTTGTTTTTGCTGTTGTGCACCACTGCCTGTACGGGCACAGAGACACTCGCCATCAAAAGCATTTACGGCAATAGCCAATGTGGCGACACACTGGCCTCCATGCGTTTTATCAAACCCACACAATTACCGGAACTGATGGGGCAATTCCGATTGCAACAGACCTGGGGAGAGCAGCCAGCCAAACCCTCCGACATGGGAGATTGGCCATTGGTGCTGATCAGCCTGGGTCAAAAACCCAGCGGAGGTTATGGAGTAGCACTTGGGGGGACAACGGCGGAAGTGAACGGGGGAATGGTTGCACTGCCGTTGACAGTGCAGGAACCAGCGCCAGACAGCCTGCATACCCAGCAGTTAACGCAGCCCTGTCTGGTGGTCGCCATACAACCTGGAAACTACCAAGGTGCGCGGAGTGCTGCCCTGCCGGGGCTTGTGGCCCGAGTGGCCGAGTAACTCAGTACTCGAATAGCACCCGGAACAATCCTTCTCGCCGCTGGGAACTGTTGGTGAGATCGAGACCTGTGTGCAGACCAGCGGGAAAATTTAAATCACTTTTATTTTCATCCACCCGCAGGATTAACAGGTCGCCGATGGAGGGATAAAAACCGCAGCTTTCGCCGGTTTCGCAAACGACGCCGTCATTGTTGATATCCGACCCTGCGGCTATGTAGTAATTGCCTATGGGCACGTCGTCGAACCTGTAGGTGTACTGGCCTTCCACCGGAGCGCTCTCAGCCACGCCGAGTGTTGAACCCAGGTCCGCGTCGATAAGCAAAACGTACAGATAACCCGCGTTACCAACCGCCACAAATTCCCCCACCCTCATATTCACCTGGACCTTGACTGTGGAGCCCTGGTCGGTCGCGAATTCCACAAAGCCGCGATAAACGCCGTCCGCCAGATCACCACGCGCAACCGTTATGCGGTAGGAGCCTATGCCTTGTGCATTGACACTGATCGGGCTGACGCTGAGCCACGGTTCTGTGGCCGTGGCGCTGACAACCCGAATGGCGCCATTGCCGAGCTTTTGCAACTGTAACTGCTGCTCATCGAGATCGTGGTCGAACACCAGCGCATTCGTATTGGCGATCAACGCGGAGGTGCTGCCGCCTTGTGCCAACGCGCGCGCCGCTTCAACCGCGCTGTAGGCATTGATGAGTCCATAGCCAAAGTCGGTGTCGCGGCCGGCAGGGCCCTTATCTTCGGTAATGGCGCCCGATACCAGCAGGCTTTCGAACTCCTCCGGTGTCATTTGCGGATGGACGGATTTCATCAATGCAGCCACTCCGGACACATGGGGTGCCGCCATGGAGGTGCCCTGGTAATAGACGTAGCTTTTTTCCCGGCCACTTTCCGTCTCGGCCACAGAAGTGCTCAGGATGCCGTCGGAATAACCGTCGTTGTTGCTGTCAGCCGACAAGAGGCCACCTGGAGCCGCCACATCAATAAAAGCGCCGCGGTTCGAATAAGGTGCCCGTGCACCGCGAAAATCCGTCGCAGCAACCGATATCACCCCTGCATAGGAAGCGGGATACATAGGCTCATCGGTATTTTCATTGCCGGCGGAAGCAACCAGCAAAATACCTTTGGCGCGCACGCTGTTATAAAGATCCTGCGCGTATTGGGAATAGCCTGCACCACCGAGACTCAGATTGATGATATCCGCGGGCCGCGCCGGCAGTGTGCCGCTGTCATTTTCCATACCCGCTGCATAACGCACCGCCTGTAGTACGTCGTAAGCCAAACCGCCGCCGCGCCCCAAAGCGCGGATAGGCATCACGCGAACGCCCGGCGCCACGCCCGTACCACCTTCACCGTTATTCATGCGTGCAACCAAGGTGCCCGCCACATGAGTCCCATGCCAGGAACTGCTACCCAGATGAATGCTGTCGCCGGGGTCCGTCGGGTCCGGGTCCAGACCATCCCCGTCATTGGATGTGGCGGCACTGGAGACAAAATCGTAACCATCCACCATTTGCCCCTGGAGATCAGGATGCTCGAGGTATACCCCTGTATCCACCACCGCCACACGCACATCGGCACTGCCAGTGGTGAGATTCCATGCTTGCGGCAAGCTGATCGCCGGGTAATGCCATTGGAATACATACGCGGGATCGCTGGGGGTTAATAAGGTGCGTACGCGGTAGTTGGGTTCCGCGAAATCAATATCGGGCTGCTGCCGCAGCTTTTTGATGGCTTTGAGCGTTCGCAGCTTGGCAGCGGCCTCGGGATTGCGCTGACCCAGCCAGCTCTCGAAGCCGACGGCAGTGGCGTTGAGGTTCAGCACCGATTGGGTCTGCGGATTGACCGGGTTCAAGTGCGCCAGGGCAACACGCTTGGTCTGCTGGTGGGAGAGGCGCAACTGCGCCCGCTCTACGGTGCCAACACCCAGAGCAATACCCTCACGGCGTTTCAATACAGCCTGATCGGGCGCGAAATCCGCACTCTGACCGGTTGCGGCCGCGCCGCTGACAAATGAGGTGCGTCCAACCCGCAACAGGTAGCGTGAGCTGCGACTGGACGCATTCACCATGATGAAATATCGCCCCGTGGCGGGCGCCTGCAAGGACTCGAACTCGGCCACGCCTTCCGACATGGCTACCACGTCTGCCGTCACGGCATCCAAGAGAAACAAATCTAGATCGCCAACGTTGAAATCCACAACCTGCATGGAGACGAAGTCGCCCTCCTGCAGATCCACAGAGTAGATATCGTGCAGGTCCTCCTCGAACCCAAATGTGTCCTCCACGCGGCCGGTTGGACCGAAGGTGACGAAACCGTTCAGGAGCACGGGATTGGTAATGGGCTGGATATTCGCCGGCGTATGACCGTTATTGTCGAAGTAGTAGGCAAAAGGGTCATTCACATCGCCATCAACATCCGTGTGCGGCAACGATGAGATCACACCACCGATACTGAAACGTGCGGTTTGTGCCAAGGCAGTCACCATCAGGCTCTGGGTTGCGGACAGGCCGCCGCTGTCGGTGACCGTCAATTGGACCGCGTAATCGCCCGGTTGCTCGTAGACGCGCTGCACGGTGGGGCCGGTCGCTGTTGCGTCCTGACCAAAACGCCATGAGTAAGACACCACCCGGCCGTCCAGATCGTAGGAGCTGTCACCCCGGAATTCGACATTGAAGGGTGCCGCACCGCGCGAAGCGCTGGCGAGGATCACTGCGACGGGGGCACGATTGCCTGCGACGGTCACAACGGCCGACGCTGTATGCGCCAGTCCTGCATCATCCGTAACAGTGAGGGCAACCTTGTATTGGCCCGCACTGGCGTAAACATGGTTTTGGGTGATGCCCACTCCCTGGGAGCCGTCACCGAAATCCCATACATAGCTGACAATTCGCCCATCCGCATCGACAGAACCTTCACCGCTGAACAGGACACTGACAGGAGCATTCACGGTGGGGGGAGTGAACTGAATTGCCGCCACAGGTGCGCGGTTTTGTCCGCCGCAGGCGGTCAACCACAGAGTACATACTGTGGCGAAGAAGACTGCGCAGGCACGGGTATGGAAGGTACTTTTCAGTTGCATGATCAGCTGCATGATTATTATTGCTATCAGAGTGTGGGGGGTCGAACGCGGCCGCAGACACCACAATTGTGCAACGCAACCTTTCAACCTGCAGTGACGGACAACTCAGTTTGTCCGAGTGCGCGCCCGTATTCAGGGCGGGTGAATGATACACGTGACATAACCCCGGCTACCGGATTTTAGGCGTTATCAGGACCGCGCAATGGCAAGGTCACCCGAAATACGCTGCCAATACCAGGTTTGCTGGAAAGGGTGATCCGGCCACCGAGCATCTGCACCAACTCCGCCACCAGCGCCAAGCCAAGGCCCGTGCCCTGTATGTTGTGGTTGAGGGTTTCACTCACCTGCTCGTAAGCGCGGAAAAGGTGCGCCTGTTGTGCCGGACTGATACCTATGCCGGTATCCGACACCTCCAGCAACACCCATTCTTCAGGTTGCACCTCGCCGTCCGCTCCCAGGCTTGCGCGCACCTCCACCGTGCCGCTATGCGTGTATTTGATCGCGTTAGCCACCAGATTGAGTAAAATCTGCCGGACTTTTTTGGCGTCGGAAAATATCACCAGTTCCGTATCGCAATGGACGAGATAATGCAGCTTTTTTGCGTCCGCCAAAGTGAGTGCCTGATCCTGGAAAGATTCCAGCACCCGCGCCAAACGCAGGTTTTCGAGATGCACCGTCATTTTGCCGGCGTCGATTTTGGCAATGTCCAGTGTGTCGGACACCATTTCATTCAGCTGCAAACCAGCGGCGCGTATGGCGCGCAAGCCGGCCATATCCCGTTCTTCGAGCAGATTTTCCCCACGTCGCATAAGCACCTGGGAAAACCCGATGATGGCGTTCAGGGGAGTGCGCAACTCATGCACCATCTTGGCGAAAAAATCACGGCGTGCCGCTGTTTTTTCTTCCGCCAAGCGGATCTGTGCGGACTTCTGCTCGGTGATATCAAACAGATAGGCCATCACAGACTGGCTGGTCGTTGAAGTGACGGGATGGAAATGCCAGCGATACCAACTGTCGTCAATTTTGACCTCGACATCATTGATCACCGTCCGTCGCTGCCATGCGCGTTGGCAAAGCATTGCCAAATTCGCAGGCCAGATACGGCCGTTGCCCGCATCGTCGAAACCATGGAAAAGAAGAGCGTCCTGCAACGCGGGATTGCCGAAAAGCAACTGACCTTCGCCATCAAACTCCGCAATGGGAGTTGGGCTCAGATCCACATATTCGGTGTACTTAACCATTTCCCGAAAACTGTAGGCCCGTGCGCGGTTGTCGTAAAAGCTGATCAAGCGCGCCGCCTTCCCCCCACGCACAGGGATCACCCTGAAATCCACACTGATATTGCGGCCCTCCCGCGTCAGCCACCAGGTGGAAAAGGTTTGGCTGCTGTCGACCTCCAGCGAACATAAAGCGCACTCTTCCAGGCTGTGGGCGTGATCGCGACTCCGGGCACATACCAGTTCGTGCACATTGCGACCTTTGGCGCTATCCAGACTCCATCCTAAAAGATCCTGCGCTTTGGAAGAAAGGTGCAGTACCCGGTGGGCATCATCCACCGCCAGCAGGCCGTCCGGCCAACAAGCAAACCAGTTGAGCACCTCTGCAGCCAATCCCGGCAGAGTTCCGCCCTCAATCTCCGCCGGATTGCCGGTGGGGCTATGCGTGGTGGCGGTCAGATTCTCACGCATCGAACAGGTCCTCTAAGCTCGGCAAGTGTCGCGAGTGGTGATCGGCGTGCGGGTCCAGCGCACATTCAATAGCGCGCTTGGGAGTGCCAGTCTGATTGCGCAGATCCACATCCAGCGGTGGCTGAATCGGATGACCGGTGGCATCTGTCACCACCAGAATCTGGGGCAGCAACGGTGCGCTCGGTTCGTGCTGTTTTACGAGGGCTTTTTCGCCTGTATTGAGCAGCACCAGGGTATTGGTGGGGTAGATACCCAACATGCCAATGAAGGCGGCCACCACCTCTGGACTAAAGACACCACGCTCGGCATCCAGGTAAAGCGATCTCAAAGCGTTGGTTGGAATTAAGCCAGGCTCATCACACAACTGATGCACCCGCTCTTCGTAGGTATCCACCACACTGAGTAATTGACCCAAAGGATGGAGCTCAGCGCCCTTTAATCCGCGCGGATAACCTGAACCGTCCAATAATTCATGATGCTCCATGACCAGGCGGCGGGTAAGCGCAGGCAATTCGGATCGAGCCAATATACGGTCGCCAATAGAGGTATGTTGTCGCACCAGTTTCAATTCATTGCTGGTGTAGAGCGTACGTTTGCCCAACAGATTGGTGGGCAGTTGCGCCCAGCCGGCCTCGTGCAGCAATGCCGCCAGCGCCAGTTCTTCACGGTCCCGCTCCGTCACTTTGCATACCAATGCCAAGTTGAGGACCAGACAGAAGGAGCCAAATACATGATCGGCAATCTTTTGCGACTTACGGCTGAGATGCACCAAGCTCATCAATGCCTGATCGTTGCGCGCGAGACTTTCCAAGGTAGCGTCAACAAGCGGTAAAAGGCCCGTCACCTGTACCGCCGCTTCCGCTTCGAATGCCCGCTGGACATTTTCCACCGCTTTTTTGATCTCGCCCCGCAATTGCACGGCAGCAGCCATTTCCTCAGCAAAATCGGCTTTAACGCAGGAAATAGCTGCCTTAGACGGACCTATAACGGGTTCAACAATATGGGGAGCATTTTTTGCCAAAGTCGCTGGCACCACGAGGGGCGGCTTTTCTTCCCCCGCCTCGGGTGCGCCACCTTTATGCACATCGATAACCAGCTTTTTAACGCCGGCCGCCCGTAATGATTCAATATCTTCCGCTTGGCGAATCAGACGGCTATGGCTCAAAAAAGGACTGTCGAGCCAGGAAATATCAAGCTTGGTGACATACATGCCGGTCTTCAGTTGGGCAATGGAGATGGCTTTTAGATGATCGGTCGACATGGATGGGAAAGTCCTGGGTGCTCCCAATAGAGAAAGGCGCGGCAACTCGTACTTCGAGTAAACCCTGCTTTTAAGTGTAGTAGGCAAAAATAGAGCAACGTGGACAGATGACAGGCGGGTGAAGACGGTGTGACGCAGTCCGGGAATCACTTCCCGCGGAGGGCAAAATATCGGAGACCGGGAACTGCCGTCCCCATTTGGGGACTAATGCGATTGCAACCACGGCCAGAATGGCGGTGAATTCGCCGCCGGACTGGTATAGCATAAGCGCGGCCGGTTTGCGCGGATTTGAGAAGGCAAGACTGCGCCGTCAGCCACTGCTCGACGTATCGGGCAGACTTACCTAAACTCTTCGAAGCCGGTTTCGGGATCCGCATCCGGATTACATTTCCAACCGGTTAGGTGATTATGATTTCTCTCTCCACTGTGCAACCAGGATTACGAACTTTGCTTGTTTCACGCTTTTTGGGATGCTGCCTGCTGGCATGGACCAGCGCCAGTTACGCCACCGAGATCAAAACCCTCCAACCCACCCAGTCTCAAACGATTACGACGATCGACATAATCGACAAACTGGACAAGCGCCACTATCGCGACCTGCCCATCGACGATAATTTGTCGCTGTCATTTCTCGACAATTATCTGAAAACCCTGGACCCGGCGCGCCTGTATTTCCTGCAATCGGATATAGACGAGTTTTACAAACACAAGCATCAACACGATGACTACATTAAAAAGGGCGATTTGAAGCCTGGCTTTGAAATTCACCACGTCTACCAAAAGCGCGTCACTGATCGACTGGATTGGGTTTTGGCGCAACTGGAAGACCCCAAGGTTTCCTTTGATTTCAAGGAAAAGGATACCGTGGAAATGGACCGGGAAAAGTCTCCTTGGCCACGCAGCCGGGAAGAGGCGGATGTCCTCTGGGATAAACGTCTAAAACTCAGCGTGTTGAACCTGAAACTCGCCGGCAAAACCGTGGAAGAATCGAAAAAAACCCTACAGCGCCGCTACAAAAACCAGTTGCATCGCACCAGCCAGCAAAATTCGCAGGACGTCTACGAAACGCTGATCAATTCCTTCACCGTCCTTTACGACCCACACACCAATTATTTTTCACCGCGTACGTCGGAAAACTTCAACATCAACATGTCACTGCAGCTGGAAGGCATAGGTGCCGTGCTGCAATCCGAGGATGAGCACACCAAAGTGGTGCGCTTGGTGGCGGGCGGCCCGGCGGATAAGCAGGGTCAATTGAAACCAGCGGACAAGATTGTCAGCGTAGGCCAGGGTACTGAGGGTGAATTGGTCGACGTGGTTGGCTGGCGCCTGGATGAAGTGGTGGACATGATTCGCGGTAAAGCAGACACGATCGTAAGGCTTGAGGTTCTGTCAGGTGACACTGCCGCCAAAATCGTCCCAATTAAACGCGGCACGGTGAAACTCGAAGACCAAGCCGCGCAAAAAGCCGTGTTTGAAGTTTCTGACGGCGAACGTAAACGCAAGGTAGGCGTTATTGATGTGCCGGCGTTCTACCACGATTTCGAAGCCTATAGACGTGGCGACCAGAATTTCCGCAGCACCACCCGCGATGTGGCGAGCCTGCTGCGTGAGCTGCAGGACGAAAATGTGGAGGGCATTATCCTGGATTTGCGCAACAACGGCGGCGGCTCCCTGCAGGAAGCCACCATGTTGACCGACCTGTTTATCGATCAGGGACCAGTGGTACAGATCCGCGAAGCCGACGGCCGCGTATCGCAGCACAACCGCTCCCGGTCTCGCGCGCTCTATCGCGGACCATTGATTGTGATGATCAATCGCTTGAGCGCATCCGCCTCTGAGATCTTTGCGGGCGCCATACAGGACTACAACCGCGGCATCATCGTCGGTTCACAATCCTTCGGCAAAGGCACCGTGCAGCTGCTGAGCGACCTTCCCGAAGGCCAATTAAAGCTGACAGAATCCAAGTTCTACCGCGTATCGGGTGATAGCACACAACACCGCGGTATTATCCCGGACATCGGCATGCCTGTGCTGATCGATCAGGACGAAGTGGGCGAATCCTCCTACGACACCGCCCTGCCCTGGGATCAGATCAATCCGGCGAAACACGGCAAATATTTTGATTTTTCCGCCATTCTTCCTGCGTTGGATCGCCTCCACCGCGAGCGCTCCGCCAAGGACCCGGACATCATATTGCTGCAGGATCAGATCGCCTTGATGCAGAAAAACAAAGCGCGCACCAGCATATCCTTGAACGAAGGAGAGCGTGTTAAGGAAAAAGAAGATCTGGAGCGCGAGCAGATGGTCATCGAAAATAAGCGCCGTGCGGCCAAAGGTCTGAAGTCCTTCGCCAACTTGAAGGAATATCAGGACTACCAGAAAGATGAGGAAGCCAACGCCGAGAAACTCGCGGCGGAAGCGAGCCGCGAAATCGATATTGAAAGCGATGCGCTGCTCAACGAAGCAGGTTACATACTTATCGATATGGTTGAACTGATGCAGGCACCCCCGCAGCAGGTGGCAAATTTCTAATCCGCCAGGGCCCGTCCGGGCCCTTTAATTTTTACGATCCTTTTGTGCACCACTCGATGTGTTCAACTCGTCGGATGCCACAAACCGCAAACAATATGAGCCTTTCATGAAGTGCGTTTCCTTTAACGTTAACAGCGTACGTATGCGCCTGCATCAGCTGGAAGCGGTGATCAACACCCATAATCCCGACTTTATCGGCCTACAGGAAACCAAGGTCACCGATGATGCGTTCCCATTGGAGGAAATACAGCGGCTGGGTTATCAAGTGGCGCATTTCGGCCAGAAAACCCATTACGGCGTTGCCCTGCTCTCCCGGCATCCGTTTTTGTCGAGCCAAAAAGGCTTTATTGGCAGTACCGAATCGGACCAGAAGCGGTTTATTGCTGGGGAATTCGAGATTCATGGCCAGCGCATTCATGTGGTGAACGGCTATTTTCCGCAGGGGGAAAGCCGCAATCACCCGGTGAAATTTCCCAATAAACAGCGTTTTTATGGCGACCTGCTTAGCTACCTGCAGGACATTTGCAGCAAGCATCAGGCGCTGATCGTCATGGGGGACATGAACGTCTCCCACCAGGATATGGACATAGGTATCGGTGAGGAAAACCGCAGACGCTGGCTGCGCACCGGAAAATGCAGTTTTCTTCCGGAGGAACGTGAATGGTTGCAGCGGCTATTGGATTGGGGGCTGGTAGATACCTTCCGCCACATCTACCCGGAAGTTTCCGACCGCTTCAGCTGGTTCGATTACCGCAGCAAGGGCTTTGAAGATGAGCCCAAACGCGGGCTGCGCATTGATTTAATACTGGCAAATCCGCAATTGGCGCAGCGATGCATCGGAGCCGGCATAGACTACGACATTCGTGGCATGGACCGGCCCTCGGACCACTGCCCTATCTGGGCGGAATTCAGTTTCTAGCTGCCCTAACGCTGTTTTTGCAAGACCTGCTGGGCGCGTTCGCGCAACTGCGAAAAGCGCTCCTGCTGCGCCTGGTTCCGGTCCATATCCAACAAATGCTCCACGCGTTCCAACTGCTCCCGAACCTGGGACGCCCATTGGGGTGCATTAGGCAGTGTTTTGGCTTTACCAATCAGGGTTTGCAGACGGTTTAATTGCAGACCCACATGGCGGGGAAACATCAATGTCGCCCGATCGAAATAGCTCATGGCATCGTCAAAGCGGTTGTCCCGGTACAACTCTATGCCGGTTTTGTTGAGCTGCGCCACGCGCCGGCGATTCGCCTCGCTGCGTGGTTCAGGCAACAGTTTATCCAGCTTATCCATGCTTTTTGGGTCGCTTTCGTAACGTTCGACGATGGATCTCAGGAAGCTGTTGGCCTCCTGCTTCTGTCCCACGCTATTGAGATAAGCGAAGTAAGCCAGGTCCACATCGACATTCTTGCCAGCGCTTTCCCGCATGAGGCTGACCGGCTCTTTGGCGAGAACTTTGGCTTGTTCCGCATTTCCCGATAAAGCGTGGATACGTGCCATCAACAGTTTTGCCTGCACATCCGTTTCCATGCCCAGCCGGTTGGATGCCAGTAGCTTTTCCAGACAGCGTTTGCTGTCGCCCACCAGGTCCTCGCGATCCTGTAACAGGTTCTTTTCCAAACCGTTGCCGGCAGCCGTGAGATAGGTGACCGCGTCCTGCAGATCCTGGTGACAGGAATGTTCGCCCAAACGCATAGCGTCGTTGGCCGCCTGCAGCGTCTTTAAAACGTCGCCATTGTTCTGCGCCACCTGCGCCAGTTTACGCTGACGCAATATGGATTTCGGGGAGAGTTCCACCGCCTCCTCCATAGTCGCCTGGAGAGTTTCATAATCTTCTTCCTGCTCCAGGATACGGCCCATCTCGTCACGGGCTGGAAGAAACAGACGGCTTTCGCTTATCAGATCCTGCAGCTCCTTTTTCGCCGCATCTGTTTTACCCTGGGCGTATTGCACTTTGGCCAGGCCGAGCACCGCCCAGTCCACACGGCGGTTTTCCAGCACCTCGCGATAAAGGCTTTCCGCCTCGCGCAATCGTTCAAGCCGAATAAGCGTTTCACCGAGCAGCTTTTGTGCTAATAAAGTGTGGCGGCCGCGTTGCTGCACCAGTTGCTTGAGCTCCTCCACCGCTTGGTCGTTGGCATCGCTATCCAGCAGTTGATGAACGCGCACCAGAGCATCCCGGATCTGGATAAGGCGGGTCAACCGCTGTTCCAGTACGCGAAGGTTGAGAGGTTTCATCAGATAGTCGTCGGGCTCACAGTCGTAAGCGGACAACACCATGTCTTTGCTTGCTTCCGCAGTCACCATCACAAACAGCGTGTGGCGGCTGATCATCTTTCGAAAGCGCAGTTCCTCCAGAAGATGCTGGCCGTTTTTACCCGATCCCAGGTTGTAATCGCACAGAATCAAATCGAAGGTGCGGTCCTTGCACCATTTGAGCAATTCAAAGGCACGGCCCGCCTCCTCTATGTGTTTGACGCCCAACTTGTTAAGCATACCCATCATGGTGGAGCGAAAACTGGAGAAGTCGTCGACCACCAAAGCGTGAATCTTGCCGGCATCAGGCAGGGGCATAACACCTCAATCAGCAGGTTTACAGGCGCACAGCTGCACAGCCGTCGCTTACGTGTCTTACAAGTGTAGACGAGATGGAAAATCTGACGATTGGTAATGCAGCTTCAGTGGTGGCGGCCGTGCATCCAGTAGCGCAGTTCGCGGGTGTCTCCGCTGAGCAGGGATTCCGCATCGATAAAATGGTCGGCACCCGCTTCGAGCATGGCGCTCTCCACACGCGCAGGTCCCACCCCGACTATGGCAATCAGGTTCTCCCGCTGGAGCCTCTTCTCGACCGCGCGCACAGCAGCGATCGCTTCAAGATCCCCGGGGCTGGAATACTCCACCACTGCCAGCGGGCAGAGGCCGTCTTCCAGGGCTTTGGGAATTTGCTTTAATTCCACCAAGTGTTGGATGGCGAGGGTCGAGTTTTCCGGGAAGCGACCGCTGTCAAAATTTTTGCCCAGTCCGATCCAGGCCACGCGACAGGGTTTGCCATTCACGTCATCCTCTGGTGCCTGCCCGTACTCAAATACTGCGGCTGAGCTGATTTCAAATTCAAAAATCCCGGCAGGTTTGGCAACGAAACGAATTTGTGACGTCTGTTGGACCAGGCGGTCGAGAAAATACTTTTTGCCCAGGTCCGAGCAGATAACAAATTGATGCATATGTTTCAAATCACTGTGGCTCAACAGATCGTTACAAAACTGCACGGGCTGCTCGTCACCAGCGGCCGCGTAGTACACCACGCAATCAAAAGCCCGGTCATTGTCCATGGCCTCATTCAGAAGCTGGATCGCTTTGCGGAACTGCCCCGAGGTTTGCACTGCAAAACCCATGGCGTCCAATTCCAGACGCTTGTGGTCGAGCCAACGCGGATTGGGATGCACCAACAACAGTTGGCGACCTTTGTAGCGCAGACGGTGGTACTCCGGTCGATCCCCAGCTTCCGCCACCCCCAACGGCAGACGCAAGCGAATATTCTTGCCGTCCTGGGAGCCGATTTCATTAATTTCCATGCTGCCCTTCATGGCCTCCGCCATACCCTTGGCGAGCAATAGATCGAGATCGGCCACCACACCACGTTCGGTGTCGGCGCGGAAAGTTGACCGCTTGCCTGTTAACGATTGTCGGGCGATGGTCACATGCAATTGACCTGAATCCTCGTACTCCCGCATGAATTCGACTTCCACAAACAGCACGCCACCGTTCTGACATTGCTGCACGCTGCTGCGGACCATGGTGAGGAGAATCTGCCCGACGCGGCGCGGATCGCCCGTCAACCGCGACGGCAGCGCGGGAGACAAGGCGGTTTCAAGCTCCACACCCTTGCGCTCCGCTTCCAACACCAGGCCGCGCACCAGATTTTGCACATAGTGGCGCACGTTAAAAACCTTGGCCTGCTGCACCAGATCGCGGTTGAGCACATGGTGGAAATCGTCAACATTGCGGTAGATCTTTTCAAACGCTGCACGTTGGGACGCCACAGTGACCGGTGAAGGCGGTGCATCGCCATCCACAGGCTGGTGCATATCCAACAGCCCCTGCATGCGCTGGCTGAGCAGCTGGAGATAATCGTTGGCGAGCTGTGCGGAGGCGATGGTATCGCGCTTTTCCTCCTCCAGTGTCTCGGTCTTTTTGGCAAGCATGTATTGCGCTTCGAGCCGGTCCCAATAGTTGCGGGCGATGAGATCGCAGTGGTGGTTCAAAATCCAATAAAAGAGCAGCAGGATGCAGCCGTAAAACACGCCGATAAAATCGCCGATAAAGAACGTGCAGCACGCGGCGGGAACAATTCCGAGAAATTGATAAATCGATAAAAATCTTTGATAAGGTGCAAACGCGTGAGCGGTGGTGGAAAAAAACACCACCGTGTAAAGCCACATGAGAGCGGCCTCGCCCTCCATATCCATGACCAGCGTGACGCTGGACAACATGACACCCCACCAGGTGGCCCCTATCAAAGTCGCGATGAAATATTTATTGCGCCAAGCCGTAGGCGCGCGCGGATAGATGGCATCCATGCGAAACAGCAGGTACGCGCGCAACATGGTTGCGAGCAGCAATCCACTGGTGAGAATAATGGCGAGTGATTGGTATTGCTGGATGAAGGTCTGCTCAACGAGCAGGCACAAGGAGTAAATCAAAAAATTCGAGATTATGCCGCGCCGGCTGTACTTGGCCATGCGCATGTCGGTTTCGCGGATGATCTGCCGATCTTTCTGAACTTTGCTCTGCGGCTCAAACAACTTCAGCATCGACATGCCTTTGGCAGGACAGGTAATGGACGGAGACACCGGCCTCAGCCGGAGCGGTCGCCATTCTACTGCATAAGCGCATTTTGACCATAAACAAAAGGCGCGGATAAAACCGCGCCTGGATTCATAGTCGCGGGGTTTACAGTTTCTGTGTCAACTCAGGCAGGGCGGTGAATAAATCCGCCACCAGACCATAATCCGCCACCTGGAATATGGGCGCGTCCGCGTCTTTATTGATAGCCACAATCACCTTGGCGTCTTTCATTCCCGCTAAATGCTGTATGGCACCCGAGATACCCACCGCTATATAAAGATCCGGCGCCACCACCTTGCCGGTCTGACCCACCTGCAGATCGTTGGGCACAAAACCGGCGTCCACCGCAGCGCGCGAGGCACCAACAGCGGCGCCAAGCTTGTCCGCCAAGTCATACAGCAATTGGAAATTCTCACCATTCTGCAAGCCACGTCCCCCGGAAATCACGATCTTGGCCGCAGTGAGTTCGGGACGATCGGATTGCGCCAATTGCTCCCCGATAAACTCCGATAAACCGGAGGCTGGCAAAGCCGCCAATGTTTCGACCTGGGCCGCCGCTTGACCGGACGCCGCCGGATCAAAAGCCGTGGCGCGCACGGTGAGGACTTTGATGGGCTCATCACTCTGTTCTGTGGCAATCACGTTGCCCGCATAGATGGGGCGCTGAAACCGGTTGGCGGCTTCAATGGCCATGACATCGGACAGAGGCTGTACGTCCAATAAAGCGGCCACGCGTGGCAATAGATTTTTACCGCCGGTAGTCGCCGGCGCCAATATGGCGCTATAGGACTTGCCGATGGAGGTCACCAGAAGCGCTATATCCTCAGCCAGTTGATGTTGATAGTGGGGTGCATCACTCAGCAATACTTTACCGACGCCCGCCAGCTGCGCCGCTGCGTCTGCGACTGCACGGCATCCCGCGCCGGCAACCAGTACGTGGATTTCCTCTTTAAAAGCGCCGGCAGCGGTAATGGTGTTGCGAGTGGCCGGTTTCAGTTCGCGGTTGTCGTGTTCGGCTATGACCAGGACGCTCATGGAATCACCTTGGCTTCGTTTTTCAGTTTATTGAGCAATTCATCGACGCTGGCTACTTTGATACCAGCCTTACGTGACCCGGGAGTGCTGACCTTAAGCAGTTTGCTTCGGCTGCTGAGCTCCACCCCCAATTCCTCCAGCTTGAGAATATCCAAAGGCTTCTTTTTGGCTTTCATAATATTCGGAAGGGACGCATAGCGCGGTTCGTTGAGGCGCAGGTCAGTGGTGATCACCGTTGGGAGTTTGAGCTTCAGAGTTTGCAGGCCGCCGTCGATTTCGCGGGTCACCTGCACACTGCCATCGCCCACCTCCACTTTGGAGGCGAAAGTGCCCTGCCCCCACCCCAAAAGCGCCGCCAGCATCTGGCCGGTCTGGTTGTTGTCGCCATCTATGGCCTGCTTGCCGAGGATCACCAGTTGCGGCGCCTCTTTCTCCACCACTTTTTTCAAAACCTTCGCAATCGCCAGCGGCTGCAAGCGAGAAGCGGTTTCCACGAGAATCGCACGGTCCGCGCCCAGTGCCATAGCAGCTCGCAGTTGTTCCTGCGCCTTGCCGTCTCCCACCGATACCACCACCACCTCTGTGGCCAAACCTTTTTCTTTTAACCGGATGGCCTCTTCCACGGCAATTTCACAGAACGGGTTAACCGCCATTTTGGCGTTGGCGATATCCACGTCGGAACCATCGCTCAACGGGCGCACTTTAACGTTGAAATCCACCACACGTTTGATGGGTACCAGTATTTTCATAAGCAAGCGAACTCCCTGGAGAGAAGAATGGCAAATGCCGAAAGCGGCACAGTATAACGGCAAACCCTGCACGGGTCTTTTCGCCGGTTATAAGCGTTACCATGCGGCCTTTGGGTACCGATAAGACTTTCAGGGGAAATCGATTGGTTCATAACGGGGTGCCTACTTATACTTACGCTTAAATGTATAAAAGCCTCAATTTCTATTCCCAAACAGGAGCCTGCATGGAACGAGAATCAATGCCCTATGACGTGGTGATAGTGGGTGCCGGTCCAGCGGGACTTGCGGCCGCGTGCCGCCTTAAGCAGCTCAACAGCGACATCTCCGTCTGTGTGGTGGAAAAGGGGTCGGAAGTGGGTGCTCATATTGTTTCCGGCGCTGTGTTGGATCCTATCGCCCTGAATGAGCTTTTCCCCGATTGGCGCGAACGCGGCGCTCCGGTGAAAACCGCCGTAAGCGAAGATCAGCTCTACTGGTTTGCTAATGCCACTGCTGCCCGCCGCATCCCGGGTTGGGCCGCGCCCAAAACCATGCATAACCATGGCAATTACATTATCAGCCTAGGCAATCTCTGCCGCTGGTTGGCGCAGCAAGCCGAGGAACTCGGGGTGGAGATCTTTCCCGGTTTCGCCGCTGCCGAAGTGCTCTTCAGCGAAGATGGGGCAGTGAAAGGAATTTTGATCGGCGATATGGGCCTGGACGCCACCGGGCAGCCGAAATCCAATCACACTCCCGGTATGGAACTTCACGGTCAGTACACACTTTTTGCCGAGGGATGCCGGGGTCACTTGGGCAAGACATTGATCAGCCACTATTCCCTGGACCGTGACGCGGAGCCGCAGCACTACGGACTCGGCATCAAGGAGATCTGGAAAGTATCGCCAGAGCAGCACAAGGAAGGCTTGGTGGTGCATACCGCTGGATGGCCACTAAACGAAAACGGCGCAACTGGCGGCGGCTTCCTCTATCACGTCGAAGACCAGCAAGTATTGGTGGGATTGATTACCGACCTGTCCTACAGCCACCCCTATTTGAATCCGTTCGAAGAATTCCAGCGTTTCAAGCTGCATCCCAAAATTAAAGAGACCTTAACCGGCGGACAGCGGTTGGTGTATGGCGCGCGGGCCATCACCAAGGGCGGTGTCCAGTCACTACCCAAAATGCATTTTCCCGGCGGCCTACTGCTGGGTGACAACGCTGGCACCCTGAATTTTGCCAAGATCAAAGGCACTCACACCGCAATGAAAAGCGGCATGGTCGCCGCTGAAGTGATCGTGCGGGCCCTGGGGGAAAACCGCAGCCAAGCCGATCTGGTGGAATTCGGCCAAGCCTATCGCGACAGCTGGGCCTGGCAAGAGCTGCACGCCCAGCGCAATTTCGGTCCGGCCATTCATAAATGGGGGCCTTTATTCGGCGGCGCTTATGGGTTTATCGACATCAACTTATGCGGTGGAAAACTGCCTTGGACCCTGTCGGACCCGGTGGCGGACCACGCGCAGCTAAAACGCATCCGTGAATGCCAGCCCATCCAATACCCCAAACCCGACGGGGTGATCAGTTTCGATCGCCTGTCCTCTGTCTACCTGTCGAATACCAACCACGAAGAGGACCAACCCTGCCATTTGCGCCTGGCCTCACCGGAAATCCCTATCACCAAAAATCTGCCCGAATACGGTGAACCCGCCCAACGCTACTGCCCAGCAGGTGTTTATGAAGTTCTGATGAGCGATAACGGCGAGGCGCGGTTCCAGATCAACGCCCAGAACTGCGTGCATTGCAAAACCTGCGATATCAAAGATCCGGCCCAGAACATCACTTGGGTGACACCGGAGGGTGGTGGCGGGCCGAATTACCCGAATATGTAGTTTGGCGTTATTTACTGCTGATGGTGGGCAACCTGGCGTACGCGCAGTTGCTCGAACATCGCGGCCAACGCGGGTTCCAGCAACTCCGTTACCGGATGCTCGCGCCAGCGCCAGACACCACTGCGACTATGCACGCTGAGCGTGTCCAGCAGACGGCCGGAGCGGACATCAAAGATTTTCAGCACCAGGCTCAATCGATCGCGGCCAGTTTTTGCTTTCATAAAGCCGCGGTCGTTGCGCCATTCCGTGACGCTGGAGAGGTTATCGTGCACATCCTGCAGAGACAACTGGAGGAGCAGGTCGCAATTCTGGAATGCGGCGGCGGACAGAGACCCGTGCAACGATTGTCCGGCATCGGCCATCCGATAACGGGCGAAACGCTCCTGCACTTCCGTTTCCAACACCCTATTCAACTCCAGACGCAGGCGAGGATTGGGTTGCAGGCTGCGGCTGATTCCCACCTCGGCGAGGTAGATGACGGCGTGATCAGGCAGTGTCCAGGAAGCACTACGGCTGACATCCAGGGAACTGCGTAAGCCCATTTCAGAAGTCGCCTGACGCGATAGTTCACCCGTGTGATGCAGGGTGCAACCTGTGATAAACAACCAAAGGGGCAGACTTAAAAGCAAGCTTCGCACTACACTAACAACAGTTTGAATTGTCACAGGTACTCCTCCGCACCCAAAGCAGACATCTGCTTATCGGCCTGGATGAGACTCTATTGAGCGGCACTTGAGGCGAGGCCCTATGTTGAAACAACTTTTGGATCTACAGGCGATCGACAGTCAGCGTTTCACCACTCGCAACCACCAGGAAAGTTTTCGCAAAACCATTTTCGGCGGCCAGGTGCTTGCGCAGGCCTTGATGGCGGCCGGTCGCACCGTACGCAATCGACCGGTGCATTCCCTGCACGCCTACTTCCTGCGTGCAGGCAGCGTGGACAGCCCAGTGGAATACTGGGTGGAGAACCAACGGGACGGCAACTCCGTCTCCTCCCGCTCGGTACGGGCGGTCCAGGAAGGAGAACTGATTTTCACCATGCAGGCTTCATTTCACAAAACTGAGGAAGGCTTTTATCACCAGGCATTCACGCCGTCGGAAATCGAACCGCCGGACCTCGTCCGACAACGCTTCAGCGATGCCGAGGGCAACAATCTTGCGCGGGAGTTCAAGCATCTGGGCGTGGCCCCCATTGATTTCGTTCCTTATAGCCGCGACCTGTTCGACCCCCAGGTGAGCAATGCTCAAGCCGCGCAATTCTGGGTGCGGTGTAATGAGGATCTGCCGGATGACCCGCTGATGCATCACTGCGCCCTGGCTTTTGCTTCCGATCTCGGCCTTCTGGCCACGTCTCTCCTACCCCATCCCACCAGCCTGTTTCACGGCGATGTCTACCCGGCGAGCATGGACCACTCCATCTGGTTCCACCGCCAGCCCAATTTCACCGACTGGCATCTCTATCGGACGGAGAGTCCCTGGGCCGGAGGCGGTCGTGGATTTTGTCGCGGTACGCTTTACGACCAGCAGCAGCGCATAGTGGCTTCCGTATGCCAGGAGGGCATGATCCGGCTGCGCAAGTGAGATGGGTGTTAGCCGGGTTGGTCGAAAGGTTGAGGTCTGTTAAGGTGCGACGATCGCACACGAGGGCATGGGCTTGTTAGCACGCGGACTGAAAATACTGCTGATGCTGCTTTTTACGTTGCAAGCGTTGACGCTGGCGGCGCACGCCCATGATGCCCATCCCCATGCCCACGAGATAGTCGCAGCCGCCTTGGATAACCCTCACCCGGACACCGACAACGCCCATCACTGCTGCCATCACCTGTGTTTCCACGTATTGGCCAGCTCGCATTCCGCCGTCGCCCCGGAAATTCCCATCGCAACGCATCCGGCCCCGCCGCTGGTTTCCATTTCCCATCCCCAGGCCTCGCCGTTTCGTCCTCCCCAGGTTTAACACCACTTTTTCCGCCAAATCGGACTGCTGCGCAAGCAAGCGCGGCCGGTGTTAAAAATTCCCAAGGGGTAGTTTTCCATGAGCGTTTTTTTTCAAACCCGCAGGCACCTTGCGGCCTGGGTTTTATTCGGCTGTGCTTTTTCCCCGCTGGGTTATAGCCAAACGCCGGAATCCCTCACCCTTCAGCAGGCGGTGGCGCGTGTGCTACAGCAACACCCCCAGGTGCGCGCCTTCGAGTCACGCCGGCAGGCGGCATACGGCGCTCGCCGACAGGCGGCGCTGAAACCGCCGCTGGAACTGGCGCTTGGAATGGAAAACATGGCCGGTAGCGGCGACATGCGCGGGTTGAACTCCGCGGAAACCACGCTCAGCCTGTCATCCGTGTTCGAACTGGGAGGCAAACGCGGGGCGCGCACCGCCTTGGCGGATGTTCGCAGTGACCAGATGCAGTTGGAAATCGCGGCCCAGACCCTCGACTTGGTGGGCGCAGCAACCGAGCAATTCATCACAACCCTGGCGGCACAGGCGCGCCTGACCCTGGCGCAAGAGGCGGTATTGCTCGACCAGAGCACCTTTGCTTCGCTCCAACAGCGTGCCCGGGCCGGCGCGGCCTCCGACGCCGATGTTCATCGCGCCCAGGCTGCACTCGCCCGCACGCGCCTCGGGTTGCAACAACAGACGGCCGAACTGCAAATCGCCAGGGTCAGGCTAGCCGCTCTTTGGGGTGAGCCCGGCAATCCACCCGGCATTTTGTCCGGCGACCTGTTCGCCCTGGCCAAAGCGGATGATTTCGCACAGCTTTACGTGCGCGCAAAAAGCAGCCCGTCCCAGCAGGCCCTCACCCAGGAGGAGCGCCTGCAACAGTTAAATGCCCAACTCGCTCGCGCCAACGGTCGCACCGATCTGCAATGGACGCTGGGACTGCGGCACCTGGCCGACACCGACGACAATGCCCTGGTCGCCGGCGTGAGCGTGCCGTTGTTTTCCCAGAGCCGGGGGCGCGGCGAACGCTTGCAGGCAGAAGCTCGCCTAGGCGAGGTTCAGGCCCAGCGGCAGCAGGCCGAGGTGGAACTCCATGCGAAGTTGTTTGAAACCTACACCCGGCGCGAACAGGCGGTGACAGCTGCGCTGTTATTACATGACCAGCTGATCCCAGAGCTGGAGCAGGCATTTGCCCTATCGCGTCAGGCATTCGAACGCGGCCGTTACGGTTACCCGGAGTTGTTGGCAGTACAGCGGGAGCTGCTGGAGGCGCGCAGCGAAAGCATCGACAGCGCCACCACCGCGCTCATTCTGGGAGCCGTGTTGGAGCAGTTGACCGCGGCACCCCTCTCGTCCCCAACACCTATTTCCACCCCACGCTGATAGAGCCAGGATTCCTTATGTTGCGCCTTATTCTCATCCTCACATTGGTTGCCGCCGCCGGGGCCTTTGCCAGTGACGAACACGATCACGACGCTCTGGAAAACACCCGAACAGCACACCAGCATCAGGAGGATCATGAGCATCTCGACGATCCTGATCACGACGGACACGACCATCCCATTGAGCGTGTGACGATCACGTCCGCCATCGCCGCCCAGACGGGCATCACTGTTGAAACCGCGGGACCGGGGATGATCAATCGCAGCGTCACGCTCTATGGCAACACGGCCATCGCCCCGGACCGGCTGAGCCATATCCACGCGCGTTTTCCCGGCATCATCAAAACGGTCAAGGTCAATATTGGCGACTCAGTGCAGGCAGGTGCGGTATTGGCGGAAGTGGAATCCAACGAGAGCTTGAAACTGTATTCCCTTACGGCGCCCATCAACGGGCTGGTCACCCAGCGGCATGCCAATGCCGGTGAGGCCACGCGGGATCAATTGCTGTTTGCCATTGCCAGCTTCGATCCGCTGATGGCGGAACTTCAGGTGTTTCCAGGCCAGCTTTCGAGCGTCCAGAGTGGGCAGCCGGTGCAATTGCGCGCGGGTGATTTGGTACACCAGAGTCGGGTGCTGCATCTGCTGCCCGGGGAAGGTGAAACATCCGCAATGACGGCCCGCGCGCCTATTTCCAATCCAGAAAGTCGCTGGAGTCCCGGCCTACTGGTCACAGCGGAGGTGGGTGTGGAATCCGTGGAGGTCGCCGTGCGCATCGACAACCGCGCTCTGCAAATCTTCGAAGGGAATGACGTCGTGTTTGTGCATAAGGACGAAGACTACGAACCGCGCCAGGTCCGGACCGGACGTCGGGATGACACACACACCGAAATACTGGCAGGTTTGCAGCCCGGCGAACGCTATGTGGTGACCCAGTCCTATCTCATCAAAGCCGACCTGGAAAAGGCCGGCGCCGAACACCATCACTGAGAACGAACAGCCAATGGAAGCGATTTTACGTTTCACCCTTAAGCGGCGCCTGGCGATGCTGCTGTTGATGCCGGCTCTCTTGATACTGGGCATCTGGAGCTATCAACGGCTGCCGATCGATGCGGTGCCGGACATCACCAATGTACAGGTGCAGATCAACACCGAAGCCCCGGGTTATTCCCCCCTGGAGGCGGAACAACGCATCACCTACGCGGTGGAAAATGCGCTGGTGGGATTGCCGTATCTGGCGTACACGCGGTCCTTGTCCCGTTACGGCCTTTCCCAGGTCACGGTGGTGTTTGAGGATGGCACCGATGTGTACTTTGCCCGCAACCTGATCAATGAGCGTCTCGGCGCCATCAAGACCAGCCTGCCAGAGGGACTGGAGCCCGAGATGGGACCACTGGCCACCGGCCTGGGGGAAATCTATTCCTACACTGTCTCGGCGACGCTAGATGCGCGCCAACCCAACGGGCAGCCCTACGACACAATTGCGCTCCGCGAGATCCAGGACTGGATCATCAAACCTCAACTCAACCAAGTGCCCGGCGTAGTGGAGGTCAACACCATCGGCGGTTTTGCCAAGCAATATCACGTGTTGCCCAAGCCGGCGAAACTGCTGGAATTCCAGGTCGGTCTACCCGATCTGCTCAAAGCTTTGCAAAACAACAACAGCAATCGCGGTGCGGGTTACATAGAGACCAACGGGCAGCAGTTGTTGGTGCGGTCCCCCGGCCAATTGCAAACCCTGGCGGACATTGAGCAAGTGGTGGTGACCCTGCGCAACGGCGTACCCGTGCGGGTGAGTGATCTGGCGGAAGTGGCGGTGGGGCGCGAGCTGCGCACCGGCGCCGCCACGCGGGACGGACAGGAAACCGTATTGGGTACCGCTTTGATGCGCATGGGCGAAAACTCCCGCAGTGTCGCCCAGGCAGTCGCCGCCAAACTGGAGCAGATTCGCCCTTCCCTACCCGCCGATGTGCAACTGGAGGCCGTTTACGACCGCACTTCCCTGGTGGACAAAACCATTCGCACCGTGAGTAAAAGTCTGCTTGAGGGAGCCCTGTTGGTGGTGGCCGTACTCTTCCTCCTGCTGGGCAATGTCCGCGCCGCGCTGATCACCGCCGCCGTCATACCCCTGTGCATGCTGGCGACGCTGACCGGCATGGTGCGGACCGGCGTTTCCGCCAACCTGATGAGCCTGGGTGCGCTGGACTTCGGACTGATCGTGGACGGGGCGGTCATCATTGTTGAAAACGCCACCCGTCGTCTGGCCGAAGCGCAACATCATCTGACCAGTTCGCAACCCAATGGAAAGCTGGACCGGGAGACGCGGCTGCAGGTGGTCTTCGAGGCCACCCGTGAAGTTATCCGCCCCAGCCTGTTCGGCGTGCTGATCATCACCCTGGTCTATATCCCTGTGTTCGCCCTCACGGGCGTCGAAGGCGCCATGTTCCATCCCATGGCGGCGACCGTTGTGATGGCGCTGCTGGCCGCCATGGTTCTGTCCGTCACTTTGGTGCCGGCGGCCGTGGCGCTGTTTATGACCGCGCCGGTGGCCGAACGGGAAAACCGGGTCATGCAAGGGGCAAAAAGGTTTTACCGCCCTCTATTGCTCGCCGCGCTGAAAAATCCCCTTGCAACATTGGGTGGCGCCAGCCTGCTGGTCGCAGCCAGTCTCTGGCTCGCCAGCCATCTGGGGCGGGAGTTTGTGCCGCAACTGGACGAAGGCGATATAGCCCTGCACGCCTTGCGGGTAACCGGCACCGGTCTGGAGCAGGCGGTGGCGATGCAGGAGATTCTGGAGCAGCGCCTACGGGACTTTCCAGAAGTCGCGCTGGTTTTCGCAAAAATCGGCACCCCCGAGGTGGCCACCGATCCCATGCCCCCCAGCGTCGCCGACACTTTTGTAATACTCAAACCCCGCGGCCAATGGCCCGAGCCGCGCCTACCTAAGGCGGATCTGCTGACGCGCATGGAAACCTCGCTGGCTCAGCTGCCGGGCAATCATTACGAATTCACCCAGCCCATCCAAATGCGTTTTAACGAATTGATCTCCGGTGTGCGCGCGGACCTCGGAATCAAAGTCTTCGGAGACGATCTGGATATCCTGCTCACCCAGGCCCAGGCCATATCGACAGTCGTGAGTGGAATCGAAGGGGCTACCGACGTGCGTGTGGAGCAAGTGGAGGGCTTACCAGTGTTGTCCATCATTCCCAACCGCACAGCGCTGGCACGCTACGGACTCGATCTGGCGGATGTGCAGCAATTCGTCGCGGCTGCCATAGGTGGCGCGACCGCCGGGGTGATCTTCGAAGGTGATCGGCGATTCGACTTGGTGGTGCGTCTGCCGGAATCCGTCCGTACCTATGTGCCCCGCCTGCACGAACTGCCGGTGGCGCTCCCCGGTGGTGGTTACGTGCCCCTGGGGGAAATCGCCAACCTCCAAATGACCACCACGCCCAGCCAGATCAGCCGGGAAAACGGCAAACGCCGCGTGGTTGTCACGGTGAATGTACGCGGCCGGGACCTGGGATCCTTTGTGGGAGAAGTTCAGACCCGGATGGGTCAAGACATCCAATTGCCGCCCGGTTATTGGCTCGACTACGGCGGCACCTTCGAACAACTGGAAAACGCCACGGAACGCCTGTCCCTGGTGGTGCCCCTCACGTTTGCCCTGATACTGCTCCTGCTGCTGGCGGCCCTGGGCTCGCTTAAGGATGCGGCCATCATTTTTACCGGAGTTCCCCTCGCCCTGTGCGGCGGCATCCTGGCACTCTGGCTGCGCGGTATGCCCTTATCCATTTCCGCCGGGGTGGGGTTTATAGCCCTGTCCGGGGTTGCCGTATTGAATGGATTGGTCCTGCTGGCCTTCATCCGTGATCGCTGGCGCGCTTCGGGTGCGTTATCAACCGCCATCATTGACGGCGCTCTCACCCGACTCCGGCCAGTGTTGATGACGGCGCTGGTGGCGGGTCTCGGTTTTGTGCCCATGGCTTTCAATACCGGCACAGGTGCCGAAGTGCAAAGGCCACTGGCCACTGTGGTCATCGGCGGCATCATCTCCTCCACCCTGCTGACACTGCTGGTGTTGCCGGTGCTGTATCGGCTCGTTCATGGAGGGAGGCGCGATGCTGGTGAGTTAAAAGCATCAAAGTTTTAACAACCGAATCGCTCTCAATCTGGATTCCATATTCCTGTCTATACTGAATATCAAACCCAATAACGAATTGAGGAGCCATCATGGAGCGCATCACTATCGCCGACGCCATGCGTAATCTGGAAGCCCTGCTACAGGTGCTGGATAACGCTTACTGGGAAGCGGGCGAGATTGCGCACAAAGATGTGATCTACGACATCATCAGCACCGTGCATATCGAAATTAATGAATTGGCAAAGCTGAGCGTGGAAGACCATTACATGGCCTACGAACCCATCACTGGCGCCTTCCGCAGCAGCCAGCAGAAACTCAAGGTTCTACACAGCAACCTGCAGAAATGGGTCAATCGCTCAGCCACTTTAAAACTCCTGGAATCCGAATTGCCGGTGGTTCTGTCCCTGCTGAGTCAGGAACATTGACGTTCTTGCCATCCGCCATCTGCTCTCACCGCCTCCTCCTCCAAACGACTGCCGCCCACCCTTCGAACTGTCAAAAAACCGCAATATTCTTTTGTGCATCGCAGCGAAAAAACCTATTTGCGTCAAATACCTGGACCAATCCGGCCTGTTATACCGGCCGCAGACAATTAGCAGGATAAGTATTGCTAAACGGTTTAACAGGCCACTGGAAGTTTGCCCGGCTTGGGCGATACTTTAGTTACTGATGTCGCTCATCCCCCCAAGTGCGGCGACGTCGGTAGAGCTACTCTGGAGTAGCTCGATGAGGATGAAAGTCCTTAATGTTTCACTCCTAATGGTCCTGGCCCGATGTTCCCCCGAGCATCGGGCTTTTTTTATGGGCCACTTTTTTATTCTCGGTTTATACCGAGTTTTGCGCCGCCAGGGGATTCAGGGAGTCGTGACGTCAGGCAATCTGGCTCTGGATCGAATTTAGCAGTTCTTCATCCGTCCAGGGCTTATTGAGATAGGTGTTGACGCCGACGCGCGCCGCCATGG
>Ga0164241_10001651_pt1 | contig 26592 bp, 18 predicted proteins | sample OricomyardsoilBY_FD_108780 | JGI IMG/M metagenome (GOLD analysis project Ga0164241, IMG submission 108780) | Backyard soil microbial communities from Emeryville, California, USA - Original compost - Back yard soil (BY) | ecosystem: Environmental > Terrestrial > Soil > Unclassified | place: USA... | reverse complement strand
TTCGGCGCGGTTCTGGTCGGCCGAGCTGGCGAGGCCGCAATCGAGCACAGGAGGACGGGGCTGAGACGAACCCGGCGACGAAGGAGCCGGGTTCGTTCGGCGCGGTCCTATCCGGCCAGCCGGGCGATCGCCGGGTGCCCGGGGGAGACCTGGACGGTCGCCGCGGTGATCCCGGCCTGCTTCATCAGCTTGCGCAGGTCGTCACGTTGCTCGGGCAGCATCACGGTGATGACGGTGCCGCCGGCGCCGGCCCGCGCGGTCCGTCCGGATCGGTGCAGGTAGGCCTTGTGCTCGGTCGGCGGGTCCAGGTGCACGACCAACTCGACGTCGTCCACATGGATGCCGCGGGCGGCGATGTCGGTGGCGACCAGGACCTTGGCCGTGCCCGCGGAGAACGCGGCAAGGTTGCGTTCCCGCGCGTTCTGCGACAGGTTGCCGTGCAGGTCCACGGCCGGAATCCCGTTCTTGGTCAGCGTGGCCGCCCACTTCTTGGCGGCGTGCTTGGTGCGGGTGAACAGTAACCGGCGGCCGCCGCCCTGGGCCAGCTCGCGGATCACCTGGGCGCGGTTCGCCCCGTCCACGGCGAAGATGTGATGCTCCATCGCCGCGACGGGCGAGGTCTCGTCGTCGACGGCGTGCAGGACCGGGTCGGTCAGGAACTCCTTGACCAGCACCGAGATGCCGTTGTCCAGGGTGGCCGAGAACAGCAGTCGCTGGCCGCCTTGCGGGGTGGCCCGCAGCAGTCGCCTCACTCCCGGCAGGAAGCCGAGATCGGCCATGTGGTCGGCCTCGTCGAGCACCGTAACCTGGACGCCGCTCAGGTCGCATTCCCGCTGGTTGACCAGGTCCTCCAGGCGCCCCGGGCAGGCGATCACGATGTCCACCCCGCGGCGCAGGGCGGCGGTCTGGTTGCCATAGCCGACGCCGCCGAAGATCACCACGACACGCAGCCCGGCCGCGATGGCCAGCGGTTCGACGGTCCGGGCGACCTGCAGGGCCAGCTCACGGGTGGGCAGCAGGACGAGCCCACGCGGCCGCCCGGGCACCCGACGGCCACCGGTCAGCCGGGCCACCAGCGGGATCGCGAAGGCGATCGTCTTCCCCGAGCCGGTCTTGCCGCGGCCGAGCACGTCGCGCCCGCCCAGCGTCGCGGGCAGGGTGGCCGCCTGGATCGGGAACGGTTCCCGCGCGCCCAAGGTTGCCAGCGCGGGCAGCAGTGCTGCCGGGACACCGAGCTCGGCGAAGCCGGTGGCCGATTCCGGCGCGGGACCTGGCTGGGCCGTCGGCAGCGAGCGGGTGGCCGGGGCGAGATCGGCGGGACCGGCCGCGCCGGTGACCCGGCGCGGTCCATTGGTCCGGACCGGCGCCGCGCTGGTGCGCAGTTCGGCAGTTCGCGGCGGCTGGTTCTGTCCGCCGGAACGTCCCGACCCGCCGTTGTTGATCTGAGTTTCGGTGCCGCCCCGTCCGCGGCCGGAGCGGCGTCGGCGTCGCGGCGCGTCGGTCGGGGTAGGCCCGTCCGCGCGCGGGGCGGCGGTGCGCGGGGCGGCGGTGCGCGGGGCGGCGGTGCCGATGGTGCGGTCGGTGGTGGATCGGGAATCGGTCCGGGGCGCGCGGGCCCGGCGGCCGGTGCCGTTCGAATCGGTACGCGGGCGCGCGGCAGTCGAAGAAGTCATGAGGAGCGGTGGGTCCTATCGGATCGGTGATGCAGGAGTGGCCGCGGTGCTGACCAACTCGCGATCCGGGGGGAAACCCGCGGCGCAGTAGCGGAACGCCGGTCAGGCGTTCACAGACACGACCCGGAACGGCCTGGTTCGGCCGTTCCGCTGCCCAGCCTATGGGCCTCGAAGCGGTCTGAGGGCACGGAGTCGGCAAGATCACGCACGGCCGACCCTGTTGATCATGAAGAACACGCCCTCAAACCGGCGAGATGAGGGCGTGTCCTTCATGATCAACTCCACCGCGGATGGGAACCCGGCGCAGCACCCGCGGTTACGCCGGCCGCACCAGGTCGATCGGTCGTACGGTGACCGCGAGTGGCCCGGCGACGGTGACCGACTCCTGGCCCGACCCGGATGCGACGAGCCGGTAGTCGCCCTGGTCGTCGAGGTCGTACACCTCGACCGACGGCTTCGCCGGATCGATGATCCAGTACTGCGGGATGCCCGCCTCGGCGTATCGGCCGAACTTGAGCAGCCGGTCGTACCGGCGTGAGCTCGGGGACAGCACCTCGACCACGATCGCGGGGTTCTGCTGGATGTTCTTCGGGCCGATCCGGTCGGTCGCGACCACGAGCACGTCGGGTTCGAGCGAGGTGCGGTTGTCCGGCTGCCAGTCCAGCGGCGAGACGAACACCTCGTGATCGGTTGGGCAGGCTGCGACGAAGATGACGGTGAGCCGTACGATGGCGCGTTGGTGCACCGGGATCGGCGAGGGGCTCACGATCAGGATCCCGTCGAGGATCTCGTAGCGCAGGCCGTCGTCGGGTAGCTGTTCCAGCAGGTCGACGGTCCACTCGCCGCCGCCGGGCGGGGAGACGGGCAGCCCACGGACCGGCTCGTCCAGTGTTTCGGCCTGTTCGATCGATGCCGCCTTACCTGCCATCGTGCCTCCCCGATCCGAACCATGTCACGCATGCTGGGCGTCGCCGGACACCCGATCTTGGGGTTGTCCACAATCCGCAGCTCACGGACATCATCGACCGAAATGCCCTGCGCCTGGATCCCGATGACGTCCGGTGGGCTCATCAAAACCGCGCCGAACCGGCCGAATCGGGCGCGGTGCGCGGGTTTCGTCCACCAGGCAGGGCCGAGGCTCAGCCGCGCTGATCTGTGAGCTCTTGAAGCCGGGCCGGGCGGGTCCCGTCGTTGCCGGCCGGTGGCGGGTTGCGCCGATCGAATACCCTCAGAACCGGACAAAACGCCGCCGGAGATGGGGTTTCGATCAGCGCAAAGTCAGGGCGCGCTCTGCCAAGGTAGGCGTTTGGCGCATTTCGGGCATCGGAAGGTTCGACTGAACGGCGTGATGGCGCCCGTCCGGTCCGGGGCGTGGATCAGCGCTGGCCGGGGTCGAGCGCCGGCTGCCGCAGCAGGGCCCACCCGACGATCATCCAGGCGATGCCGAGGCAGGTGAGCGGGACCTCCAGCAGTCGCTCGTCAAGCTCCGACAGAACGCCTCCGATCAGCATTGCCGGGACCAGGGCGAAGCCGATCCACCATGCCAGCGGGCCCGGCCACGCGGCGTGCCTGGGGACCGTCAACAGGCCGACCAGCAGGGACAGGGACGAGACGACAAGCGCGGGGTTGAATTCACCGGCGCGGTCGATCAACAGCGCCACCAGCGCGGCAAGGGTTGATGTCGCTGCAAGACCCAGGGCCGCCGTGCGGCGACGGCCCGCGGGCAACGTCGACGATGCAACGCCGAGCAGACCCACTCCGAAGAGCGGGGGGCCTATCTCGAACAACAGTGGCGGCTGCTCCCCGACGGCCAGGATCACGATGCCCTTCACCGTCCAGGCCGCCCCGCCCAGGAACGCCGCCAGCCCGCCGAGCAGGCGCAGTCGGCGACTACCGGCACGTCCGCCTTCGGGCATGCACCAAGAATGGCATCGGGTGATCCGCCCGGGTACGACCTGAGCCGTCGCCGAAATCGCCGAATCTGGGCACTGGATCGCCCCGAGCGTCAGGCGTCGATCGCGGCCCCGGCGAACTGTGCGTTGTACAGGTCCGCGTAGGCGCCACCCCGTTCGAGCAGTTCGGCGTGGGTGCCCTGCTCGACGATCGCGCCGGACTCCATCACCAGGATCAGGTCCGCGTCGCGGATGGTGGACAGCCGGTGCGCGATGACGAAGCTGGTCCGGTCCGCCCGCAGCGCCGCCATCGCGTGCTGCACCAGCACCTCGGTGCGGGTGTCGACCGAGCTGGTCGCCTCGTCCAGGATGAGTAGCGCCGGGTCGGCCAGGAACGCGCGGGCGATGGTGAGCAACTGCTTTTCGCCGGCCGAGATGTTGCTGCCCTCGTCGTCGATCAGGGTGTCGTAGCCGTCCGGCAGCGAGTGCACGAACCGGTCCACGTACGTCGCCTGGGCCGCCTGCAGGATCTCCTCCTCGCTGGCGTCCGGCCGGCCGTAGGCGATGTTGTCCCGGATGGTGCCGGCGAACAGCCAGGTGTCCTGCAGCACCATGCCGATCCGCGACCGCAGATCCGCTCTGGTCATTCGCGAGACGTCCACCCCGTCGAGGGTGATCCGGCCGCCGTCCAGTTCGTAGAAACGCATGATCAGGTTGACCAGGGTCGTCTTGCCCGCCCCGGTCGGCCCGACGATGGCCACCGTCTGCCCCGGCGCCGCGACCAGCGACAGGTCGTCGATCAGCGGCTTGGCCGGCTCGTACCGGAACGAGACGTCCTCGAACTCGACCCGGCCGCGCGAATCGCGCACGGTCAGCGGCGAATCGGGGTCGGGGGTCTGCTCGTCCGCGTCCAGGAACTCGAACACCCGCTCGGCCGAGGCGATACCCGACTGCAGCACGTTGGCCATCGAGGCCAGCTGGGTCAGCGGCTGGGTGAACTGCCGGGAGTACTGGATGAACGCCTGCACGTCACCCAGCGACATGCTGCCCGTGGCCACCCGCAGTCCGCCCACAACCGCGATCGCCACATAGGTCAGGTTCCCGATGAACATCATCGACGGCATGATCGTGCCCGAGATGAACTGCGCCCCGAAACTCGCGCGGTACAGCTCGTCGTTCTTGGCGTCGAAGGCCTTCTCGGCGTCGGCCTGCCGGCCGAACACCTTGACCAGGCTGTGCCCGGTGTAGGTCTCCTCGACCCTGGCGTTCAGCTCGCCGGTGGACCGCCACTGCACGATGAACTTCGGCTGCGACCGCTTGGCGATCTGCTGCGTCACCACCAGCGACAGCGGGACCGCGATCAGCGCGACCAGGGCCAGCAGCGGTGAGATGACGACCATCATGACCACCACGCCGACCACGGTCAGTAGCGACGTCAGCGCCTGCGACAGGGTCTGCTGCAGGGTCTGCGAGATGTTGTCGATGTCGTTGGTGACCCGGGACAGCACCTCGCCGCGCTGGTGGCGGTCCAGGTACCGCAGCGGCAACCGGTTCAGCTTTTCCTCGATCTCCGCCCGCAGCTCGAGAATGGTCCGCTGCACCACCCCGTTGAGGATGTAACCCTGCAGGTAGCCGAACACCGACGACAGGATGTACAGGGCCAGCACGATCATCAGGGTGCGGGCCAGCGCGGCGAAGTCGATGCCCTGCCCGGGCACGACGTCCATCGCTGCGAGCATGTCGGCTCGCGTGGCGTCGCCGCTGGCCCGCGCGTACTCGACGGCCTGTTCCTTGGTGATCCCGGCGGGCAGCTCCCGGCCGACGATCCCGTCGAAGATGATGTTGGTGGCGTTGCCCAGGATCTTCGGGCCGATCACCGCGAAGATGACGCTGCCCACGCCGAGGAGGAACACGAAGAACAGCCCGATCCGCTCGCCGCGCATCCGGGCCAGCAGCCGCTTGAGCGAAGGCCCGAAGTTCAGCGACTTCTCGGCCGGCATGCCCATGCCGCCGAACATCGGGCCGCCACCCGGACCGCGGCGTGGCGGCGGTCCGAAGGCGGGCCGCTGCGGGGCCGCCGGCTTGCCTTCCGGGGTGTCCACCCGATCCCTGGTGGTCATGCGGGCACCTCCGCCGACAGCTGGGACTGCACGATCTCGACGAAGGTGGGGCACGAGGACATCAGCTCGTCGTACCGGCCGATGCCCACCGCCCGGCCGTCCTCGAGGACGACGATCTGGTCGGCGTCGGCGATGGTGGACACCCGCTGCGCAACGATGATCACCGTCCGGTCGAGCGTGATCGGTTTCAGGGCGGCCCGCAGCCGGGCGTCGGTGGCCAGGTCGAGCGCGGAGAACGAGTCGTCGAACAGGTAGATCTGCGGCTCGGCAACCAGCGCCCGGGCAATGGCCAGCCGCTGCCGTTGCCCGCCGGAGACGTTGGTGCCGCCCTGGGTGATCGGCGACTCCAAGCCTTCGGGCATCGCGGCGACGAAGTCCATGGCCTGGGCGATCGTCAAGGCATGCCACAGCTGCTCGTCGGTCGCGTCCGGGTTGCCGTACCGCAGGTTGGACGCGACGGTGCCGCTGAACAGGAAGGGCTTCTGCGGGACCAGGCCGATCCGGTCCCACAACGCCTCCGGGTCGAAGTGGCGAACGTCCACCCCGTCGACCCGGACGGCCCCGCCGGTGACGTCGAAAAGCCGGGGGATCAGGGACAGCAGCGTGGTCTTGCCGGCGCCGGTCGAGCCGATGATCGCGGTGGTGGTGCCCGGCCGAGCGGTCAGCGCGATGCCGCACAGCACCGGGTCGCTCGCCCCCGGGTAGATGAAGTCGACGTCGTCCAGGACGACCTCGCCGGCCCGCCGGTCGGGCTGCACAGGGTTCGCCGGTGGCGTCACGGAGGTCTCGGTGTCCAGCACCTTGGCGATCCGGTCCGCACTGACCGCCGCCCGGGGCACCATGACCACCATGAACGTCGCCATCATCACCGAGAACAGGATCTGCATCAGGTAGTTCAGGAAGGCGATCAGGGCGCCGATCTGGATGTCACCCGCGTCCACCCGGTGCGCGCCGAACCACAGCACGGCCACGCTGGACACGTTGACCACCAGCATGACCACCGGGAACATCAGCGCCATCAGCCGCCCGGCGCGCAGCGCGCTGTCCGTCAGCTCGGCGTTGGCCTTGGCGAAGCGTTCGGTTTCCAGGGGTTCCCGGACGAACGCCCGGACCACCCGGACGCCGGCGATCTGTTCGCGCAGCACCCGGTTGACCACGTCCAGCCGGGCCTGCATCCGCTGAAAGTGGGGGATCATCCGGACGACGATCAGCCCGATGGCGATGACCAGCACGGGAATGCTCACGACGATCAGCCAGGACAGCCCGAGGTCCGTGCGGATGGCCATGAAGATCCCGCCGATGCACATGATCGGCGCCGACACCATCAGGGTGCAGGTCATCAGCACCAGCATCTGCACCTGCTGCACGTCGTTGGTGTTGCGGGTGATCAGCGACGGGGCGCCGAACAGGGCGACCTCCCGGTCGGAGAACGAACCGACCTGGTGGAACAGCGCGGCTCGCAGGTCCCGGCCGAACCCCATCGCGGTCCGGGCGCCGAAATAGACGGCGACGATGGTGCAGACGATCTGCACGACGGTGATGGCCAGCATGATCCCGCCGGTGGACACGATGAAGCCGGTGTCGCCCGTGGCCACCCCGTCGTCGATGATCTCGGCGTTCAGTGCCGGCAGGTACAGGTTCGCAATCGTGCCGACGAGCTGGAACAGCACCACGATCAGCAGCGGGCCGACATACGGGCGCAGGTGGGTGCGCAGGAGGTTGAGCAGCATCACATCACTCCGACTGCTTGGGATTCGGGTTCTGAGCGGTCTCTCGGCGCGGGCCCGCCGATGCCGTACAGCAGAAGGTCGACGATCTCGGGGGTGGGCAGCATGTTGCCGTCGGTGATGGCCGGGTGCGCGCTGGAGAAGGTGACCAGGCGGAACAACCGGGCCGCCTCGATCGGCGGGACGCGCAGCCGGTCGCGGTGGGGCAGCAGCAGGTCGGCCATCGCCTCGCCGGCGGCCGCCATGTCCGGCCGGGCGGCCGGGGCATACTTGGACTCGTCCCGCCCGCTGCCGGGCGGACCGGCCAGGCGCAGCATCCACATGATCTGCCAGACGCTCTCCAGGCGGCGCCGCATGGCATCCACCGCCTGCGTCAGCACGGACTCCAGCCCCTGGTCCGGGTCGATCCGGCGCAGCGCGTCGACATAAGGAGCGGGGTCCAGGACCCTTTCGACGACGGCGCGGATGACCGCGTCCTTGTCGGGGAAGACCCGGAAGATCGTGCCCTCGGCGATACCGGCGGCCTCGGCGATCTCGCGGGTGGTGACCGCGGCGCCGTGGTCGCAGACCAGGGGGATCGCCGCGGCGACGATCGCGGCCCGACGCTCCTCGGGGGGCAGCGGAGTGGCCCGGCCGGCGGGTGGTGACATGGTCCGGACGTTAGCTGAGTGAGTGCTCACTCAGCAACTGTTTTGCTCTGGGCCGCCGTGGTGCGGCGAGACGCGGCATACGGTATCGGACCAATAGGATCTATCGGTTGAACGGTTGTAGTCGCCGCCCATCGCGGCGATTCGGCTGGCTGCGCCGACTGTGCCGTCGCGACGACCTGGTGACCCGACAATGCGTGACCGAGGAGCCCACCGATGTCAACGGACCGCATCCCCACCCTGCCGGCCCGTCCCGACATCGACCGCCTGCGCCTGATCCTGTTCGACCTGGGTGACACGTTGGCGTCGGGTGACCAGCTGCTGCCGGGGGCGATGGTCACCCTCCGCGGGATCCACCGGCTCGGCAACGGGCTACACCTGGCCCTGCTGTCCGACGTCGAGACGCCGACGATGCCAGGGGACGAGGCGCGGATCCGACGCGAGTACGAGGCCCTCCTGGGCCGACTGGGCATCCGATCGTTCTTCGAGCCGACGGATCGCTGGGTCACCCTGTCCAGCGAGGTCGGGGCGCGTAAGCCGGATCCGGCCACCTTCCGCACCGCCATCCGCAAGGCCGGCGACGACGTCACCTTCGACGATGTCCTGTTCATCACCGAGAACGCCGACCACATCCGGCGGGCACGAGAACTCGGGATGCGAGCCGTGCGGGTCCCGGTCCCCGGTTCGCCGACCGGCGACGCGGATGTCGACGACCTGCCGGAGTTGATCGGCCTGGTCGAGCGTTTCCTGGACGAGCGTCACGTGCCGGACGGCGGCCCATCGGTGCGGGTGGCCATCGCCGCCGCGCCGACCACGGATGGACCGTCGCCCACGGACCACCGGGTGCAACTGGGGGACCTGTCGGTGCTGATCGGGCCGGCGCCCGGCGAGGCCCGATCGCCCGCGCGGGACCTGGACCGCCTGCATCTGGTGGTGCAGAACGGCCGCACGTTCCAGCAGGAGTACCCGGAAGTGCCGGTGCTCGCGGACAAGGGTCGCTACCTGGTCGTGGACATCGACCCGGCCACCGCCCGCGCGTCGATCCATCCCGAGCAGGCCTGCTTCGCCGTCGTGCCGCTGCCCCTGGACACCACGGTATTCTCCCGGGCCACGCCCGTCCCGGTCGCGCCGGCGCCCTGGGTTCGGGATTTGGCGGACCGGGTCACCGCCGGGCGCTTCCGGGTCGACCTGGACAAGCTCGTCGCCTATGGCACCCGGTACTCGACGAGCAGCGCATATCGAGCCGCGGCCACCGCGGTCGGTGACGAACTCGCCGCCCAGGGATACGCGGTGACCCTCACCCCGATCACCGTGCAGGGCAGGCCGTCTTGGAACGTCGTCGCCGAGCGCCCGGGAAACGGGCCGGACCCACGGCCGGTGGTGCTGGTCACCGCCCACCTCGACTCGATCAACCTGGCCGGTGGCCCGGTCGCCCTGGCGCCGGGGGCGGACGACAACGGGTCGGGCAGCGCCGGTCTGCTGACCATCGCCCGGATCTTCGCGGACCATCGGGGCAGCGCCGACCTGCGGCTGATCCTGTTCGGCGGCGAGGAGGAGGGATTGTTCGGCAGCCGTCAGTACGTCGCGGGGCTCGCCCCGATCGAGCGGGACCGTATCGCGGCGGTGGTGAACATGGACATGATCGGCAGCCCGAACACCCCGGCACCGACCGTGCTCATCGAGGGTGGCGAGGTGTCCCGATCGGTGATGGACGAGCTGGCCACCGCCGCGGCCACCTACACCACGCTGATCGTGCAGACCAGCCTGACCCCGTTCAACAGCGACCATGTGCCGTTCATCGACGCCGGCATCCCCGCGGTGCTGACCATCGAAGGCGCGGACGGCGCCAACGACCGCGTGCACACCGACCAGGACCTGGCCAAGTACGTCGACGACGAGCTGGCCGGGCAGATCCTGCGGATGAACGTCGCCTTCCTGGCCGGTCGGCTCGGGCGGATCGATCAGGAGCCGGACCGCTAGGGCTCCCCGGCCGCCGGTCTCGGGGGCCTTGTCTACGTTTCGTCACGATCGCAAACAAAAGACGTTCCCGAGTATCCGGGCCGTCACGACTCGGGTTTACTGTGATCCGCGTCCTTGATCGAACCATTTCTGCGAACGTGAGCGAGGCAGAACATGACCACTGACGGTTCGGACCATCACGTCGGCGATGCCCTGCTGGGTGCGGACGGACACCACCACCCGCAGACGGACAAGGGCCTGGCCAGCGGATCGGTCGGGCTGCTCGGCGGCACGATTCTCGGCATCTCCTGCGTCGCCCCGGCATACACGCTGACCGCGACCATCGGGCTGGTCGCGGCGGTGGCCGGGGTGAAGATGCCGATCATCTTCATCGCCGGCTTCATCCCGATGTTCTTCGCCGCCTACGCCTACCGGGAGTTCAACAAGGTCGACCCGGACTGCGGCACCTCGTTCACCTGGACCACCCGGGCCTTCGGGCCGTACGTCGGCTGGCTCGGCGGCTGGGCGGCGATCCTGGCCACCATCATCGTGCTGGCCAACCTGGCGGGCATCGGCGTCCAGTTCTTCTACCAACTGCTCGGCAGCGTGTTCGACAACCAGGATCTGAGCGACCTGTGGACGAACAAGCTGGTCAACGTGGTCACCTGCCTGGTCTTCATCGCTGCGGCCACCGCCATCGCGTACCGCGGCATCACGACCACGGAGAAGGTGCAGTACGTGCTGGTCTTCTTCCAGCTCGCGGTGCTGCTGTTGTTCGCGATCATGGCGCTCGCCAAGGCCGGCGGCCCGGACGACCCGAACGGCCTGTCGTTCTCCTGGGACTGGTTCAACCCGTTCACCGGGCTCACCCTGACCGCGTTCGTGGCCGGCCTGGGCGCCTCGATCTTCTCCTTCTGGGGTTGGGACAGCGCGCTGACCGTCAACGAGGAGTCCAAGGATTCGGACAAGACCCCGGGCCGGGCCGCGCTGCTGTGCGTCGTGTCCATCCTGCTGACCTACCTGCTGGTGTCGATCTCGGCCCTGATGTACGCCGGTGACGGCACCGAGGGCCTGGGGTTGGGCAACGAGGAGATCGCCGACAACGTGTTCGGTGCGCTGGCCGAGCCGGTGATGGGCACGCCGTGGAACAACCTGCTGTTCCTGGCCGTGCTGGCCTCGTCCGCGGCGAGCCTGATGACCACGTTCCTGCCGACCACCCGGACCATGCTCGGCATGGCCACCTACCGGGCCCTGCCGGCCCGGTTCGCCAGCATCCACCCGAGGTTCAAGACCCCCGGTTTCAACACGATCGTCGCCGGCTGCATCGCCGGGGCGTTCTACGCGATCCTGTTCCTGGTCTCCGAGGCGGTGCTGATCGACACGATCCTCTCGCTGGGCCTGATGATCTGCTTCTACTACGGGTTCACGGCACTGGGCTGCGTCTGGTTCTTCCGCACGGAGCTGTTCACCAGCTTCAACAACGTGGTCTTCAAGTTCCTGCTGCCGTTGCTGGGCGGCCTGGGCCTGTGGTTCGTCTTCTTCGTCACGCTGCGGGACAGCGCCAGCCCCGACTACGACGGAACCGGGGTGGACATCTTCGGGCTCGGCGTGGTGTTCGTGATCGGCGTCGGGTTGATCCTGCTGGGGGTGGTGGTGATGCTGATCATGCGGGCCCGGCAGCCCGCGTTCTTCCAGGGCAAGACGCTGAACCGGAACACCGAGACGCTGATCATCCCCGAATAGCCGGCCGAGCGCGACGACGCCGGCGCCGATCCACAGCAGCCGCGTTGCTCGCGCACGCCCTGCCGGATCAAGGCCGGAGGTCAGTCGGCGGCTATCCGGGCGATCACCGAGCGGTGGTCGCTGCCGACGGTCGGGACGGTGAACGCATCGATGCCGACCAGGCCGCGGCCGACGAGCACGTGGTCCAGGCAGGCGATCGGGATCCGGTACGGCTTGGCCGGAAACGTCAGGGTCAGGCCGGCCCCGGCGTCCTGCGCGGCGTCGCTGTACCCGCCGGTCAGCAGGTCCCGGAACTGACGATGGTCGCGGCTGGCGTTGAAGTCGCCGGCCACGATCAGCGAGCCGGGGTGCCGGTCCATCAGCTCGGCCAGCCGGGCCAGGTCGGACAGCCAGTGCCGCGCGGTCCGGTCCGCCACCGGGGCCTTGCCGTGGAAGGACAGCACGCTGATCGGTCGGGTGCGCCCCGGCTCGTCCGCGGACCGGCCGCCGACCGGCACCTGCACGTCGGCCAGCACCGGCGGGAAGCCGAAGCCGGGCGGGAACCGCCGATCGGTCAACGGGTGTCGGCTGAAGATCCCGGCGCCCGCGCCGAGGTCGCCGCCCACCGACAGCCGGTGCGGCAACCGCGACCCGAGGCGGGTCCCGATGGCGTCGAGCGTGTCCTGATGGACCTCCTGCACACACAGAATGTCGACCTCGTGCCGGTCGGCGACCTGCACCAGCGCGTCGAGGTCGGCCGCGCCGTGCAGCAGGTTGGCCGTCATCACCGTCACCTGCAGGTCGGACCGCTTGACCCGGTCGGCCGACCGCCGGGAGCGCCGGAACGGGGCGACGTGAGCCGCCTTGCCGCCGGCGAGGACTGCGGCGCCGATCATCGCCTCGCGGCGCCCGCCGGTGGCCAGCAGGGCGGGCACGGCGCCGGCGGCGGCGACCAGGGACAACGGAGCCAGCGTCACCGCGGACGCCGTGCCCATGGACCGCAGCGGGACGAGCCGGCCCACGTGCAGCAGGCCGGCGGTGGCCAGGGCCGCCCAGGCGAGCGTGCGGATCACGCGACGGACCATTGTTCGACGGACCGCGGACGGTGGCTTCGGCATGGGGCTCCCTTGCTGGTCGCCGGCATGGTAGTCGCCCGGGCCGTCGTCGGGAGCGTGCGGTGGAGCCCGGGTGCCCAGCGCCGCTCGGTGGACCGGGCCGGCCCGATTGCCGCAGGTCGGGGCACTGTCGGTGGTCACCCGCACAATGTCGTCGTGAGCATTCACGACGCCGGCGCCGACCCGCCGGCCGCGCTGGGTCGGTTCCACCCGCTGGTGCGGGACTGGTTCACCGGCGCGTTCGCCGCGCCGACCGCCGCGCAGGCCGGGGCGTGGGAGGCCATCGGCCGGGGCGAGCACACCCTCGTGGTGGCGCCAACCGGGTCGGGCAAGACGCTGGCCGCCTTCCTGTCCGCGATCGACGAACTGGTCAGCGCGCGGGTGTCGGGGCAGTCGTTACCCGCCTGCTCGGTGCTCTACCTGTCGCCGCTCAAGGCCCTGGCCGTCGACGTCGAACGCAACCTGCGGTCCCCGCTGGCCGGGGTGCGGGGCCTGGCCAATGCCCGCGGCGTCCACCTGCCCGACGTGTCGGTCGCGGTCCGCTCCGGCGACACCCCCGCCCAGGACCGCCGGCTGTTCGCCCGGGACGGCGCGGACATCCTGATCACCACCCCGGAGTCGCTGTTCCTGCTGCTCACCAGCCGCGCCCGGGAGATGCTCGCCGGCATCCGGACCGTCATCGTCGACGAGATTCACGCCGTCGCCGGGACCAAACGGGGCGCCCACCTGGCCGTTTCGCTGGATCGGCTGGACATGCTGCTGGACGCGCCCGCGCAGCGGGTCGGGCTGTCCGCGACCGTCCGCCCGGTCCAGCAGGTGGCACGGTTCCTCGCCGGCGGCCGGCCGGTCACCGTCGAACAGCCGCCGTCGACCAAGCAGATCGATGTCGACGTGGTGGTGCCGGTCCCGGACATGGCCGCGATGGGGCAGGCGACCGACGACCTGACCGGCAAGGCGGCGGGGGAGGTGAACCGGAGTTCCATCTGGCCGCACGTCGAGGAACGGGTGGTCGACCTCATCGAGTCGCACCGCTCGACCATCGTGTTCGCCAATTCCAGGCGGCTGGCCGAACGGCTCACCGCCCGGCTCAACGAGATCCACTCGGAACGACACAGCACGGATCTCGCCGGTCTGCGGGAGTCCGCCGAGGCGCTGGGATCCCCGGCGCAGGCGATCGCCGCGTCCGGCGCCTCGCTCGGCGCGCCGCCGGTGCTGGCCAAGGCGCACCACGGGTCGGTCTCCCGGGAGCAGCGGGCGCTGGTCGAGGACGAGCTCAAGACCGGCCGGCTGCCCGCCGTCGTCGCCACCTCGTCCCTGGAGCTCGGCATCGACATGGGCGCGGTGGATCTGGTCGTGCAGGTGGAGTCGCCCCCGTCGGTGGCCAGCGGACTGCAGCGGATCGGGCGGGCCGGGCACCAGGTCGGCGCGCCCAGCCACGGCGTCATGTTCCCCAAGTTCCGCGGCGACCTGGTCTCCGCCGCGGTGGTGGCCGCCCGGATGCGCGTCGGGGCCATCGAGTCGTTGTCCACCGTCGCCAATCCGCTGGACATCGCGGCCCAGCAGATCGTCGCGATCTGCGCCATGGACCCGATTTCGGTGGAGGACCTGCTCGCCCTGCTGCGCCGGTCGGCGCCGTTCGCCGGCCTCGGTCGGGGCGCGCTGGAAGCGATACTGGACATGCTGTCCGGCCGCTACCCGAGCGAGCAGTTCGCCGAGCTGCGGCCACGGATCACCTGGGACCGCACCACGGGCCTGCTCACCGGCCGACCCGGCGCGCAGAAGCTGGCCGTCACCTCCGGTGGGACCATCCCCGACCGCGGCCTGTTCGGGGTGTTCCTGGCCGGCGGCGACGGCCCGGGTAGGCGGGTCGGCGAACTGGACGAGGAGATGGTCTACGAGTCGCGGGTCGGTGACGTGTTCGCGCTCGGGTCCAGTTCCTGGCGGATCGTGGACATCACCCGCGACCAGGTGTTGGTGCTGCCCGCCCCCGGGCTGCCCGGTCGGCTGCCGTTCTGGAAGGGTGACACGCTCGGCCGCCCGGCCGAGCTGGGCCGGGCGCACGGGGAGTTCGTCCGCGACCTGGTGTCTGCCGCCCCCGGGGACGCCGCGCAGGGGCTGGCCGCGGCCGGCCTGGACGAGTTCGCCCGCACCAACCTGCTGGACTACCTGACCGAGCAGAAGCAGGCCACCGGCGTCGTGCCGGACGAGAAGACCCTGGTGGTCGAGCGGTTCCGGGACGAGTTGGGGGACTGGCGGATCGTCCTGCATTCGCCCTACGGCGCGGCGGTGCACGCCCCGTGGGCGCTGGTCATCGGCGCCCGGATGCGGGAGCGGTACGGGGTGGACGTGGCGGCCATGCACGCCGACGACGGCATCGTGCTGCGGCTGCCCGACGTCGAGTACGAGGACGGACCACCGGATTTCACCGAGTTCCTGGCGTTGGACCCGCAGACCGTCGAGGCCGAGATCACCGCCGAGATCGGCGGGGCGGCGGTGTTCGCGGCCCGGTTCCGGGAGTGTGCGGCCCGCGCGCTGCTGCTGCCGCGGCGGCAGATCGGCAAGCGGCAGCCGCTCTGGCAGCAACGTCAGCGAGCGAGCCAGCTGCTCGAGGTGGCCTCGGCATACCCCTCCTTCCCGATCGTGGCCGAGGCGGTGCGGGAGTGCCTGTCGGACGTGTTCGACGTGCCGTCCCTGACCGGCTTGCTGCGGGAGGTGCAGGCGCGGACGGTGCGGATCGTCGAGGTGACCACGGCCACGCCGTCGCCCTTCGCCTCCTCGCTGCTGTTCGGGTACGTCGCCCAGTACCTCTACGAGGGCGACTCGCCGCTGGCCGAACGCCGGGCCGCGGCCCTGACGGTGGACCCGACCCTGCTGGCCGAGCTGCTCGGCCACGGCGACGGGCTGGCCCTACGGGACCTGCTCGACCCGAACGCGCTGGCCTCGGTCGAGGCCGAGCTGCAGCGGCTGGCCGAGCCGCGCCGGGCCCGCAACGCCGACGAGATCGCCGACCTGCTCCGGATCCTCGGCCCGCTCTCGACGGCGGAGATCGACCTGCGGTCGTCGGTGGACGACCTGTCCGGAGCCCTGGACATGCTGCTGTCCGCGCGGCGGATCATCGCCGTGCGGATCGCCGGCGCCGAGCAGTGGGCCGACCCGACCGATGCGGCGATGCTGCGCGACGCGCTGGGTACCCCGCTGCCGCCCGGGGTGGCCGAGTCGCTGCTGGAACCGGTGCAGGACCCGCTCGGCCGGCTGCTGCGCCGGTACGCCCGCACCCGCGGACCGTTCCTGGCGGCTGAGGCGGCCGCCCGGTTCGGGCTGGGCGTCGCGGTGGTCACCGACGGGTTGCGCCGGCAGGTGTCGTCCGGACGGCTGGCCGAAGGGGAGTTCCGGCCGCTCGGTTCCTCCGGGTCGGCGGGCGGCGGTGCCGAGTCGGGGCCCGAGTTCGTGGACGCCGAGGTGCTGCGGCTGTTGCGCCGCCGGTCGCTGGCGGCGCTGCGGGCCGAGGTCGAGCCGGTCGACAAACGGGCGCTGGCCCGGTTCCTGCCTGCGTGGAACGGCATCGGTGTCCGGCGCGGCGGGCTGCGCGGGGTCGACGGGGTGCTGCGGGCGGTCGAGCAGCTGGCCGGCGCGGTGGTGCCCGCGTCGGCGCTGGAGTCGCTGATCCTGCCGGCCCGGGTGGTCGACTACCGGCCGTCGATGCTGGACGAGGCGATGTCCGCCGGCGAGATCCTGTGGACCGGGCACGGGTCGCTGGCCGGCGACGACGGCTGGGTGGCCCTGCATCCGGCCGAGTCCGCCGCGTTGACCATCCCGCTGCCGGCCGCCGACGCGGTGGTGCCGGACGGCGAACTGCACCGGGCCCTGCTGGCCGTGCTCGGCGGGGGTGGAGGGTTCTTCTTCCGGCCGCTGGCCGACGCGGTACACGCCGCGATCGGGCCCGGCCCGGCCGGGGACGTGGCGGATGCGTTGTGGGAGTTGGTGTTCGCCGGACTGGTGTCGTCGGACACGCTGGCCCCGCTGCGGGCCCGGCTGACCGGCGGCCGGACCACCCACCGGCCCAAGGCGGCGACGCCCCGGCTGCGGATGCGGGGACCGTCGGGCCTGGCCGCGTTGTCGGGTCAGCTGCGGGCCGGGCAGAACGGGGCCGGCGGGCTGCACCGCGGCGGACCGCCGTCGGTGGTTGGCCGGTGGACGCTGGTGCCGGCGGTCGAGGCCGACTCGACCGTGCGCACCCATGCCGCCGCCGAGGTGCTGCTGGACCGGCACGGCGTGGTGACCCGCGGTGCGGTCGTCGCCGAGGGGGTGCCCGGCGGGTTCGCCGGGGTTTACCGGGTGCTGTCGGCGATGGAGGAGACCGGTCGGCTGCGGCGGGGCTACTTCGTCGAGGGTCTGGGTGCGGCGCAGTTCGCCACGGTCGGGGCGGTGGACCGGGTCCGCGGGTTCGCCCAGGCGCCGGACACCGACGCCGGCACGGGCGAGGCGGTGGTGTTGGCCGCGGCCGACCCGGCCAACCCCTACGGCGGGGCCCTGGACTGGCCGGACCCGGTGGCCGCCGGCACCGACGCCCACCGCCCGTCCCGGCGGGCCGGGGCGCTGACCGTCCTGGTCGACGGTGCGGCGGCATTGTTCGCCGAGCGCGGCGGTCGGACCATGCTCAGCTTCACGTCCGACCGGGCGGCGCTCGCTGTCGCCGCCGCGGCGCTGGCCGAGCAGGTGCGGTCGGGGCGGATCTCCTCGATGACGATCACCAAGGTCGACGGGGCCGACACCATGGCCGACCGGGGCCCGGTGGTGCAGGCGCTCACCGACGCCGGGTTCACGCTGACCCCGCGCGGGCTGCGACTGCGGAGTCCGGGGCGGTGAACGGCATTCCTTGGGCGGCCCATGGTGACGCGTCGGTGCCGAGGGCGTCGAGTAAACCGCCTGCGGGTTCGGTCGGCCCACGACCCGCCGATGGTTCAGCGGATCGGCCTGCCGTCGGGGACGCCGACGCGGACTGTCGAGTGAACCGCCTGCGGGTTGGCACGGCGCACGGACCCCGCAGATGGTTCAGCGGATCGGCGTGCGGTCGGGGACGCCGACGCGGGCTGTCGAGTGAACCGCCTGCGGGTTGGCAGGGCCCACGCACCCCGCACGTGGTTCAGTGGAATCGTGGCCGCCGGGTCGGTGTGGCTGTTCGACCGGGTGGGGGTGGTGCGGTGCCCGAGGGTGACACCGTGCTGCGCACCGCCCGCCGGCTACACCAGGCGCTGGCCGGACGACCACTGGTGCGCACCGAACTGCGCTGGCCGTCGCTGGGCGACGCCGACCTGGTGGGCCGCGCCGTCACCGAGGTGACCGCGTACGGCAAGCACATCCTGACCCGGATCGCGGCCGCCGACCAGGCCCGGCCCGGCCCGAGACGGCCGACCGTGCCGGACGAGCCGCTGACCCTGCGCTCGCACCTGCGGATGGAAGGCCGCTGGTACGTGCATGCCCGGGATGCCGAACCCTGGCCGTCGGCGGGCCGGGCGAGTGTCCGCGCGGTGCTCGGCGGCAGCGAGTGGACCGCGGTCGGCAGTTGGCTCGGCCTGCTCGATCTGGTGCCCACCCGGTCCGAGCACGAGCTGATCGGTCACCTCGGACCGGACATCATGGCCGACGGATTCGACTCCGAGGCGGCCGCTCCACGGCTGCTGATCGATGCCACGCGGGCGGTCGGCGCCGCTTTGCTCGACCAGACCACAGTGGCCGGCGTCGGCACCCTATACATGGCCGAAGCGCTCTTTGTGCAACGGGTTTCGCCGTGGACGCCGGTCGGCGAGGTTGACGTGGCTGCGCTGCTGGACACCGCCCGGCGGCAGTTGCTCCGGGGTGCGAGCCAGGCCGTGCCCAGCACCACCGACAACCCTCGGCGCGGACTGCAGACCTACGTCCACGGCCGGTCGGGCCGCCCGTGCCAACGGTGTGGTGCCACCGTGCGGGTCGCGGAGATCGGGCCGGCCGGCAAGCAGCGGCCGGCGTTCTACTGTCCGACCTGCCAACCCGGACCCACCCCGACCGACGACGGCCGGCCGCAGAAGCCGCTCGGTGCGAACCCGGCATATCGGGAGAACCGCCGACCCGGCGGGTATCGCTGACGGCGAACGGCGCGCCTGCCGCGCCTGGGCCGGATCCAGTCCCGGCGGTGGGCGGTTCCCGGACGAAGAACGCCCCGGTGCCGGACCAGGACCTGCGGTTCGCCGCGCGCTTCCTGGCCCGGTCTGACCTGGCCGGGGCGATCCGGGCGCGCCGACAACCGGCGCGGCGGGCCGGCATCACGCACACCGTTTGTAGACGCCTACTCCTCCCGGATGCACGCTGATGAGCGCACCCCGGACCGAGCGCAGCTCGGAAGAAAAGTTCGACTTGTCGTGCATTTCTTCCGAGCTGACCCACCCACGCGCCCGTATCGCCAAATCCTGACGCTCGCCACGAACTCGCCTGCCAGAGTGAATCTGGTTCGTCCCCCAACCGGCGGGGGTGAACCGCATCAGGTCGAGCCGTCCGTACGGCTTGTCGACGCCATCAAGGCCGGGTCCGGAGCATCGCTGTTCTTGTCGCTGCGCGCCCGGTCGCCCCACCGTCTGCTCATCGCGGGCCAGTTCCGGGGTCATCCGCAGCGGGCCCGACGAAGCCGGTGCGGTAGGCCCACACGACCGCCTGGGTCCGGTCCCGGACGCCGAGCTTGCCCAGGATGCTCTTGACGTGGGTCTTCACCGTCTCCGGGGAAAGCCAGAGCTGAGCGGCGATCTCGGCGTTGGACAGGCCCTGGGCCAGCGCCCGCAGGATGTCGGCCTCCCGCTCGGTGAGGTGGGCGGCCAGTTGCAGCCGCTGCCGGTCGGCCGGGCGCCGACTTGCGTAGGCCTGCAACAGCCGGCGGGTCACCGCGGGCGCCACCAGCGCGTCTCCGGCGAAGACCGTGCGGATGCCGTCGATCAATTGCTCGGGAGTGGCTCGCTTGAGCAGGAAGCCGTCGGCTCCGGCATCCAAGGCATCGTCGACGACCTCGTCGAGGTCGAAAGTCGTCAGTACCAGGACGCGGGGGCGCCGCGGCCACGAGACGATCTCGCGGGTGGCACTCACCCCGTCCAGCTTCGGCATCCGGACGTCGATGAGGATGACGTCGGGCTGCAGGGTGCGGGCCCGATCGATCGCCTCGCGTCCGTCGGCCGCCTCCCCGGCCACGGTGATGTCGCTCTCGGCCTCGAGCAGGGCACGCAGCCCACTGCGCACCAGCCGGTCGTCGTCGGCCAGCAGCACCCGGATCACGAGGACACCGCCGTCGTCGCCACCGGCAGCGTCGCGCGCACCCGGAATCCGCCGTCGATCGGACCGGCATCGAGCTCGCCGCCCTCGAGCCGAGCCCGCTCTCGCATGTTGACCAGCCCATGTCCGGGTACCGGATCGGGCGGGCGGTCGCAGTCGTTGACCACCTCCAGCCGCACGTCGGGACCGATCCGCTCGATCTGGACGCGGATCCCGCCGGCGGGGGTGTGCTTCACCGCGTTCGTCAGTGCCTCCTGCACGATCCGGTACACCGCCCGCGCTGTACCGGCGGGCAGGTCGATGTCGTCGGCCCGCAGGTCCACCGGCCGACCCGTCGACCGGATCCGCTCGACGAGGTGTTCCAGGTCGGCGACCCTCGGGGCGAACGGTTCGGCCGTTTCGCGCTCGCCCGGCTGGAGCACCTTGAGCAGCCGGTTGAGCTCGTCGAGCGCGGCGCGGCCGACCGTTTCGATGGAGGACAGCGCCTCCTGCGCGAAGGTCGGGTTGTCGGCGAAGACGCGTCGCCCCACGCCGGCCTGAAGCACCATCACGTTCACTGTGTGCCCGAGCGAGTCGTGCAGCTCGCGGGCCAAGCGGGTGCGTTCCAGCAGCAGGAGTCGCTCGGCTGCGAGGGCCCGTTCCCGACTCTCGGCGCCGCGCCGAGCTTCGGCCACCACGGCCTTGGTCCTGCGGCTGCTCAGTTCACCGACGACCATGGCGACGACGAAGTGGATGACGATGCCGGGCAACTGGCGCGTCGGAGCCGCGCGGTCGAAGTACACGTACCCGGCGATGCCCAGCGCCGCGAGCACGGTGGCGGCCACGCGGACGCGTCGCCCGCCGATGTCGAAGCAGGTGAACAGGGCGATCCAGGCCGGCCAGTCCAGAAAGCCGATCGGGTAGCCGGCTGCCGCGTTCAGCACGATCGTGCCACTCGTCCCCGCCTGGGCGACCAGCGGGGCGGTCTGCCGCCAGAGCAGCGCCGCAGGTCCCAGTGCCGCGAGCAGGATCCTGCCTTCGGTGACCGGCTCGTAGGGCGGTCCGACCGGGACCAGCAGCACCTGAAGGACGGCGAGGACGGCGAGGCCCGCGGCCAGAGCGGCATCGACCTTGGTTCCGGCCCATCGCCCGTGGGCCTGCCGGGGGACTGCGGTCGGCGATGCGGTCATGCCGCATCCTTGCGCGTCAGAGGCGCAGCGGGCGATACCCCCGGCGAGTGGACGAGGGTCCCTCGCGGGAGGGAGACGTCCCGGTGAGGCGGGGGGGACGGCGTCGTCGAGGACCACTCCGTCGAGGTCCGGATCAGCCTCTCCGGAGGCTCGTGGCGGGACCCCGCCCGGCGGAACACTTTGCCCGATCACCACTTCGGCCCGCGAAAGCCCCTCGGGCCACCCCTCCAGGAAGGGCAGCGCCATGACCAGCATCCGGACCACCACCACCCGCCGGACCGGCACGTCCCCGGAGGCGAACATCCCGCAGCTGAGCCCGCGTGGCATCGCTGGGGTCTGGGCGGCCGCCGCCCTGCCCATGGGCGTGCTTGCGTGGGTGTTCGCTCCGTGGTTCGCCAACCAGCTCGGCGGGCCCAGCGCGTTCGCCCGCTCGATGATCACCGCGCTGACGATCGGGCTCGCCTGGCAGTTCGTCCTGGTGCTGCTCCTCGTGCGGCGGGAGCAGGGCACGCTGCGCTGGAGCGTCCTGCGCGAGGTGCTGTGGCTCCGGGCCCCCACGAGTCCCAAGAGCGGTCGTCGCGGCGGCCGGCTGTGGTTGATCGCGCTGCCGCTGATTGCCCTCGCCGCAGCGAAGGACTTCATCCCCAAGCTGCCGCACGCCCAGAGCCTGGACTTCTTCACCTTCATCGGCACGGCCGACGGCAGCGAATTCCTGTCAGGAGCCTGGGACTGGCTCGCCGTGCTGATCGTGATGTGCATCTTCAACACCGTCATCGGCGAGGAACTGCTCTTCCGCGGCTACCTGCTGCCCAGGATGGCCGGCGTCTTCGGCCGCTACGACTGGGTCGCCAACGGTGTGATCTTCGCGGCGTACCACCTGCACCGGTGGTGGGCGATCCCCGGTCTGCTGTTCGGCACGCTCACCTACGCCTGGCCCGCGAAGCGCTACCGCAGCGCGCTGGTCAGCATCGTCGTCCACAGCGCGCAGAGCGTCGTGATGATCGTGCTGGTCCTGCCGCTCGTCCTGGGCGGCTGATGGGGCCGGACGGCTGCAACCCCCGTGCCCCGTGCGCGACGGATTCCGTCGCGGACGGGGCTCGCGGCTGCGGCCCGCACGCTCGCCTGACCCCGGGTGGGTTTCGACGCGGATGCGGCCGCGCCGCGGTGAGTGGCGTGAGTCATGGAGCGATCGCGACGACCTCCGCGTTCAGCACTGCGAACCAGGCGTCGGGTTCGTCCGCCCAGGCCCGCCAGCCCGCGGCGATGTCTGCCAGTTCGTCTGGGGTGCTGATGCCGACGGCGACGGCCTGCTCTGCCAGCGCGGACTCGGTCACCCGTTGCGCCCAGGTGTCGGCCCACCAGGCCCGCTCGTCGTCGGAGGCGTAGCACCAGGCCGACGCGGTGCAGGTCAGTTCAGTGAAACCGGCCGCCAGCGCCCACGATCTGAGCCGGCGGCCGGCGTCGGGTTCGGCCTGGTTGTGCCGGGCCACCCGGTGGTACACGTCCAGCCAACGGTCGAGCCGGGGGTTGGCGGGATGCCAGGTCATCGCGGCGTAGTCGGCGTCCCGCACGGCGACGATCCCACCCGGCCGGCACACCCGACGCATCTCCACCAACGCGGCGACCGGATCGGTCAGGTGCTGCAGTACCTGGTGGGCGTGCACGATGTCGAAACTGCCGTCCGGGAAATCCGGCGCGTACGCGTCACCGACGGCGAAATCGACGTTGGTCAAGCCCTTCTCGGCCACCGCCGTGCGGGCCGAGGCCAGCGGCACGGCCTCCCGGTCGATGCCCACCACCCGACCCGGCGCCACCCGCTCGGCCAGCCCGAGGGTGATCGTCCCGGGGCCGCACCCGATGTCCAGTACCGCCCGACCGGGCCGCAGTTGCGGGATCAGGTACGCGGCGGAGTTCTCGACGGTCCGCATGCTGTGCGAGCGCAGCACGCTGGCGTGGTGGCCGTGGGTGTAGGTGTCGGGAGCCATGCCTCGCATCCTTCCCCTTCGGTCGGACGTCGGCAGCGGCCGGTCGGCGGGTGCCCCTTTCCGACCGACCTGCGCCATCGGGCACTGTCAGGCGGACCGGCGCGGGGTAGTCCTCCCACCAGTTCGCGCCTGCTGGACGGGATCGTCCAGCAGAGGACCGCGCTGAACCACCCTGCTCCTTCGTCGCCGGGTTCGTTTCAGCTCCGTCCCCCGGTGCTCGATGGCGGCCTCGCAAGCTCGGCCGACTGGCGGGCTGACTCAACCGGCGGCGGGCTCGAGCGTCAGCGAGACCCCGTTGATGCAGTAGCGGTCGTTGGTCGGCGTCGGGTAGCCCTCGCCGCTGAACACGTGGCCCAGGTGCGACCCGCAGGTCGCGCAGCGGACCTCGGTGCGGGTCATGAAGTGCGTCCGGTCCTCGATCAGCTCCACCCGGTCGGCGGCGAGCGGGGTGTAGAACGCCGGCCAGCCGCAGTGCGCATCGAACTTGTGCTCGCTGCGGAACAGCTCGCTGCCGCAGCCACGGCAGCGGTACACGCCGATGGTCTGGTCGGTCTCGTAGGGGCTGGAGAACGGCCGCTCGGTGCCGGCCTGTCGGAGCACCTGGTACTCCTGCGGACTCAGCTCGGCGCGCCACTGCTCGTCGGTCTTGCTGACTTCGTAGGTCTTGTCGGACGTCATGCGTTTGATTGTCATGCCTGGTCCAACAACGTGTCACCGGTGCTCGTTCCAATGTGCTCCTTACGGCCCGGTAAGGATCCGGCGAGGCGCGGGCGGTGTCCGAGGCGGCGGGTACCGTGCCCGCATGGCACGAACCACACCGGCGGTGGAAGTGGATGCGGGCGGTCGACAGGTCCGGATCAGCAACCCGGACAAGGTCTACTTCGCCGAGCGCGGGCTGACCAAGCTCGACGTCGTGAGCTACTTCCTGTCGGTCGGCCCGGGCATCCTGGGTGCGCTGGACGAGCGGCCGACCACCCTGGAGCGGTGGCCGTCCGGCGTGTTCGAGGGGGCCAAGCTGTCCACCCGGACCGACAACCGGGGTGACGCCTTCTATCAGAAGCGGGTGCCGCAAGGGGCTCCCGACTTCGTGCAAACCGCGACCATCACGTTCCCGAGCGGTCGCACCGCCGACGAGGTGTGCCCGACCGAACTCGCGGTGGTCGCCTACTGCGCGAACCTGGGCACGTTGACGTTCCACCCATGGCCGGTGCGCCGGGCCGAACCGGATCGTCCGGACCAGCTGCGGATCGACCTGGACCCGCAACCCGGCACCGACTTCGCCGACGCCGCGCGGGTGTCCCACGAGCTGCGGGCGCTGCTGGCGGAGCTCGGTCTACAGGGTTTCCCGAAGACGTCCGGCGGTCGGGGCCTGCACGTGTACGTGCCGATCGAACCGCGGTGGACGTTCGTGCAGGCCCGGCGGGCCGTCATCGCCATCGGGCGGGAGCTGGAACGCCGGATCCCGAACCAGGTGACGATGAGCTGGTGGAAGGAGGAGCGCGGCGAGCGGATCTTCATCGACTTCAACCAGATGGCCCGCGACCGCACCATCGCATCTGCCTACTCGGTGCGGGCCAACCCGCGGGCGACCGTGTCCGCGCCGCTGCGCTGGGACGAGGTCGACGATGTCGCCCCGAACGACTTCGACGTCACCACGATGCCCGCCCGATTCGGCGAGGTCGGGGATTTGCACGCCGGCGTCGCCGAGCACGCGTTCTCGCTGGAGGCGGCACTGGAGCTGTCTGCGATGGACGAGGCCGACCGCGGTCTGGGGGACATGCCGTATCCGCCGGAGTACCCCAAGATGCCGGGTGAGCCAAAGCGGGTCCAGCCGAGTCGCGACACCGGCCTGCCCGCACCACCCCGGCCGCCGCGCCACTGGGCGCGGTACAAGGCCCCGGACGTCGAATGACGCATCCCTCCGAGATCCACCTGAGCAGCCTTCTTCGACTGCTGGTGCGGATCTCGGAGCCCGCACTAGGGGCTGTCCCGAACGCGGGCCGGGGAACGGTGGAAACGAGCGCGAGCCGACAATGACCGGATGGACGGCACGAGCATCCGACAGGCGACCCGATCGAGCACGACGTTTCTGGCCGGGGCGTTCGACTTGGACTGGGACCGGCCGATCCCGGATCTGACCTGGTCGGTGCGTGAGGTCGTCGCGCACGTCGGAGAGGTCCTGCTCTGGTACGCCACCGACCTGGCCGGCGGCCCGACCGAGTTGAACACGATGGACCTGCGGGTGCCGCCGGCGCAGGATTCCGAGCAGTTGACTGCCACCCTGACGGTGTTCGGATCCGTCCTGGCTCACGTGGTCGATGGGGTCACGCCGGGCCAGCGGGGCTTTCACCCCGACGGGCCGGCTGATGCGTCCGGGTTCGCGGCGATGGCCTGCGACGAGATCTTCGTGCACACCCGGGACGCCGCTCTGGGGCTGGGTCTGGACTACGAACCGTCGGAGGTGCTCAGCGGCGCGGTGCTGCACAGGCTGTTCCCCTGGGCGCCGGCCGGCTTCGACACCTGGGACACGCTGCTGTGGGCGAACGGCCGGCTCGCCCTGGCCGGTCACCCACGGTTGGCGGGGTGGCATCGGCATTCGGCGCCGCTGTCGGAATGAACCCAGGCCGGCCCGGTGGTCTGCCGACCGCGGGCAGTCCCGGGTGTACGCGGAACCTCGCATCCGTCCCAGTTGGGCGATATGGCCTCCTGGTGGCGGAAGTGCCAGAGTGTCCCCATCCCCCTGGTGGAGAGCGCCGAGGATCGGCCGGGGCTCGGCCGTTGACGAGCCCGGGAGGACGCGCAGATGGAGTTCCGGATCCTCGGACCCCTGGAGGTCCGGGGCGACGGCGGTCCGCTCAAGGTGGCCGGCCACAAGCCGCGCGCCCTGCTCGCGATGCTGCTTCTGCATACCAACGCGGTCGTCCCCGCCGACGAGTTGATCGAGGCGCTCTGGGGCGCGGACACGCCGGAGTCGGCCGGCGCCACTCTCCGGCTGACCGTCTCGCGGTTGCGAAAAACCATCCCGGCGGACCGGCTGGCCACCAGGTCGCCGGGCTACCTCCTGCATGTCCATCCCGACGAACTCGACCTGCACCGGTTCGAACGGCTCATCGAACAGGGCCGGCAGTTCCTGGAGAGCGACCGCGCCGGCGACGCCTCCGCACGGCTCGCCGACGCCCTGGCGTTGTGGCGGGGGCGACCGCTCGCCGACTGCGCCGACGAGAGCTTCGCGCGGCCCGCCATCGCCCGGATCGAGGAGATCAGGATGTCCGCGGTCGAACTGCGCCTGGACG
>Ga0164241_10001650_pt1 | contig 26594 bp, 23 predicted proteins | sample OricomyardsoilBY_FD_108780 | JGI IMG/M metagenome (GOLD analysis project Ga0164241, IMG submission 108780) | Backyard soil microbial communities from Emeryville, California, USA - Original compost - Back yard soil (BY) | ecosystem: Environmental > Terrestrial > Soil > Unclassified | place: USA... | reverse complement strand
CGTAGTGGGCGAACCACTGCCCATCGTAGGTCGAGATCATCTGCGACCCATCCGGTGTCGTCGGGTCGAAGATCTCCCCCACCCAGAATGTGGTGGTGACGATCCTCGTGTGCAGCGGGTAGGTCCGCGCGCTCGGCGCGGCCTGGGCGACCGGCGCGACCAGGAAAGCGGCTGTCGCAATACAGATACAGGCCGCCAACAGAAACGCAACGATGCGACGAGGGCTCACTCAGCATCACTGAGAGCTGCATCGGAGTAGGCCTTTTGAGGTGATTGCGATCGCGATTGACCCAAACGGCGGAAAGGGGTTGGCTTTCCGCAATCATGCTCCAGTGCTGGCAAAGAATTCATCGGGCGATACTGTCATAGGTCGATCTGCTCGACCAGACCAAGAGAACGGCTTGCATTTCCGCGTATGGGCGTTTCGGAACCACCGTGGTTCTGCTGCACTCGCCGCTGCCGGCTCACCCGCCGACGCGCGCCGTTCCCCGTGTGTGGTCGGCGGTCGGCACGACGCCGCGCCGGCCGGACGAGGGGGACATCTGTTGACAACAGGTCCCGGGAGATCTCCGGCGGCCCGGATCGAGTGGCTCCGCGTGACCTCACGACCTCGCGTCGCCGTCGCTCGCCTGCAGGCCAGGCCCGTCCCTACGACACCGGTCGCGGGTCGATCGCCCCCCGGCTCGGTAGGGTCGGGTCACGCCGTGCGCTGAACTGGCGCACCGAGTGGGAGGGTCGAGAATGCGAGTGGCACGAGGACTGCAGCGGGCGGCCGCAGCGCTCGCGGTTGTCACCATCGTCGGGCTGGCCTTGCCGCCCGCGTCCGCCGAACCTCCGTTTCGACTCCCCAGCCAGATCACCGACCAGGTCGGCGTGCTGTCCGGCTCCGACCGGACCGACGTGCAGACCGCTCTCGACCAGCTGTCGACGGACGAGAACATCGACCTGTACGTGGCGTACGTCAATACGTTCGACGACCCGAGCGCGGCCACCGACTGGGCGGCCCAGACCTGGCAGACCTCGGACCTGGGGCAGAACCAGATGCTGCTGGCGATCGCCACCGGCGGTCGGGCCTACGCGGTGCATGTGCCGAACAATTTCAAGATCAGCGACGCCCAGTTGCAGCAAGTCGCGACCACCCAGATTCAACCCGAACTGCGCAACGACGACTGGGCCGGCGCGGCCATCGCCGCGGCCAACGGCTACCGGGACGCCCTGGGCGGTGGCGCCTCGGCCGTGTGGTGGTGGATCGCCGGAGGCATCGTCGTCATCGGCGCGGGCGGCTACCTGATCTACCGGCGGCGTCGCAAGGCCGCGGACAGTGCCGGTGCGCCGACCGGTCCCGCCGGTCAGCCGGTCGAACCACCGGAACCACTGGACCAGTTGTCCGCCCGCAGCGTGCAGACGCTCATCGACACCGACAACGCCGTCCGGGCCAGCGAATTCGAGCTCAGCGCGGCCGAGAGCGAGTTCGGCAAGGAGGCGGTCGCGCAGTTCCGGGTGGCGTTCGACGCGGCTCGGGAATCGCTCACCCAGGCCTTCGAGATCCGGCAGCAGGTGGACGACGACCAGCCCGAGGACGACACCACCCGCCGCGCGATGATGAACGACATCATCAACCGGTGCGCAGAGGCCTCCGCGGCGCTGGACGCGCAGAGCGACCGGTTCGACGACCTGCGCGACCTGCGGTCCCGGCTGCCACAGGTGCTGTCCGAGCTGCCGGGCGCCATCGACGGGCTGCAGGCCCGCGTCCCGGCCGCGTCGGCGACCCTTCAGCGGCTGCAGCAGCAGTTCGCGCCGAACGCGCTCGCGACGGTGGCCGCCAACGTCGGCCAGGCCGGTGAGCGGCTGCAGTTCGCCCGCACCAGTCTCGATCAGGCCCGGCAACAGGCCGCCGCCCCGTCGCCGGCGGAGAGCACGCTGCCGCTGCCCGGCCAGGTCGCGCCGGGGGATGCGCCGCCGGCCGCGACGAGCGTGCTGGCCGCGGGCGCCGCCCAGGAGGCGGTCGACCAGGCCAGGACCCTGCTCGACGCGATCGACCGGACCTCCGCCGACCTGGCCACCGCGGTGAGCCAACTGGCCGGCTCGATCGCGTCGGTGGACCAGGAACTGGCCTCGGTCCGGGCGGCGCTGGCATCGGCCGCGGCGGGACCGAACGAGGCGTCGATCCGCGCGCAGCTCGACCAGATCCAGGCGATCCTGTCGGTCGCCCGTTCCCCGCAGGGCTCCGCCGACCCGATGACCGCGCTGCACAAGGTCGAGGAGGCGGACCTGGCGCTCGACACGATCCTGGCCAGCACCCGGGATGCCCAGCAGCAGGAGCAACGCAGCCGGGCCGCACTCAGCCAAACACTGACCACCGCCCGGGCCGAGGTCGGCGCGGCCGAGGACTTCGTCAACACCCGCCGCGGCGCGGTCGGCAGCCAGGCCCGGACCCGGCTGGCGGAGGCCAAGCGTCACCTCGCGAACGCCGAGGCCGGGGTCGGCGGCGCCGCGGCGGCGGTGGCCGAGGGGCAGCAGGCCGCCACGCTTGCCCGCGAGGCGTCGAACCTGGCCCAGCAGGACGTCAACGGATTCGGCGGAGGTGGCTCCGGGGGCGGCCAGCGTGGTGGTGGCCTGGCCGGCGCGGTGCTCGGGGGAATCGTGCTGGACGCCGTCCTGAACTCCGGTCGGCGCGGTCGGGGTGGTGGCGGCTGGGGCGGCGGCTTCGGCGGCGGAAGTGGTTGGGGCGGTGGCGGTTTCGGCGGCGGCAGTGGTGGTGGCGGCGGCTTCGGTGGGGGTGGCGGAGCGGGCGGTGGGCACAGCGGCGGCAGCGGACGGTTCTGACGCCGCACCCACGCACCACCGCCGGACCGTTCCGGACAACCAGCCGGCCCTGGCCGACTGGGATACACGTCGGCGGACCCGGGCCGGGGCGAGTTCGCCGAGGGGTGAGGCACCCCAGCATCTCGGTGCGAATTCTTCCCTTGGATAGAAATACTGCACGGATGCCTCCTCCGTGTCATACTCTTATCCATGAAGCAATTGGCCGGCCTGCCGGCCACGTTCACGACTCACGAAGCGATGGAACGTGGCGTGCATCCGCGTGATCTGTACCGGTGGCGCGATGAAGGGGACGTCCTCGAGTTGAGCCGTGGAGTGTTCCGCCGCGCCGACGCCCCGGCAGCATCTCGCCCGGACGAGTTGGCCGTCGCCCGGCGCGCGCCGCACGCGGTCGTGTGCTGCCTGAGCGCCGCCGCCGTTCACGACTTGACCGACGAGATTCCGCGAGAGGTACAGATCGCTGTCGCGGCCGGCAGTACATCCCCGCGGATCGACTATCCGCCCGTGCAGGTCTTCCGGTTCAAACCCATGACGTTTGAGCTGGGGCTGACCGGGTTCGAAGCAGCACCGGGGGAGTCGGTGCGGATCTACGACGAAGCTCGCACCGTCGTCGACCTCGTCCGCCTGAGACACCGCTTCGGGGAGCCGACCGCCTACTCGGCCCTCAACCGGTATCTGATGAGCCCGGCCGGCTTGCGTCGACAACTGCTCGCCTATGCCTCGCAACTCGGCGTCGAACGGACCGTCCGCTTCGCCCTCGACGTCATCGTCTCCTCGTGAGCCGGCCCACCAAGGCGACGGCCGCCGGCCGCGCCTATCTCGACCTGCAGAGCCTGGCGCGCAAGCAGCGCAAGGTCACCGCGGAGCTCTTGACCATGTACGTGGTGGAGCGGTGGCTCGCCCGGCTGGCCGCGTCGCCCTACCGCAATGACTTCGTCCTCAAGGGTGGCATGCTGCTGGCCTGCCTGGGTGCCCGCCGGCCGACCGTCGACGCCGATGCGCTGGCCCGCAACATGGCCTCGGACGAGCAGACCGTTGTCCAACGCGTCGTGGATATCGCGTCGATTCCGATGCCGGAGGACGGTGTGCAGTTCGACGTGTCCACCGTCCGAGCACAGCCGATCCGGGAGGAGTCGCTGTACGCGGGAACCCGCGTCAGGATGAACGCTCGTCTGGCGACCGCTGCCGTCCGGTTGTCGCTGGACATCAACTTCGGCGACCCCGTGACGCCCGAGCCTCAGATGGTTGAGCTGCCGCCGCTGCGGCCCGGGATGGAACCGATCGGCATTCTCGGGTACCCGATCGAGACGTGATCGCCGAGAAGCTCATGACCGCGGTTGCTCTCGGACCGAGGTCGTCGCTGCGGTCAGCGCATTCGCTGACCCACTTCTTGCCGCCACAGTTGCACCGGGCACATGGGATCCCACCCGCCATCAATGGGTGTAGGCGTCGGAGCAGCAGCCAACTCCTTCGACCTGTCGAAGACCGACCATTTCCCGCGACGATGCGTGGAATCACACCGCGCCCGCATCCGGACGACGACCTCGGGCTGTCGAGATATCGTTGGGCCGGCATGGGGCCAGTTTGGGGCGGGCCAGGCTTGGGACGGGTCCGGGCTTGACGGTGCCGGACGACAAACCCGGCGACCCTATTGCTGGTACTTGACGCCCTTGCGCCGGACTCCGCGGGTGCCGAAGAACAGAAGCGCCAAGCCTGCCGCCAGCGCAAGGACGCCGATGACCACCGGTCCGGCGATGCTGGCGCCGGTGGTCGCGAGATCGTCTCCTGCACCAGACTTCTGGCTTGCGGCCGTGGCCGCCTTGCCCCCTGCGCCGGGGTGAACGACGCTGGTGCTGGCGGTCTTCCCGCTGGGATGCCCGGTCGCGGTGAAATAGATGGTCCCCGACTGGGTCACGTGGACGACAGCCGTGTGGTTGCCGTCGGTATCCGGAACGAACGTGTAGCTCTCGGCCTTGGCCACGGCCGCCGCAAGTGCGGGCGTACCGCGCAGACCGGAAGGTGCTCCATAGGTCACGGACAGGTTGATGGATTCATCGGCACCAGTCGGCACACCGAAGTTGCCGAGAGTCACGGTGTACTGGTCGCCGCCGTTGAATGTCACGGAGATCGTTGCGCTCGCGTAAGTCGGATTGGCAGCGGCCTGCCCCCCGAATGCCAACAGCGCGAACACGATGACGATGAACCCGGTAATCAATCTGCGTGACACGAAAAACCCTCCCCTGCGGCAAGAACGCCGGACACCAACGCCCCATGTCAGGTGGGAGCCTATGGCATCGATTCAGTGCCAACGGCGTTCGGACTTCCCCTGCGTGATCGAATTTGCCACTCACGGGGTATGCAGCCCTTCCGCGACGCGAACGGGCGAAGCAGCGCAGGCACAGCCTGTAGCAAGATCACCATGTCCATGGTTCGGCCTGACGAGAATCAAGCTTCTGGCGTAACCGTCCATCGCCGAATGACAAGGATGACGCGTCCCGACTGAGGCGCGGCCGAGCTCAGCCGGGGGTGGCGAGGCACAGCTCAGAGGGCTCGACGGACGAAACGCCTTGCCCGACCCCTGGGGTGAGGACCAGCTCTGGGGTGATCACGGCCCCGGCACCCCCGCTCCCGGCCGGCACAAGCACGGTGAAGACCAGCTCCGTCGAGTCGCCGGCTGCCATTTCAACGGTCACCGTCCCGACCGCTCGAGAGTGGTCCTCCCCCACGCCTACGCCGACCACCACGCCATCCCGGGTCGCGCCATTCAGCCCGCCGCCGAGTGGCGAGAAGACCAACACGTTGGTGCGCAAACCGTGCGCCTTGCCGAATTCGCTTGCACCCGTGACATACTCGGGCAAATCGGCTGGCGGGTCGTAGTGCATCAGGACCCGAACGTCCATCTCACGGGATCCGTCAGCCCGGCACACACCGGACGTCACGTGCGTCTCGGTCCGCAGGTAGTAGCCGAGTTTCGCGGCCGTGGCGTCGTTGAGAAACACTCCGATGCTGGGCGTCCCGGTGTCCAGCGCAAGCGTTCCCGCCAGGGTGGTCCGTCCGATTTCGTCCTGCTCGTCGGCATGGTTGCTGTAGATCAGGACCCGACGCTCGCCGCCTGCCCGACGGAGCCCGTCGAGGATGACTCCGGCATCTCCGTTACCGGACATCACCTCCGCGAATGCCAGCGCCGTAGCGTTGGCGAGGAAAGCATCTCGACGACTCTGATCCGCCTCGTCGAAGACCGCATAGGCGTTTGACAGCAGGACGTCGACCGCGTTGTCGGCGGTGATCGCGACGCCGTCGCCCACGTCGATCGGCTCGACTCCCTTGAGCAGGTACGAGAGCGCAACCGGATCGACCGCGACGAGGCCGTCCACCGTTCCGCCCGTGCGGAGCCGGTACATCTCCAGGAACAGCCTGGCCGCGGTGGGGAAGTCGGGAGTGAAGTTCACGTCCGCCGGGTATCGAGCCATGAGATCGCTGTAGATCAGCCGCTCGTTCTCCGGCAGTTCGACCACCGGTGGATCGAAATTCAGCAGCGATCTCGCCGTGCCTTGGTCGACCACCGTGATCTTGCCATGGTTGGCCTGCACCACCGCGAAGGACCCGAACATGCCGCCGGTGGCGCGGGGCTCCGCGAGGTTCTGGAACACCACCAGGTAGGTCCGCTGCGATTGCGCGCCCAGCATCGGCGGGAGAAGGCGAGCGATTCGGGCGGCGGGGTCGATGATCTCGGCGGCCTGGTCGAGCTTCCCCGAGAGCGTGACGACGGTGTCGCCGACTGACTGAATGACGTCCGAGGTATCGATCGACTCCATGCGTCCTCGAGCCTGTCCCACCGCCCCCTGGGCGTTTTGCAGCAGCGGCGAGATCTCCTCGATCGGTGTCAGGTCTATCGTCCCGTCCCTGGGCGCCAGCTCCGCGGGGCGCAGGGTGTGCGCGACATCGATCAACGAGGGCAACACGTCGGTGGCCAGCGAATCGACCGTGACCGCAATCTCGCGCATGGCGGCGAGATTCGGGCCCAGCAGCGGGATCGACGACGCGACACCATAGATCGGGTCTTCGACCGCGGAACGGGCCGCGGCAGACTCCGCCTGGAGCCGCTCCAGCGTGCGGTCGGTGGCAGCGGAGTCCTCGGCGGCGAGGTTCGTGAGCCGCCCCTGAAGAACGGTGACCTGCGCGGATGCCTGCGCCAGATGCCTGTACGCCTGATACGTCTGCCAGCCGACCCACGCGGTGCCGACCAGCAGAATCGCACCGGTGACCAGCATGACCCAGCCGAGAACCCGTCCGCCTCGTTTCCGCCATGGTCGTTGCCGGGCTCGGCCTGCCTCCCCTGCCTGCGGCGCTTCGGCTGCATCGACCACACCCCAGGCAGCCGATCCAGGGGAACCCTGGTTGTCGTCGACAACGCAGGGATCGACTCCGGTCGCCGTCGGCTGCGTCGGCTCCGCTGGACCGTGCCGGCCGTCTTCGTCCGCCATTCGACCTCCAGACGGGGTTCACGCAGGGCGAGGTTACAGCCTGACCACCGGCTGTGGGCTCCATCTGCGCGGCCACGTTCTCGACCGGGATCGTGGCGCGCCGACCGCGACGATTGCCGGACTTGCGCCCAGCCGTTACCAACGGCCAAAGTGCAGTCGTTTGTCGACAACCCATCGGGCTGTGACTATCCGTGCCCACGAATACCGACGACGAAAGAAACTTCACTCTCCCGAGGCATCGCACTGCAACAGCGCTACTCCTCGTCACAAGCGAAGAACCCCACGGTATGTCACAGGTAGACCGTGGCGTGGTCGACATGAGGTCCAGCTAGCCGGATGGCCGAGTCGGTGCTGCCGAACTGGTAGACACCACGAAACTGCCTGTGTACCTTACGGTCTGCGTGACAGTCACCGGCGCGTCATTGTCGGGAGGAGTGGCCGAGCCGGGTGCCCGAATCGCGAGGATGACGAGCACCGCCACGACGATCGCAAGTGCCCCCACGCCGAGAATGCCAACGCTGCGCCGCGTCACATCACTACTCCCATCGTGATCGGCTCATGCGCGATCGACTCCGCGAACGACCAACAGAATGCCAAGCTATCGTCCGGGCATCGATTTCGCGCTCGCGAGCGGCCCTACGCGACGGTCATCGGGTCCGAGTACATGGCTCTGGTGAATCGTGTGTCTAGGATGGCGCCACCGGCACCACGACTTGTCGTCGGAGGCGTGTCGACAGAGCGATGATTCGGCTCATGGGGTTGATGACCGGCCAAGGGGAGGCGACGGTGATGATCGCGGACTCGATCAGGGGCTCGACGGTGGGCATCACCGGCGGGACGGGTTCGTTCGGGTCGACGATGGTGGAGCACCTCCTCACCAGGGGTGTCGCCACCGTCAACATCCTCAGCCGCGACGAGGCGAAGCAGGATGACATGCGCCGCAGGTTCGACGATCCACGGTTGCGGTTTTTCCTCGGCGACGTGCGCGACTACGAGAGCGTCGCGGCGTCCTTCCTGAACACCGACTTCGTGTTTCACGCTGCCGCGCTCAAGCAGGTTCCTTCGTGCGAGTTCTTTCCGTTGCAGGCCGTCAAGACGAACGTCGTGGGCAGCCACAACGTCGTTGAGGCGGCGGGAGCCGCCGGCGTGCGGTCGGTGGTCCTGCTCAGCACGGACAAGGCGGTCGACCCGGTCAACGCCATGGGTATGTCCAAGGCCCTCATGGAGAAAACGGCGCAGGCGTTTGCCCGCAACAACCCGCGATCGAAGACCACTGTCTCGGTCACGCGCTACGGCAACGTCATGTACTCCAGGGGCTCGGTCATACCCCTGTTCGTTCGCCAACTCCAGCTCGGTCAACCGTTGACGGTCACCGAGCCGACGATGACACGCTTCCTGATGTCGCTGAGCGAGTCGGTCGACCTCGTGGAACATGCCTTCCTGCGGGCCGAACCGGGGGACCTGTTCGTGCGCCGGGCGCCGGCGGCCACGCTGGACGTACTCGCTCGGGCCGTCGCCTCGTTGCTCGGTGTCAGCGATCCCGTGACCAAGGTCAGTGGAGGGCAAGGAGAGCGTCGTCGCTCACGACGACTACACGTCCCAGAACACCAGCCAGCTGGACGTCGATGCAACCACGTCGCTGCAACGCACTCCGCCGGAGGTCCGGAATCTCGCTTCGGCCGCGGTTCCGTGATGCGCTCACTTGGTCGCCAGTCCGAGGGTCCTGGCGCCGGGGACGTAGCCGTCAGCGACCCATGTCGCCTGGCCATCGAGACCCGGAGCGGCCAATTCTGGGTCAACCGCCGATGACTCGTATCCACCTGTCGAAAGCTGACGTGACCAACATCGAGGAAGAGTACGTCCTGGATGCGATGCGATCTGGTTGGATCGCGCCCTTGGGTCCGCACGTCGATGCCTTCGAAATGGAGATGGCGGAGCGCATCGGAGTACGCGGCGCCCTCGCTCTGTCCTCCGGCACGGCCGGTCTGCATCTGGCCTTGCTCGAACTCGGAGCCCGGCCGGGCCGGGTCGTTGTGCTGTCCAGCATGACCTTCGCAGCCTCGGCAAACGCTGTCGCGTACACGGGTGCCAGCCCGGTGTTCGTCGATTCCCTGATCGGCCACGGCAACGTCGATCCGGACCTGCTCCTTTCTGCGGTCGACACCCTCATCGGCGAAGGCACGTCGGTCGCTGCCGTCATGACGGTCGACCTCTTCGGCCGATGCGCCGACTACGGCTCGATTCTCGACGAGCTGTCGGCGCGACAGATTCCGGTGCTCGAGGATGCCGCCGAGGCGCTCGGCGCAAGTCGAGCGGGCCGGAACGCGGGGTCATTCGGCGCGGCGGCCGTTGTTTCATTCAATGGGAACAAGATCATGACCACGTCCGGTGGTGGCATGCTGCTCAGCGATGATCTCGGCCTGATCCAGCGCTGCCGTTACCTGTCGACGCAGGCAAGGCAACCGGTGCCGTACTACGAGCACACCGAGATCGGCTACAACTACCGGCTGTCCAACATCCTGGCGGCCCTCGGCCGCGGCCAGCTGACCAGGCTCGATGCCATGATCTCCCGGCGCCGGGCGATACGCCGGTTGTACGCCGATGGTCTGGCGGGCCTTCCGGGCGTTCGGCTCCTCGGAGACAATGACGATCGGGATGATGCCGCCGACAATTGTTGGCTCACGAGTCTCGTTCTTGATCCGAGTGTTGTGACGATATCTGCGGAGTCCCTGATCAAGTCGATGGCAGCAGCGGACGTCGAGGCAAGGCGCCTCTGGAAGCCGATGCACCTGCAGCCTGCGTTTGCCGATTCGCGAGCGTTCACCAGCGGCGCATCCGAGTATCTCTTTGACAACGGCGTCACCCTGCCGAGCGGTTCTGCCCTGACGGACTCGGAGATCGCGAGCGTGATCGCCGTGATTCATGCGGCGCTTGGGGGCGCGTCATGAGTTATGACCGAACCAAGCGCATGCTCGACCTGGCAATTGCTGTGCCCGCGCTGCTCCTGTCGCTGCCGATTCAGGCCGCCGTCGCTTGTGCCATCGCGAGGCGTCTCGGCCGGCCGGTGTTGTTCCGGCAGCCGCGACCCGGACTGGCGGGCAAGCCGTTCGTGCTGTTGAAGTTTCGTACGATGCGACCGCTCGATCCCGACCGGGGTTGGATCGACGACGACTCTCGAATGACCGCGCTCGGTCGGCGTCTCCGAGCATCAAGCCTGGACGAGCTCCCTTCCCTATGGAATGTCGTCCGGGGCGACCTGTCACTCGTCGGTCCACGACCGCTGCTGGTCGAGTACCTCAACCGCTACACCCCGGAACAGATGCGGCGGCACGACGTGAAACCCGGGCTGACCGGTCTGGCGCAGGTCTCCGGCCGCAACGCGATCACCTGGGACCAAAAGTTCGCGCTCGATATCAAATACCTGGAGAATCAATCGTTCCGGACAGACATTCGGATAATCCTGGCTACCGCGCGTTCGGTACTGCGTCGCGACGGGATCCATGCGACCGGATCGCAGACCATGCCCGAGTTCCTCGCGTCTGGTGGATAGATTGTGAGCTCGAGACTGGTCATCATCGGCTGCGGAGGGTTCGGCCGCGAGGTCCACGACGTCGTCGATGCGATTAATCGACTGGCACCGACGTTCGAAGTCGTTGGATATGTCGACGACAGCCCAAGCCGAGCCAACCTAGATCTCATTGAATCACGAGGCTCAACGCTTCTTGGTTCATTGGATTGGCTATCGGAAGCGGACCAGACAATCAGCTACGTCATCGGCATTGGGAGTGGAAAGGTTCGTCGCGCTATCGATCGCCGGCTTCTCGAAGGAGGTTACGAATCATCGACCCTCATCCACCCAGATGCCAGCGTCGGCCACGATGTGCGCGTAGGTGCCGGGTCCGTCATATGCGCGGGCGTACGGGTGACGACGAACATTTCCATCGGCCGCCATGTCCACCTCAACCTAAACTCGACCATTGGTCACGACTCAATCCTCGAGGACTACGTGACCGTCAACCCCCTCGTGGCGATCTCGGGCGAGGTACGAATCGGCGCTGAGTCAATGGTGGGCACGCACTCTGCAGTTCTCCAGCGGCTTCGGATCGGCGATCGTGCCGTTGTCGGGGCAGGCGCATGCGTTGTGCGCGATGTCCCGGCGGATGCGGTGGTGAAAGGGGTGCCGGCACGATGACTCACCCTCGTCACCCGGTGGTTTCCAGCGACACCGAGAACAGGGGTCGCAGCGCACACGGCAGATGCGAGAACTTCGCCGACGTTGCGCTTTCGCTGGGTTTGCCAATGCTCCAAACGGTCTGCGTTGCGCTCACCTATGCGGAATCGTCACAGGTTCCGTGGGTCGTTGATTGCCGAGTAGTGGATACTCCATCAAATTGCCTTCGTCGCAGCGACTACGACGCCAAACTTTAGAGGCCACAGTGGCTATTTCACTCGTTGTGTGCATCGTCATGGTGCTTGTTGCCATGCTGACGCGAGGCGTGGGCCTGCCAAGGCTCAACGCTGTCTCCGCCTTCACGACGAGTTGGGCGCCCATGCTCGCCCTAGCCGGGGTGTTCGGCGGAGCGTCTAGAGGCATCTCCGATCTCACCTGGGCGATGATCCTAACGGGCTGGGCATCGCTCGTGATCGGCGCTTTCGCGGGATGGTTTATCACTTGTCCGCAGAGAGCACTCCCACCCGCACGGACGACCACTATTGATCTCGACCGCTCCCGGACTATCCATCTGGTGCTGACCGGGGCATTTATCGTCTATGTTCTCGTACAGCTCGCAAATGCGCTCCCACTGATCGCTGCATCTGGCGGCTGGCAAATAGTCTTCAGTTCAGGCGGAAGCGCGTATCGCAACGCCTCGCTGCAGCAGTCACTGGAACAGTCACAGTCCGCTTTGGGCTCCGACTCTCTTTTCTCCTCGGCCATTAGCTATGTGACGTTCATCGCGGGGACGATTGCCACTTACACGGGTGCCGTCCTATGGCGAGCGGGATATCGTCTTATCGGGGTTCTTCCGGTCTCAGTTGCAGCTGTTTTGAGTCTCGTCACGCTGCAGCGCACTTCGGTTGTTCTCGTCGCTCTACTCTTCTTCTTTGGGCTGGCGGCACTTCGGCTCAGTGGTGTAGAGATCCCGCATCGAGGAGATGCCACGACCTCCCGGGGCGTACGATATCCGGGAGGCACACAAGGCGTCTCACGGCGGCTCCGACCGGTCGTGGCCAGCACTATAGTAGCGTCGGCAGTGACGGGATTTCTCTATTACACGACCGCTATTCGCGCAAGCCCAGGTGAGACTGGAATTGGTCAACAGATCGGCGGGTATCTGATTGGTGGCGTAGCGGGGCTTGACTCGCGCAACATGCACGGCGCGGACTGGCCGGCGCTGCCCGGCGAGTATCCAGGTACAATGGATCCAATCCCGGGCATGGGCGGGTACAACTTCAGCGGGCTCTGGGCGGTCCTGTCCCGTCTCGGCGTTCCGGTCGAGCTGACTCGATTCAATCTCGATTTCACACCCGTCGAGTTGTTTGGCAGGCGGACGATCACGAACGTGGTGACGGCTTTCGGTGAGTTCTACCTCGACTTTCGATGGGTCGGTTTGGTCATGCTGCCATTCCTGCTTGGCTGGGCCACGTCGAACCTGCAGCGCGGGTTGGCGGGATCCAGACGAATCGGACGGGTCCCTATCGTCGCGTATCTGCTGACGATCAGCTTCTGGTCCTTCTTCGCGTCGTGGTTCTCCGACCTGCGGCAGTTCTTGGTGGCAGTTGTCGGCGGCGTAGTCCTTCAGTGGGCTGTTCGACGGCACCCAGACGACAATGCCGACGCCATCACCCAAAGGGTTTCGGAGTCAGCGAGTGCCCAGAAGCGATTGGAGTGAGCGCCGAGCCCCAGCGAAGAGTGGGCCTACCCGCGGGTGCCCTGTGGATGTCGTACTCCTATCTTGTGGGCTTTGGGCTCCAAGCCGTGTACTTCGTCGTCTTGGCTCGCGTCCTTGGCGCCGATGAATACGGTCTGTTTATCGGCGGGCTCGCGCTTGTGACGACATTTGCATCAGTCGCTGGTCTAGGTGCCGGAAACGTGTTGGTGATGGAAACCGCACGTGATGTCACCGCCTACCGCAGGCAGTTGGGCACCGCCCTTACCTACATCGCGCTTACGTTCATTCCTCTGGCCGCAATTGTGGGGGCGATCGCGCTTCTCATCACCCCCGTCCTTGCCTGGGTCGTCGTGCCGCTCCTCGTCTCCGAGTTGTTGTTTTCCCGCATGTATGACGTAGGTGTTCAGTCCTTTCAATCGCACGACAATCTCCGTGGGGTCGCGCACTTCAATGTAGGAGCATCCGCCGGACGCGTTGGGCTGGTCGCGGCCTTCGCTGCGTTCGGCCTGAACGGCGCAGTTGGATGGGCGTGGTGTTACGCGGCGGTAAGTGTTGTCATGGGAGTAGCCCTGCTCATGGTGTGCATACGTCTCTTCGGTAGGCCGGTGCTTGATCGCGGCTCATTGAGGCACTCGTGGCGTATTGGCGTGTTCTTCGCCCTGGGCATGTCCTCCCGAATCATCTTGAACGACTCAGACAAGTTCGTGCTCGTCAGCAACGGCTACGAAGCCGAGGCGGGTCAATACGGTGCAGCGCACCGGCTGGTAAGTATGGCGTTTGCGCCGTTGCAAGCAATTACGTACGCATTGAACACGGAACTCTTTCGTGCCGGAAGGTACGGCTATCGAGCGGCCTGGCAAGTGCTCCGGCGAGTTCTTCCGATTGCAGCGGGCTATGTTGTCGTCGCAGTGCTACTGCTCTGGCTCCTGAGTCCCTTAGCGGTGCTCATTCTAGGCGAGGATTATGCACTCGTGTCGCAGATGCTGCCATTGGTGGCACTGACATTGTTCGGTCAGACGGCCTGCTATCTTTTCGGGGACGCGCTGATGGGGCTAGGTCGCCAGGGGGTGCGGAGCGTCAGCCAAACAATGGTCGGAGCCGGAGTCCTCGTGTCGAACGTGCTTCTCGTTCCAGTATTCGGATGGGTGGCGTCAGCCGCAATCGCGATTGTCGCGAGCCTCGTCCTCGGGGCTCTCCTCGCGACCCTGCTCTTCGTGGGTCTCTGGCAGGAGCGCCGAGCATCAAGACCCTAACCCATCCCTGATGGGCTCCTCAACGTGATCAGCCACGTTCGCTGAGTGGGGGGGTGTGGCTAAGGTCGTTGGCTTCCGCGTGGGTGGTCGCTCTGCGAAAGAGCGAAAAGTTCTGCATCGAGTCGCTTCGACATGCGGAGAGCCACGCCACTGTCATGACTATGAGGCGATTAGCAGCGTATCGCACACGGTCCAGTACGTGGCGAAGGCGCTGGTGATCGATCCACACCTGATTGCGCGTGGCGAGATAGAGCCGGGCTGGCTGATCCTTCTTCTGCATGACTGACGTCACCGAGTTTGTCTTTTCGGAGGCCAGCCACTTTCCCTCTGCGTCGGAGATGACCACCCCTGTGGCGAGCACTATACGATGCCCGCAACGAACGATCTGGGACGTCCAATACGTGTCGTCCGCGTACAGTGCGAGAACCGACGATGGCGGCCCGACTTGCGTGAAGATGTCACTGTGAATGAGGAGTCCGCCGTAGGGTGCATATGGAATGGCCGGGGAATCCGTTGTGGGAGTAGTTGGTCTTCTTAGTCGCCTCGCAAGGTAGGACGACAGATCGAAGTTCAGGAATGCACCGACGGGCGGGTAGACTGAGTCGACCGATGCGCCGGCACGAACACGCTCGTGAAAGCTGTTGGGCTTCCGCGAGGCACAGACAACAGTCAGTGGATCGTCGTAGCGTGTTGCCGCCACTGCCTGCACCTTAAGCAGGTCCTTGAGCGTGCTGGGCTCCACCCAGTTGTCGTCGTCGAGCAGCCAGATGTAATCCGGGTCGATATCGGACGCGGCAGCGAGGGCCGATCCGAATGCAACCGCCGAACCCTCGTTGTGCTCACGACGGATCAGCATGACATCTGGGCGTTCTGCGCTGAACGCGCGCAGCGACTCCGCGCTCGGCCCGGAAGAACCATTGTCAACGACCACTATGCGGTCGATACCCGAACGAAAGGCGCGTTCGATCGTCGGCTTGCATAGGGCTTCGAAGCGATCTGCGTAAGTGACAGTGACCGCGCAGACAACAGGCATATCAAGGCTTGTTCAGAGTCAGGGCCGTCCATACATCCTGCGTCGAACGAAGCCATTCCAGTTGACGCTTCAGACCCTCGCGGATGGTCACCGTGCTCTGCCAGCCGAGGACCTCAGCGGCATATTCGCACGCCCCCCCCGTGCGGGCGACGTCACCATCAGCGCGGGCGACCCGCTGGACGTTGAGTTCGGTGCCCGCAAGCTCGGCGATGATCGTGAGCACGTCGTTGACAGAGATGCTGCTACCGCCCGACACGTTCACGACGTCACCGGGGCGCGTCTTGTCGCTCGTTGAGGCAAGCAGGTTGGCGCTCACGATGTCATCGATGTAGGTGAAATCACGGATCTGTTCGCCGGATCCAAAGATGGTGATCTCGCTGCCGGTGAGTGCGGCTTGGAGGAACCTAGTGAACGCCATATCTGGACGCTGTCCGGGTCCGTAGACGGTGAAGTAGCGTAACGAGAGGGCTGGAACTCCGAAGTTCTTTGCGTAGAGCGAGACGAGGTGCTCACCCGCCAGCTTCGTCACACCGTAAGGCGCCATCGGCCGTGGCAGGTCAGCCTCAAGGGTCGGAAATCGCTCGGCATCGCCGTACACGGACGACGACGACGCATAAACGAATCGCTGCAAGGAGGACGAGTCACGAACGGCTTCGAGTAGGCGCTGTGTCGCTTGCACATTGTTCCGCACATACGATTCGAATTCGGAGCCCCAGGAACTTCGCACACCTGGCTGCCCCGCCTGATGGTAGATCACGTCGACATCATCGAGAATGCCGAGATCGACGTCGTTGAGATCGGCCGGCACAAAAGTGAATGCTTTCGACCTGAGGGACTTCAGGTTGGCGCATTTCAGCACTCGCGCATAGGAGGGGTTTAAGGAGTCGATGCCGACGACCTCAGCGCCATGGCCCAAGAGTCGCCGGGCGATACTGCTACCGACGAATCCGGCGACACCAGTGACGAATGCCTTCATTATGCTGATCTATTCGTGTGGAGTCCCGGCAAGTTCGGTGAATCGTGGTCTCGGGCCGCGAGAGCGCACTCGAGCATCAGGGCATAATCGCGCCTTTCCGTGTCGTTGAGCGAAGAGAAGCGGTGCGACATAACTATTTCTGCGTACCCCAGCTTCGATGCCAGGGCGATCACGATCTGCTTCGTCAACGACGAACCGATGGCGCGCAGGGTGCGGGGGTGCCCAACAATGCCCGGGCCGAAGCGGCGAATGATCTCACGCTCGAACCGAGCCGAACGGGCATACTTGGCCGGATTCAACGTGCGTGCCACTCGGTAAAACAATGTGACGTCATCTTCGCGCAGGAAGGATGAATCATTGGCCGCCACGATCCATAGTGCCTTGTCTTGACTGCGCAGAAGTCGGACGTCGTACCGGTGCAAGTGCCACCACGCCGTGCGTGCCATCACCGTCGGGTGGATGAACGGCGTCGAGGCAAGCATTGATGCCTGTTCGACTGTTGGCGACACCGACCGGGTGATTCCCAAGACCGCCTTATCCTCGTCGATGACGACGGCACGAGAAGACACGACATCGACCCCAGGGTTGTCGCGGAGCACGGTGATCTGACGCGCGAGCCGCGTTGGGTGCATGATGTCATCCGCGTCCATACGCGCCAGAAACTCGCCATGCGCGAGGTCGGCGATCTCATTCAACCGCGCGGCAAGGCCGAGTGATCTTCGATGCAAGAAGACACGGATCCGTGGATCCCTGAGCGCGTTCAGGTAGTCACGGGTGGCGTCAGGGGAGCCATCGGCAACAACGATGAGTTCCCAATCGGTGATCGACTGATTTCGCACCGATCGAATTGCGTCGCGAATGTAGTTGATGGGCTCCTGTGCTACAGGCAGCCCAATGCTAACAGTGGGATTCATCATTCATCCTCGATCGTGTGGGGGCAAGGAGAAAGTCCATCTGGGCCTGCGTGACGCTGTCGCTAGAGTAGTAGGTCGTAACAAACTGCCGAGCCGATTGCGAGATCGCAGTGGTGAATGTGGTGTCGGTGAGAACACGAGTGAGCGCGGCCGAAAGTTGGTTGGGGTTGCGGGGCTCCACCAAGACTCCCGTTTCACCGTCGATAATCAGATCCACCACCCCGTTGACTCTTGTTGAAACGACCGGTACCTCGGTGGCGAACGCCTCGAGAATTGCGTTCCCAAGACCCTCGCGATGCGTGGGTAGGCAGAGCGCGTCCATTGCACGCAGGTACCGAGCGGGCTGGGAGGTGAATCCGGTGGTTACGCAGTGCACTCCCGACGCGCGTAGGCGTTCAAGCGATTGTCGGCCAGACTCGTCGTCCATCGGCCCGACGAGAACCAACTGTAGCTTCGTGCCGGCCTTGACGAGCCGCTTGAGTGCTTCGGCAAGATCGTCAAGGCCCTTTTCGCGAGTCAGGCGGCCGAGAAACCCGAGCACCGGAAGATGAGGATCGAGCCCGAGCTCCGACATGACGTCGAGTCGTTCAGCTGGATGGGACGCGGGGTGGAACACATCGACGTCCACGCCCTGAGCGCTGCCTCGGGCGATCACGGTGATGTTCCTTCCGGCACCGATTCCATCACACTGAAGTGCCGTGCGCACGGAATCGCTGACCGCAACGACCTCGGTCGCGCAATGTGCGACTAGTTTTTCGATCGCGACGAGCACGGCGCGGCCCAGCCCCGTCGCGGATTCGTACCTCAGACCGTGCACAAAGTAGATTCGTCGCGGAACGCACAGTATGCGCGCAGCGAGGATCCCTAGCAGTCCGGCCTTCGGTGTACCGATCAGAACGGTATCTGGTTCAACCGATCGGAGAAGTCGAACCCACTGCCGAAACGAAGCCAGATCCTTCAGCGGGTGAGGAGGCCGGACCATGGGGACCACATGAGTCGCGATCTTGTCACCGAGTTCCCGCAACTGCGGTCCGTCGGACGACACGATGTGAACGTCGTGACCGGCAGTCTTCAGTGAGAGTGCAAGATGGCGATGAAATTGAATCGAGAGATCCACTGTGACGCCGAGAAGGAATCGTCGTGAGCGGGTCATAGCGCAGGAACGTCCTGCAAGGTCGAGCCGACGGCAGCAAAGTGCGTCACGGATGCAGCGGCACCGACGGTCGATTGCCGGCCTACGCAGAATCCCTGCAGAACGACGGCGCCGCACCGGCGAGCCTCTCCCTGCGGACGACAACAACTCCCGACGCGGTAGCTGCGCGCTTGACCGGGATTACGCCCGCAGGTACAGCGTGACCCCGGCAGCCGCGCTCGGTTGTACCAACGTCGCGGGTGTGGCTGCCATGCCCACGACGGCTTCTCCGACGTGCTCACGGCTGGCGGGCCGCTCACAACGAAACGGGCACGACGTCCAATCACTTTCCAGTTATCGACGAGCCAGCGGGCGCCGATCTGTGCCTTGCATGAGTGATGACTCGCGCGCGTGTTGGCCAAAGTCTCCCCGAGAAGGATCCAAATGGATCTCATGGTGTTCGGAACGGTCAAGCGCCAAGCGCTACTTGTCTTTGGTGCAAGGCAGACGGTGCGCGCGCCGATCGCTGCCCGGCGGCGCACTTTGACGTCGACCATTTCCCAATCGTGTCCGCTCTTGAGCCTCCCGGCGGGCGTGATCAAACGAGGGGAACGATCGTTGGAGAACACAGCCGCGGGGCCGCCGAAGACACCGTCCGCGTTGGGCTTAGCCTTGGGTGAAGATGCGGCCGTAAGTTCAATACTGGTCATCTCTGGCTACTCAGGTCCTGCTGGCAAGGCCCGCGTCGGCCGACATTACCTTGAGGGTTTGCTGGAGTTCCAGCACGAGCTCCCGTCTCCCTGCGAAGGCGTCGAGCCCCTGTACTGTGCGCCTGGCGACCGCTGGCACCTCGACATGAGACATCAATGGATGAACCGGTCGGCGGTCGGGCTCGCCGTGGCTGAAGAGATCCTCGTGCATTTTCTCGCCGTCCCGCAGTCCGGTGTACTCGATGGCGATCTCCTCCCCCGAGAGCTCGATCAGGTGCCGCGCGACATCGTCGATCCTGATTGGGCTCCCCATATCCAGAACGAGCGCCTCCCCGTCCCGACCGGCGATCGCGGCCTGAATGACCAGCTGGACGGCCTCGTCGACCGTCATGAAGTACCGGGTGACCTCCGGATCCGTGACCGTCACCGGTCCGCCGGCCGAAATCTGCGCCGCGAAGGCCGTCAGCACCGAACCCCGACTACCCAGAACGTTTCCGAACCGGACACTCAGATACGTGCCGTCCGCCTCCACCGCGATCGCCGCGGTGAGACCTTCCGCGATCCGCTTCGAGTACCCGAGCACGCTCGTCGGATTCGCGGCCTTGTCCGTTGAAATGTTGACGAAGCGCTGCACACCAACGGCTTTCGCCGCCTCGAGCACTGTCAACGTCCCCCAGATGTTGGTCTTCACCGCCTCCGCAGGATATTGCTCCAGCATCGGCAGGTGTTTGAGGGCGGCGGCGTGGAAGACCACCTCCGGGCGACGCTCGGCGAAGAGCTGTCGAATGCGAGCGTCGTCGCGAATGTCGGCGAGCACCAGATCCGACGAGTCCAGCAGGGCCCGGCCATCGATGGACAGTTGCACCGCGTGCAGGGCCGATTCGTCGCGGTCCAGCATGATCAGGCTGACCGGATTCCACCGGCTGATCTGGCGGCACAGCTCGGAACCGATGGAACCGCCCGCCCCGGTCACCAGCACCCGCCGGCCCGTCAGGTATCCGGCGATCGACGCGATGTCCGTGTCGATCTGCCGCCGCCCCAACAGGTCCGGCAAGTCGATGTCCCGGACGTCCTTGATCCCGACCCGGCCATGGAGCAGGTCGTTGACGCCGGGCAGAACCTTGACCGTCAGCCGGGCATCGGCCGCGATCCCGGACACCTGTCGCAGGAACGCGGCGCTGGCGCTGGGGATCGCCACCACCACCGTGGCGACGTCGGCCCTCTCCGCACACGCGGCCAGGTCAGCCGTTGTCCCGACCACCGGGACGCCGTCGATCCGTAGATGCCGGTTGTGCGGGTCGTCGTCCAGGATGCCGACGGGATACCACCGTGATGACGGGTCCGTGTGCATCGACCTGATCAGCTGGCGCCCACCGGAACCGGCGCCGATGACCAGGACCGGCTGCCCACGATGGGAACCGCCGACCAGTGCCGCGCTCTCCCTGATCGCCCGCACCATCGCCCGGCCCCAGGCCATCACGACAATCGCGCAGAGCGTCGCGATCAACGGCACGGACCGTGGCAACGAATGGAACGTCAGCAGATTGGCAAAGTACATCGACACGCCGACACCGACGGTGACGGCGGCCAGCCTGATGGTCTCGTCGAGGCTGCCCAGCGGCGACCGGCCGTCGTGAAGTCGAGTGATCCAGGCGATGATCGTGAACAACGTCGCGGCTGCCCCGGCGCAAATGAGCGTCGCCGTCCACGGCACATCCGTTGGCTCGAAATCGAGCCGCGCAAGCGAGGCGAAACACAGGGCCAGAAACCACACGCCGGCATCAAAGGTCAGCAGCCAGAAGTGCCGTCGGCGTGACAGACGGTCGATCACCCCTCTGCCGCTGAATTGCACCCCTTGGCCCCCTCGGCCTCAGACGTCAGTAATCCGATGCCATGACCCGTAGTAGCATCGCCGTCACACAACGTATCACCGCTGCTGAAGATCAACACCGCCGAGTCCGAAGGGTCCGGTCGGGCCAGAATTTCTCGACTTGTCACAGGGGGACGACGTGGACCTTCGCGACTACCTGCGGGTCCTGCGGCGCCGCTGGCTCCTGATCGTCGCCTGTCTGCTGCTGGGCACCGCCGTCGGCGCTCTGGTCATCCTCCGCACGACGCCGCTGTACTCGTCCACCGCGCGCTTGTTCGTGTCGACGCCGACCAGCGACGCGAACGCCCAGGCTTACCAGGGTGGTCTGTTCTCCCAGCAGCGGGTGACTGCCTATGCCGACCTGATCAAGGGTTCGACCGTCGCCGAGAAGGTGATCGCGAAGTTGCAGTTGGACGAGAGTCCCGCTGCGTTGGTCAGCCAGATCAGCGCCGTGGCCGCACCCGATTCCGTGATCCTGCAGGTCACCGCAACCGACCCCAGCCCGGAACGCGCGCAGCAACTCGCCCAGACCACGGCCGAGGTGTTCGCCGGCTTCGTGTCCGAGTTGGAGAGCCCGGCCGACCCTTCGGCGTCACCGATCACCGCCAACATCGTCGACGCGGCCGGCCTGCCCACGACGCCGGTGTCTCCACGGCCGCTGGTCACGATCGGCCTGGGCGCGATCCTTGGTCTGCTCGTCGGGCTCGGTCTTGCCTGGCTTCGAGAGACCCTGGACACCACGATCAAGGATCCCGCCACCCTGCTGGACGTGACCGGCGCGGCTCTGTTGGGCTCGATCCACTACGACTCCGGGGCGGTCAAGCGACCGTTGATCGCGGAGCTGGATCCGCATTCCCCCCGCGTGGAATCGTTCCGAGTGCTGCGCACCAACCTGCAGTTCCTGGACGTGGACAAAGAATCAAAGATCTTCACCATCACGAGCCCGCTGCCCGGCGATGGCAAGTCCACCACGGCCATCAACATCGCGATCACCCTTGCCCAGGCCGGCAAGCGCACGCTGCTCCTGGAAACCGACCTGAGACGACCCCGGGTCGCGGAGTACCTGGGCCTGGAATCCGTCGTCGGCCTGACGACCGTCCTGATCGGTCGGGTGGAGATCGCCGACGTCATCCAAACCTGGGGGGCATCCGGCCTGGACGTGATCACCAGCGGAGCAATTCCGCCGAACCCGGCGGAGCTGCTGCAGTCCAACGCCATGGCTGCCGTCCTGGCCGACCTCCACCTGCGATACGACATCGTCATCATCGATGCGCCGCCACTCCTCCCGGTCACCGACGCCGCGGTGATCGCCACCGGTTCGGATGGTGCGATCCTCGTCGTTCGCCACGGCAGGACAACCAGGGAACAAGGGACCCAGGCCCGGGCCCGGTTGGACTCGGTGGGAGCGAGCCTGTTGGGGACGGTGCTCAATTTCGTCCCCGAGCGGAGCATGCGCGGCTATGGCTATGGCTACGCTTACGGGTACGCACCCAAGTCGGGCGTGACCGCAGATGCTCCGCATCCGACTCCCGACATGGACACCGGCAGCGTCGACGACCCTCCACTGAAGGTCGATGAATCGCCGACCCCACCTCCGATCGCGCACCCGCTGGCCGACGGCGGACCCGTCCCGCGCATCGACGAGCGCATCTAGTCGGCCGAGCTTGCGACGCCGCGAGAAGCACAGATGGAGGGGGCGCAAAGCAATCGGGTGACGGAGGAACCGGATTGCTTTGCGGCCAAGCTATTCAAACCCGTCAGGTGCCTGCCGCGATGGGCCGACGTGGGCATTGAGCCATTCGTTGAGCGCACCTGCCCCACGCCAGGCATCCGCGACACGACGCTTGGCCTGCTTCGTCGCCGACCAGTCCGGAGTGCCGAAGTCGCGACCGGCGGTCAGTCCCTTGTGCTGCAGGAACCGGAGGCGGGGATGATCCCGCGGATAGCCGCGCGGTGCGGTGGACAGCGCCCGGCCGCCGATCGCGTACTTGCGTTCGAGTGCGGTGACCCGCGCCACCAGGTCCTCCCCGGAGATCTCGTCGTCGACTGCCTGCCGATAGCGGACCAATTGGTCGGCGGCCATCTGGTAGTAGCCGCTCGCCACATAGAGTCCCTCCGCACTGATCTGGAGGTAGTAGAATTCGCCACCCTCGCCTTCGGTGACCGCACCCTGGCTCGTCTTGTACGGGCTCTTGTCCTTGCTGAAGCGCACGTCTCGGTTCGGCCGAAAGACCTTGAACTGACCGAACTCCGCGGACAGCTCCTGGGTCAGCGCGAGCATCGGTCGGCGCACGGCCGTGTCGTAGACATCACGGTGCGCGGTCCAGAACTCCCGCGTGTTGTGCACCGTGAGCTGCTGGTAGAACTCCGATGCGGCGACCGGGAAGCCCTCGAACGGGGGGCCAATCGCTTCTTCGGACACCCGACAACCGTACGCAGGTGCACAGCATCGGGCCAGCGTGCCTCCACGGATGCAACCCGTTGGCCCGGATCGCGGCGACCGAATTGGGCGGTGTGAGCCTGGACGAGGCTTTGCGGGTGGTGTTGTTCGAACACCTCTCCCGCGCCGCCCTGACTCGACTGGCCGCGGACCCGGCCGCCGCCGACTGCTACCTGGCCGAGAGCGCGCAGCTGGCCGAGGTCGATGTTCCGGTGCAGGAGTGACCCGCGAGATTGCGCCGTGGGAGATGTGGTGGGCCGACCTCGACCCGAAGGTCGGGCCGGAACAAGCCGGCCTGCAGCCGGCGATCGTGGTGGGTACCGCCTTCGCCTGCCAACTCCCCAACCAGCTGGCGTTCGTCGTGCCGTGCACCACTACCGACCGCCAGTTGCCGTTCCACCCGCAAGTCACCTCGCTCGAGCGGCCGACGTTCGCGATGTCTGATCACTCAAGTCCGTCAGCCGTGAGCGCGGGGCTACCCCTGATCAGCCACCATCACCTCAAGATCCACTACGGACCTCAAGATCTACTCCAGGCTGCGGCGCGGTGGATCGAGGTTGAGCGGTGACAGCGATCCGGTCAAGTCGAGTTGCCGGATGGAGAACTGCATCACGAGAAGTGATGTGTGCAACGCTGGACAACCGGCTGGATCGTTCGGGCATCAGTAAGACCGACCCCGGGTATTGGGTACTCCCTACCCGTCCAACAGTGGCAGTGCCGGCGATCGAAGGAGTGTGTGCCCGTGGCCGACATCGGAGAGCTGATCGCCGGCCGGTACCGCCTGGTCGACCGGATCGCCGCGGGCGGCATGGGTGTGGTCTGGGAGGGGCGGGACGAGCTGCTGGGTCGCCGGGTCGCGGTGAAACAGGTACTCCTGCAGCCAGGGCTGAGCGAGGCCGAGGCCCTGCTCGCGCGGAACCGGGTGATTCGGGAGGCGCGGATCACGGCGCGCCTGCACCACCCCCACGCGGTGACCATCTACGACGTGGTCGATGACGGCGACTACCCCTGCCTGATCATGCAGTTCGTGCCCTCGAACAGCCTCAACGGGCTGCTGCTGGACCGCGGGACGTTGCCGACCTCGCAGGTGGGCCGGATCGGGGCCGACCTCGCCGCTGCCTTGCAGGCCGCCCACGAGGTCGGCATCGTGCACCGCGACGTCAAGCCCGGCAACGTACTGATCACCGATGACGGCTCGGCCAAGCTCACCGACTTCGGCATCTCCCATGCGACCGGTGACGTGACGCTGACCTCGACCGGGATGGTCTCGGGGACGCCTGCGTACCTCGCGCCCGAGGTGGCGCGGGGCGGGACGTCGGGTTTCGCCGCGGATGTGTTCTCCCTCGGGGCGACGATGTACGCCTCGCTGGAGGGCACGCCGCCGTTCGGCAGCGAGCCCAACCCGATGGCGGTCCTGTACCGGGTCGCGACCGGCCAGATCCAACCGCCGCGCCGCTCCGGATCATTGACCCCGCTGCTGCTCCACATGATGGCGCCGGACCCCGCCGACCGGCCGACCATGGCCGAGGTGTCGCGAACGCTGTCCCTGCCCGCCATCGAACCCCCGCCGCCTGCTGCGCGCCCGATGGCCCCGCTGCGCCCGCCCGTGCAGGACGTCCCAGTGCGGAACGTCCCGGTGAAGCACGTCCCGGTGCAGCACGTCCCGGTGCAGACGCTCCCGGTATCCCGGTCCGATCTGACGGCCGCGAAACCCACCACCTCGGAACCGAGCGCCCCCGAACCGAGCCCCGCCGAACCGAGGAGCGTCCGCACCGCGGCCCTGGCGGGGCCGATGCACTCGACGCACGCCAAGCTGCCGGAGCCCGCCGGCACACCCGCCGACACACCGCGGCGGCGACGCTCGTTGACCGCCGGGGTCGCGGTGGCGGCAGTCGTCCTGGCCGCGGCGTTGGTGACCGGATACCTGCTGTTCACGGGCGGTGACGGTGGTCAGGGGACGGCGGCCAACAATGCCGCACAGAACCAGGCCGCGGTCACTTCGGCATCCCAAAGCCCGTCGACGTCAGCGGTCACAGATCAGCCCCTCGGGTCCCAGGTGGCGCAGTCCACGGCCGCGAGCGCATCGGACCCCGCGGTCGAACTGGCCGCTGCGGTGACCGACTACTATGCGCTGATGCTGGCCAACACGGAGGCAGGCTGGGCGCGATTGACGCCGGCCTTCCAATCCGGCATCGCGCAGAACCGCGAGTACTACAACTCGTTCTGGGGTGGCATCAACCGGGTCGTCGCCAGTGAGGTCACCGGCGCCGCGCCGGACACGGTCGAGGCCACCATCACCTACTACTTCGCCGACGGCAAGGTGTCGGTGGAGCGCACCGCCTACCGGCTCGTTCAGGACGGCGGCGAATGGAAGATCGACAGTTCGTCGGTGCTGAGCAGCCGGGCCGGTTGAGCGCAGGGAGGGCGGGAGGGCTTGCAGTCAGGGCGAAGGCCGCGGACAGGTGAATTCGCGGTCCTGACCGCCGGACGCTCGTCAGCTCGCCGCCGGCTTGTGCAGCACCCCGCCGCTCGGCGTGATGTGCACGTCGTCACCGGAGCACTCGGCGCTGCCGTCGACAATCAGCGAGAAACCCGCCTCCCGCGGCGGCCACACGAGCGTCACCGCCGAGTTCGCCCGGGCGTTGGCCAGCGACCCCCGCCCCGGACCGGCCACCACCAGCACCCCGTCCACCAGCGCCGGCCGCACCGACACCACCTTTACCCTCGCCGTCGACGGGTCCACGGTCAGCAGGTAGCCGGCGTCGAAATCGGCCAAAACCCGTTGCAGGTCGTCGAGCCGCACCTGAATGCTCACGTCCCGAAGGCTAACGCGGGCGGCCCGCTGACACCACTGACGTCATCGGTGACACCAGCTGACAGCGGGATGTGCGCCAGATGTCAGTGCCCAACGGCATGCTTCCCACCAGAAGCCACCGGAAGGAGACGCATATGAGCTACATCATCGAAGCCGAGGGCCTGCGCAAGGCGGTCGGCAAGACCCAGGCCCTGGACGGGGTCGACCTGGCCGCCCGCGAGGGCACCGTGCTGGGGGTGCTCGGCCCCAACGG
>Ga0164241_10001649_pt1 | contig 26600 bp, 28 predicted proteins | sample OricomyardsoilBY_FD_108780 | JGI IMG/M metagenome (GOLD analysis project Ga0164241, IMG submission 108780) | Backyard soil microbial communities from Emeryville, California, USA - Original compost - Back yard soil (BY) | ecosystem: Environmental > Terrestrial > Soil > Unclassified | place: USA... | reverse complement strand
GGCCGGCCTGACCGGCGTCGTCGCGTTGTCCGCACTCCAGCAGGCGATCCGCACCCGGTTCAACGGCAAGGCCGCCGAGCTGAACGCCTCGCTCGCCGCGGACGGCTTCCGGATCGCCTGCGGGTACGTCGCACCAGGAGCGAGTCATGCTCAGACAGGTTGAAGGATCGCGGGCCGTCGCCGAGACGGTCGCCCGCTGCCGACCCGACGTGGTCGCGGCGTACCCCATCTCGCCGCAGACCCACATCGTGGAGGCGCTCTCCGACCTGGTGGCCGAGGGTCGAGTCGGAGGGTGCGAGTTCCTGATGGTGGAGTCCGAGTTCGGCGCGATGTCGGCCTGCATCGGCGCTTCCGCCGCCGGGGGTCGTGCGTACACCGCCACCGCGAGCCAGGGCCTCCTGTTCATGGCGGAGGCGCTGCCCAACGCTTCGGGACTGCGGCTCCCGATCGTGATGACCGTTGCGAACCGGGCCCTCGGGGCGCCGATCAACATCTGGAACGACCACTCGGACGCAATGTCCCAGCGCGACGCCGGCTGGGTCCAGCTGTTCGCCTCGTCCAACCAGGAGGCGGTGGATCTGCACGTCCAGGCGTTCGCAGTGGCCGAGTCCCTGCACCTTCCGGTGATGGTCAACATGGACGGCTTCGTCCTCACCCACGCGATGGAGCCGATCGACGTCCCGGACCAGGAGCAGGTGGACGCTCTCCTGCCACCCTTCCAGCCCCTGCACATGCTCGATCCCGACCACCCCGTCACGATCGGCGCCATGGTGGGGCCGGAGGCGTTCACCGAGGTCAAGTACCTCGAGGCCCGCCGACAACTGGCTGCCCTCGATGTCGTCCGGGACGTGGCGAACCGGTTCCACGAGGCCGTCGGTCGGCGCAGCGGCGGGCTGGTCTCGACGTACCGCCTCGAGGACGCCGATGTCGTGCTGGTCGGCCTCGGTTCGCTCCTCGGCACCGCGGCCGACGTGGTCGACGAGCTGCGTGCGGACGGCCTCGCCGTCGGCCTTCTCGGGCCGACCTGCTTCCGGCCGTGGCCGTACGACGAGGTTCGCGCCGCACTCGCGGACCGGGCCCGTGTCGTGGTCCTGAACCGCGCGCTCTCGGTCGGCCGGGGCAGCGTCCTCGGCGCGGACGTACGACTCACCCTGGCTGGCGCGCCGACCGTGGTGCACGACGTCATCGCCGGTCTCGGCGGCCGACCGGTCACCCGTGACCTGCTACGTCGGTTGCTCAGGGACGCGTCCACAGGCGCGTTGTCCGACCACGAGCTCACCTTCGCCGATCTGGACCGAGACCTCGCACAGCGTGAGATCGACCGTGAGGAGTCTCTGCCATGACCGAGCTGAAGCTGTACCAGGTCGGAACCTTCGCAGCGGGCAACCGGCTCCTGGACCCGTCGGAGCGGACCGAGCAGTCCAGCCCCGGGCGCAGCAACTCGATCACCTCCGGGCACCGGGCCTGCCGCGGCTGTGGCGAGGCACTCGCCGCGAGGGTGGTGCTCGACGCGGCGATGCGGGCGTGTGACGGACGCATGGTCACGGTGAACGCCACCGGCTGCCTCGAGGTCTTCTCGACCCCCTACCCGGAGTCGGCCTGGCGGGTCCCGTGGCTGCACTCGCTGTTCGGGAACGCCGCGGCCGTCGCCGCCGGCGCGGCCGCCGCGATGCGAGCCCGGGATCGTGCCGAGATCCGGGTCGTTGCGCAGGCGGGCGACGGCGGGACGGTGGACATCGGTCTCGGGTGCCTGTCCGGCATGTTCGAGCGCAACGACGACGTGCTCTTCGTCTGCTACGACAACCAGGGCTACATGAACACCGGGGTGCAACGGTCCGGCGCGACCCCGCCGGCGGCGAGCACAGCCACGACGCGACCGGTCGGCAGCCGGGTCGGCAACGCCTTCGGCACCGGCAAGAGCCTGCCGGTGATCGCGATGGCGCACCAGATCCCGTACGTCGCCACGGCGACGGTCGCCGACCTGCACGACCTCGAGCGCAAGGTCACCACGGCGATGCGCCTCCACGGCTCGCGCTACCTCCACGTGCTGGTCCCCTGTCCTTTGGGCTGGGGCACCTCGTCCGCGGACACCGTGCGGGTCGCCCGACTCGCGACGGAGTCCGGCTTCTTCCCGGTATTCGAGGCCCACGACGGCGAGGTGACCGACGTGCACCGCATCCGTCGGCAGGTGCCGGTCGCGGAGTATCTCCGTCTTCAGAAGCGGTTCGCCCATCTGTTCGCAGAGCCGGGACACCCCGAGGTGGTCGACCGGCTCCAACGGCAGGCCGGCCGGTCGATCGCCCACTTCGGTCTGCTGGGAGGAGACGAGTCATGAGCACACCGTTCGGGATCACCCTGGGACCCGGCTCGAGCGCCGCAGACCTCACCGGCACGTGGCGAACCGAGCGAGCCGTCTATGTCGAGCGGGTGGCGCCGTGCGGCAACGCGTGTCCCGCAGGTGAGGACGTCCGCTCGTGGCTCTACGACGCCGAATCGGGCGGTGCCGGCTACGAATCCGCCTGGCGACGGATCATGGAGGTGAACCCGCTACCAGCGGTGATGGGCCGCGTCTGCTACCACCCCTGCGAAACGGCCTGCAACCGCGGCCATCTCGACGAGTCGGTCGGCATCAACTCCGTCGAACGGTTCCTCGGGGACGCGGCGATCCGCCAGGGCTGGACGGTCTCCGTCGAGAAGCCCGCCACCGGGAAGAGGGTGCTGGTGGTCGGAGCCGGGCCTGCGGGGCTGTCGGCGGCGTACCACCTGGCGCGGGCAGGCCACACCGTGACGATCCGGGAAGCGTCGGACCAGGCGGGCGGGATGATGCGGTACGCCATCCCGCGCTACCGGCTTCCGCGGGAGATCCTGGACGCCGAGATCGACCGGGTCCTGGCGCTGGGCGTGACGCTCGAGACGGGTGTCGAGGTCACGGATCTGAGCGCACTGCTCGACGACGAGGGGTTCGACGCAATCCTGCTGGCCCTGGGTGCCCGGCTCGCGCGGCGTACCTATCTGCCGGCCGGCAGCGCGTCGCACGTCCTCGACGCACTCTCGGTGCTGCGCGCCACCGCGGAGGAGGAACCGCCGCAGCTCGGTCGCAGGGTCGCCGTTTACGGCGGCGGCAACACCGCTCTCGACGCCGCGCGGACCGCCAAGCGCCTGGGTGCCGAGGAGGCTCTCGTCGTGTATCGGCGCACCCGTGAACGGATGCCCGCCCACGACCAGGAGGTGCGCGAGGCCGAGGAGGAGGGCATCCGGTTCCGCTGGCTGTCGACGATCGAGGACGTAGATGCCGCGGGCATCACCGTCGAGGAGATGGAGCTCGACGAGACCGGGTTCCCGCAACCGACCGGGCGGACGACCCGGCTTGCCGCCGACTCGGTGGTGCTGGCACTCGGCCAGGACGCGGACCTCGGACTCCTCAGAGACGAAGCGGGCGTCGAAGTCGACGACGGGCTCGTCGCCATCGACCCGATGACTATGGCCACCGACCGGGACGGGGTGTTCGCGGCGGGCGACGTCTCACCCGGCGAGCGTTCGGTGACCGTCGCGGTCGGCCACGGACGTCGAGCTGCCGCGGGCATCGACGCCTACCTGGCCGGAACGTCCGTAGCTTCTCCACCACCGGTCGACCTTGCGCCCTACGAGGCGCTCAACACCTGGTACTTCGAGGACGCGCCGCGCCAGCACCGGCCACGTCTGGAGCAGGTACGGCGGCAGTCGACCTTCGACGAGGTCGTCCAGGACCTCGATGATGGGACCGCGCTCTACGAGGCACGGCGCTGTCTCTCCTGCGGTGGGTGCATCTCGTGCGACAACTGCTTCGCGTTCTGCCCGGACAACGCCGTGATCAAGCTCGGGCCTGAGAAGGCGTACGCCGTCGACCTCGACTACTGCAAGGGTTGCGGGCTGTGCGTCGAGGAGTGCCCGACTGGTTCGATGACGATGGAGCCCGAAGAGGTCTGACCTCCTCAGGCTCCATTCGTGCGGATGTGGACCCGGCGCTCACTCGTCGACGACCATCACCTTCGTGCCACTCCGGACGATGACCACGGCTGGGTCGTTAGCGTCGAGGAGCGCCGTGAACATGTCCCGCATGGAGACGATGCCCGCGATGTCGCCTCCGTCGAGGACGGGCAGGTGACGGACCTGGGCGTCCTCCATCCGCCTGGCCGCCTCCAGGACCGAGTCGTCCGGTGAGGCCGTGACCAGGTCGCTGCTCATCACCTCGCCCGCCGTCAGGTGTGCCGGGTCGGCGCCTGCGGCCATGTGCACGACGACGTCCCGCTCCGAGACGATGCCGGCCAACCGGCCGTCCTCGGTGACGCAGAGCGCACCGACCTCGTCGGCCGCCAGAGCCTCAGCGGTCTCGGCCAGGGACGCGCCGGCGTCGACGGTGGCCACCGGCCACACCATGACCCGGCGGATGTCTGTAGCCGGCGTCACCGGCGGCTTGGTCCGCGCGTACATCTCTTTCTCCTCTCGCGATGGTCTCGGTCAGCTCCGCTGGAGCACGACCTTGAGTGCGCCGGTCTCCGCCGGCCGCCCGAAGACGTCGTAGGCGTTCATGAACTCGTCGAGCTCGAAGCGGTGGGTGACGAGAGGTGTCGGGTCGATCTGGTGGTCCGCGAGCAGACGCAGCAGCCGCGGCGTGGAGCTGGTGTCGACCAGTCCCGTCGTGATGGTGACATCCTTGATCCACAGGGTCTCGAGGTGGATCGTGGCCGGCGCACCGTGCACGCCGATGTTCGCGACCCGTCCAGCCGGACGCACCAACGCAGTGCACATCTCGAAGGTCGCGGGAATGCCGACGGCCTCCATCACGACGTCGGCGCCAAGACCCCCGGTCAGGCTGTGCACGACCTCGAGCGCCGGCTCGAGCTCCGCGTCCAGGACGATGTCCGCGCCGATGCTCTTGGCGGCATCACGTCGAGGCTCTGCCGGATCGATCACCACGACGCGGCTCGGCGAGTACAGCTTGGCGGTCATCACGGCCGCGAGGCCGATCGGACCCGCACCCACGATCACGACGGTGTCTCCGGGACGCACGCCACCGTTGAGGACTCCGACCTCGTAGCTGGTGGGGAGGATGTCAGCCAGCATCACGGCCGCCTCGTCGCTGACCCCTTGGGGCAGCTGGTAGAGGGAGAGGTCCCCGAACGGCACCCGCGCGTACTGCGCCTGGACCCCGTCGATCGTGTGGCCCAGCGCCCAGCCCCCGCCGCTCGTGCACTGCCCGTAACGGCCCTCGCGGCAGAAGCGGCAGGTGCCGCAGCCGGCGATGCAGGAGACGAGCACGTGATCTCCGGGCCGGACCGAGCGGACGGCGCTGCCGACCTCCTCGACCGTGCCGACCGCCTCGTGGCCGAGGATCGTCCCGTCGGTGACCTCGGGCACATCCCCCTTGAGGATGTGCAGGTCGGTTCCACAGATGGTGACCGCATCGACGCCCACGATGACGTCCGTGTCGGCCTCCAGCTTGGGGTCGGGCACCTCCTCCCATGCCCGTTCGCCTGGGCCGTGGTAAACCAGAGCCTTCATGGGGACACCTCCTGTCGGGACGTTCTGTCTGTCTTCAGCATCGACGCGAGGCGAGTCCGACTCTCGGGGCGAACGTCATCACGGTCGTGGTCTTTGGCCAGACGATGGACGCACGTGCGTGTGCGGACGCCGTGTTCTTCGGGCGCGTGGGTGGGTGGATGACGAAGGACCCCGGGGCTGCGTGACCTCAGCCTCATGCCTTCCACAGCCCGGCGCGGGAGGCTGGAGCATGAGGTTCGCAGGAGTCTCGTCCCTTCGCGGCGTGGTGGTGCGGTTGACCATCGGCTCGTTCGCGATCACGGCCCTCATCGGGATCACCGCATTGCTCGCTCCCGGCCACTTCGGAGGCGTCCAGGCGCGGATCCTCGTCACCACGCTGGTCGTCGGCATCACGAGCGTCCTGACCCTTTGCTACCTGGCGATCAGCGACACGCAGCATCGCTGGCTCGGCGTAGCCGGCGGCATCGCCGCCGTCGTCTCGGCGGTGTGTGTCCTGGACATGATCTGGGGCCACTGGCAGCACGACCCCGGTCAGGGGCTGGTGCGGGCCTTCGGGGTCTCCGGGATCCTGGCGCTCACGCTGGCCCAGTTCTCACTGCTACTCGCCGTCGTACGACGCGGAGGCATGGTCGCGCGACTGCTGGGCTCGACGCTGGCAGCTGGCACAGTCCTCGCGGGTCTCCTGATCGCCGCCGTCCTCGGCTGGAACCCAGGGGACGGCGCAGCTCGCCTGATCGGTGTCGTCGCCATCCTCGACGTGCTCGGCACCGTGGTGACAATCGCACTCGGGGTGTTTGGTGGGGAACGCCGTCAAGGCGTGCGTCCGCTGACGGTCGTCGTGCCCGCGCCATTGGCCTCGCGGCTCCGTGCCCGGGCAGAGGAATCGGGGCAGGACCCGACCGAACTCGTGGTCGATGCCGTGACGCACTACGTCGAGTCCGCCGACGTAGTGATGCACCTCGGACGTTCGAGGTAGAGGTGATGGGTCGTGGTCCCCTGGACCGGCGCCCTTGCTGCGATCGGGGCGGCCGCGACATTGACGGTCGGTGCCGCCATGGGCGCGCGCTGGTATGGGGTGCGCCCGTGGCTGGTCGTCCTGTTCAAGATCAACGCCGGGCACGACGACGTCTCCCATGAGACCTTGCGCGGGGTTCAACCGGTGGACGTCGGGTTGCTGCTGCTTGCCGGGACGGCCTACATCGGCTGTTGGCCGGGACCTGGCACGGACCAGCTCGGGTGGATGAGTCTCGCAATCGCCCAACCGCTGCTCGGCATCCCGCTCCTTCTGAGCACCCGCATGTTCGGTCGATCCGGATTGATGGGCGGCGCGCTCGTGTTGTCGATCCTGATGATTGTCGATGGCACGTGGTCCGCAACCGGGTGGCTGGGAGTGGCGGCCAGCCTTTCGCTTCTCGCCGGCGACTTCGCCACGACCGGTCGTCCCTCGAGGGTGCTGGCGGCCCTTCTGGCGGGGGGCTATGGCGCACTGATCGCCTGGTTCGGCTGGATCTCAGCGCTGCTTCTGGTCTGACACGCGCGCCGCGGGCTCGCGTCTCGAACCGCCAACGGTCACCTGCTGCATCGGCAGGGCTATGGGTGCGGGGTGTCGGAGACTCGGGCCAGCTTCTGCTGCCGCAGAGGGCTCCCATCGGTGTCGCGTGACGGGTCCCGGATGTCAGGCGCCGGCAGACCCGACTGGAGCGGGATCCGGAGCTCGAACCGCCCGCCCGGACCTGGCCTGGCCACGAGCGTGGCGCCCGCGGCGGAGGCCATGCGGCGCGCGAGCGGGAGCCCGAGGCCTGCCCCCTCCTCGCGTGTGGAGTGTCCGGGCTCGAAGATGCGCTCGAGCTCCTCCGCCGGAACCCCTGGTCCGTCGTCGACGACGGTGAGCACCACGTGCCGGGGCTCTCGGGTGACCTCCAGTCGCGCGGGAGCGCCGCCGTGGCGTTCCGCGTTCTCGAGCAATGGACGGACCGCGGCCAGCAGCAGCGGCGGCGGCGAGGCCACCAGGACGTCGTCCAGGTCGGTCTCCGGCAGGCCCAGCTCCGCGACCAGGTCACCCAGTCGATAGACGAGCGCATGCTCTGAGTGAGCCCGGGCTGCGGTGAGGATGGTGTCGATCGCCGATCCCATCTGGAGCGCAGCCTCGCGGATGACCTCGAAGGCTTCCCGTTGGCTCGCGTCGACCGTCTGGCGCCCCAGGTCCGCCTCGGCCAGCACGACGGAGAGCGGATTGCGAAGCTCGTGCGCGATCTCGTCGGTGAGTCGACGCTCGGCCGACAGTGCCTCGGCGATCCGGTCCAGCATCCGGTCGAGCGTCTGGCCCAGGTGGTTGATCTCGTCACCACCAGGCCCCAGGTCGAAGCGTGCTGCGAGATCGTGCTCCCGCCACTCGTCCGCAGCGTCTGCCATGGTCTGCACTCGGCGAAGCGATCTCCGGGCGGCCAGCCACGCCGCGACGGTGGCCAGCATGATCGACAGGGCCGCGAGGGAGACGCTCAGCCACAGCGAGTGGACCTGTGAGTCTTCGTAAGGTTGCAGGTCCTCGGTGACGACGACCGTCGCGACGCGCGCTCCGTCGCGGACAACGGGACGCGCCAACAAGGTGAGGTCGTCCTCGGTGACCCTGCGTTCGGTTGTGGCCGTCCCGAGCTCGCGCACCTCCTCGCTCACGGCGTCGTCTGAGCCGGTGAGTCGGCCCGCCCGGAGCCTGCCGTGCGCGTCGAAGATCCACGAGTTCTGCTCGACCAGGGCCGAGCCCGACTCGAGCACCCTCATCCCCTGCGGGGTGGAACGGATGGTGGCCGCCACGGCGGTGGCCCGGTCGGCGAGGCGAGTGCTCGCGGTGTTGTCGTTCGCACGCGCGAGCAGTACCTGGACGCCGAGCACCAGCAGGCCGGCGGTCAGCGTGGCGACCAGCATCGACGTCACCGCGAGCCTCCCGGGGAGGGATCGGGGTCTCACAGGTAGCGGTATCCCACGCCGCGACGCGTCGTGATCGTGCCGGTGCCGATCTGATCGAGCTTTCGTCGAAGCCGCAGGACGAACGAGTCCAGCGTGTTGTCACTCACCTGGCCCTCCAGCGGCCACGCCGCGGCGACCAAGGCATGTCGTCTCACGACGCGTCCAGGCTCGGACATCAGGCGGCCCATCAGCCGGAACTCCGTCGGCGTGAGCTCCACCTCTTTCTCGCCGAGGACCAGCGCGTGGCGAACGCTGTCGAGAACCAATCCCTCCGGCTTCGGGGCGGCCGACACAGCACGACGCAGAAGGGCGTCGAGACGAACCTTGAGCTCGGCGAACTGGAACGGCTTGGTGAGGTAGTCGTCCCCGCCCGACTCGAAACCGGCCACCTTGTCATGGAGACCGTCCCTGGCAGTGAGGAACAGGATGGGGGCCCGCACGCCGGCCGCGCGCAGGGCGAGCGAGAGATCGCGTCCGTCGCCGTCGGGGAGGCCGATGTCGAGGATCAGCACGTCAGGTGGTGACCCTCGGAAGGCTCTGAAGGCCTCAGCGGCCGTCGCGACCGCGATCGGCTCGTGTCCCAGGTTGCGAAGTCCCCGGGTGAGGACCGACCGCAGCGGCGGCTCGTCCTCACAGATTCCGACGGTGGCCACGGATCGAGACTAGAGAGGATGTGGTCGGCCGGGCGGCTCCCCGGGAGCGCTTGAGCTGGATACCTGACCGCGACCTCGCATCACACCCTCCCGACGACCTTGAGTGCCATCACCGGGCAGCTCCGGACGGCGTGGCCGGCTGCGACTCTGCTCCGGACCGGAATGACGGGCTCCTTCTCGTGGGACAAGGGCATCGGGAAGCCGAAGTCGTCGGTGGTGAAGACGTCAGGAAGGAGTTCGACGCAGCTCCCGTGTCCGTCGCAGCGGGTCCAGTCGATGTGCAGTCGCGTGCTCATGGTCGTGTCTGCCCCCGTAGCGTGCATCGGTCCTCCAGATGGTCCTGGACGTGACTGTGGAAGACGGCGAGAGTGGAAGCGATGAAGCGGGCTGTGCCATCGGGGTGCGCGCAGGCCCCCCGACCGGAGACCATGCGCGCCATGCGGTCGATGTCGAGCGGCAGGGAGTCGTCGCGCACGCCCGACGCGAGGCGCCGGATGGCAGTGGCCAGGTGTGGGAGGCCGTTCACACAAGGACCGCACTGCCGGGCCGACTCGGTCGCGAGGTAGTCGACGACCCTGGTGGCGACCTGCAACGGGCAGGTCTCGGCACCGAGGACATGGAGGACGCCCGCCCCGAGGGAGGCGCCGTACGGAGCCAGCGCGGACTTGCTGAGGCGGACCTCCAGGCCCGCGGCAGGGACCCATGCGCCGTGGTAGCCACCCACGAGCACGGCCACCGGATCGATGGGGAGCGCCGGTGCGATCGCGTCCCGAAGCCGGGTGCCGCGGGGTGCCTCGATGACGCCGGGCCGATGCACGGCTCCGGAGATGGTGAGGAGCGACGTCCCTGGGTCGTCGGCGGTACCGGCCGACCGGAACCAGGCCGGACCGTGGCGTGCGATGCGTCCGAGATGGGCGAGGGTCTCCGCGTTCACGACGAGCGTGGGTCGGCCGTCGACACCGCACTCGGTGACTCTTCGGGCCTGGTCTCGGGGCAGTGAGAGTCCGCCGTTGAGCTGGTTGACCACTGCTGACTCCTGCCCCGCGACAAAGCCTCCGGTGAGCCGAGCCAGTTCCGTCCGTCGACCCCTGAGCGCGGCGGTCAGGGGGGCCGCTTCGACGTCCTCGTGGACCGCCAGGATCGCCCGGCGGCACCGCATGGCTCGGCCGAGGATCTCCAAGCCGTCCAGCACCAGGGTCGGGTTCCGGGTGAGCAGAACGGCATCCTTGGAGCTGAGGGGCTCGCCTTCCATGGCGTTGCCGACGATGACGGGCCGGCGCCTGCCACCGGCAACCGCGCGGACCTTGATCGAGGTCGGGAAGCCGGCCCCACCTCGTCCGGTGAGCCCGCTCCGATCGAGCATCTCGAGGAGATCCGGCAGCGAGATCTGCCCGCCACCGCCGGAGTCCGGCCGGGCGTCGTCCGGGTCGAGCAGCCCCCGCACCTCGGCCGCCCTGGGTGCTGTCGTGCTGGTCATGCCGTCCTCCGCGGCTGACGGTCCCAGCCGCGCCCCGGGAAGGACGGGGCGAGCCGCCACCAGACCGCACCCACGACGACGAGGACGCAAGCGACGGCGAAGGCGCGGAACCACGGGCTGGTTGCGTCGCTGCCGGTGCCGAGGGCGTGCACGAGAGCGAGCGGCCACAGGACGTAGGACGCCCAATGCACGGAGCGAAAGCCACGTGGACCGATCCGGGTACGGAGGACGGACACGAGGGTGAGGACGACCAGGAGGTCGGCGGCGAGGGTCCCGATCCCCAGCCAGAACGGACGGTAGGCCGCGAGGAACGGGAGGAGGAGGTCGACGGCCTTGAGCTGCGCGTAGGGGTCGATGAGCAGGCTCCCCACGTGTATTGCCACGAGACTCGTGCCCGTCAGGGCCGCGGTGCGGTGGAGGTCACTGACACCGACCCTGCCTATCAACGGCAGCGACCGTCCGGAGCGGCCGATGATGCCGAGTACCAAGGACAGCGTGAACAGGCCGAGTGCGGCCAGCCCCGCGCCGCGGCCGAACGACCACAACGCGGTGTCGAGACCGCTGGAGGTCATGCCGCCACCTCCCTCGGCCAGTCGCCGATACGGATGACGCGATGATGTCGGTCGACCAGGCGTGCGGCGTAGGCACGATCGCACAGCCAGGTCGAGGCTTGGTGCCCGAGAACGACTGCGGCGGTCGAGGCGGCGTTCGCCTCGGTGCAGGTCGGCGCCGCCACGGTCACCGAGCGCCAGACGGGGATTGCGGGTGCGGCTGTCCTCGGATCCACGATGTGGTGCAGGGTCCGACCCCCGCGACGCCACGCTCGGCGGACCGTGGACGAGGTCGCGATCGCAGACCCGGGGGCCAGCGTCACCTGGCACGTCGGGTCCTCCGGGGTGTCCTGGACCTGGATCTGCCAGCCCTCGTCGGGACCTGCGCCCGCGGTTGCGATGTCGCCGCCGACCCCCACGAGCACAGGCGACCCGACCCGGTCAGCCGCGCTTGCGGCCGCGAGATCGCAGGCACGCGCCTTGCCCGTGGCGCCAAGGTCGAGCAGAACCCCTTCCGGGACTCGTAGCTGACGCGCGTCGAGGCTGACCCTCGCCCAACCGGGAACCGTGGGAATGATGCTGACGGTCGGACCGTCGGGGTCGATCCGTTCCAAGCTGCGGTCGTAGCCCATCGCGGTGAGCGTGCCGCCGACAGTCGGGTCGACCAGCCCCTCGGTCTCACGGGCGGCTCGCAGAGCGTGCGCGACGAGATCAGCCAGGGTCGCCGAGATGTGGTTGGCTCCCGGCCGCAGCAGGCTCAGCTCCGAGTCCTTCCGAAACCGGGAGCAGGCCAGTTCGACCCGGTCCAGCACCGCACGGACGGCGTCGGTCGCGGCGGGTAGGGCCGAGCGCTTCTCGGTCACCACCGTGACAGTCGTGCTCCAGAGCGGGAACGTGCAGCTCGTCGACATGGTTCACGATCCACTCGTGGTCGCCTGAGGGGGCGATGGCTGCGGAGCGCTCACGGAAGGCTTTGATGAGGGCGTTCGGGACCGCGTCGTCGCGCCATGACCGTCGTCCGACTCATGGCCCGGTTGCGACTGGGCGCGCTGCGGCGCGCTCTGCGCATCGTTCGTGGAGTGCGTGGCCCCGGCCAGCCCGAGGGAGATGCCGACGGCGCTGAGGACGCCTGCACCGGCCAGGCTGGTCTGGAGGAGCTTGCGACGGGCGACGGGATCCATGCCGACAACGGTGCGGCCGTTGTCTGAGCGCACGCTGTGAGGATCTGTTGGATTCGGCACCGGATCACCTGCCAGGAACCTGACCGGCTGGTGCGCTCGCGCCGTGCGAGGCCTGTCCCCACGCAGCCCGCGCCCCGGAGTCACCGACTCGGTACACCTGCACGCCCGACGCGCCGGCAGCAACCAGCGTGAGACCGGCCACGAGCGTGCTGACCCGCCCTCCTGCCAGTCGGCCGAGCGATGCCCCTCGAGCGCCACCCGACTGGTCAGAGCTGCGGGCCCGTCGATGCATTCCGACATAGACGACCAGGAGCGCGAACAGCGGTAGGGCGAACCAGATCAGCTGGTCTCCGAGCGCTGCGTGCTCACCGGGGTTGCCCACTTGGCGCTCCAGGGCCTCTCCGCTGGAGGTCGCGATGGGGATGGCGAGTGTGGCCAGCCCTGAGGTGAGCACGACGAGAACGCCGTATCGCTCTCGCCAGTCCGGCCTGAACACGATGGCGAAGGCGCCGGCGATGGTCAGGGGAAGCAAGACCACCACCGCGTGGACCACCAGTGGGTGAACGGGTATGCCGTTGATCGTGTCGAACATGCGGGTCCCTTCGGTCGCTGAAACCAAGTGTTGGGGCGACTACCTGACCGTCACCTGACTGCCGGCGTCCTGGGCGTCGCGGTGGTCGTAGAGGCCAGGCAATGACATCGGTCGACCGGACGTGGGACGACCGGCACTGCCCCGCGAGGCGCCCGGTTCCTAACGTCAGGAGTGCCGGAGCACTCGTCCGGCGCGTGACGAAGGAGTTGAGATGAGCCAGATGCTCACCCGGCGTGTCCACGAGACACGCACGGAGAACCGTGCCCCGACGCGACCCGTCGGCTTGGGCCTGGCGGCCCTGACCGCTCTCGTCGTCGGCTCCATGATCGGCAGCGGCATCTTCGCCCTGCCATCCCAGATGGCGGCCAGCGCCGCCCCCGGTCCGCTGCTCATCGGGTGGGGCATCACGGGCCTGGGCATGCTGATGCTGGCGTTCGTCTTCCAGACCCTGGTGACCCGCAAGCCGGACGTCGACGGAGGCGTCTACGGCTACGCGCGGGCCGGCTTCGGGAACTACGTGGGCTTCACCTCGGCCTGGGGCTACTGGGTCAGCGCCTGGGTAGGCAACGTCGGCTACCTCGTGCTGCTGGCGTCGACGCTGGGCTACTGGTGGCCGGCGTTCGAAGGCGGCAACACCTTCCGCGCCATCCTCGTCGCCTCGGTCGTGCTCTGGGTCGTGCAGTTCCTGACCCTGCGTGGTGTGCACAGCGCAGCGGTGGTCAACACCCTGGTGACGATCGCCAAGATCGTCCCGATCGTGACGTTCATCGCGGTTGCAGCCGTCGGCTTCAAGGCGGGTCTGTTCACCACTGACGTCTGGGGTCGGTCCACGCAGATCGACGGCGTCCCGCTGGGCAGCACGCTCGACCAGGTCAAGAACATGATGCTGGTGACGGTGTGGGTGTTCATCGGTGTCGAGGGCGCGGCCGTGTACTCGCAGCGCGCTGGCAAGCGCAGCGACGTCGGGCGGGCCACCGTGATGGGGTTCATCGGCGTACTGGTCCTGCTGCTCGCCGTGAACCTGCTGTCCTACGGTCTGATGGCCCAGGCCAAGGTCGCAGGTCTCGAGGACCCGTCCATGTCGGGCCTGATGAAGGACCAGGTCGGCAGCTGGGGCGCCGGGTTCATCTCGATCGGGCTGTTGGTCTCCCTGCTCGGCGCACTGATCGCGTGGGTGTTGCTCTCCGTTGAGATCCTGCGCCTGCCGGCGCGTGACCACGTGCTGCCGAAGGTGCTGGCGCACGAGAACGAGCACGGAGCGCCGGACGTCGCCCTGTGGCTGACGAACCTGTGCGTGCAGGCGATGCTGGTGTGGACGCTGTTCAACTCCAGCACCTACACCGACCTGATCTACCTGGCCACGTCGCTGATCCTGCTGCCCTACCTGTGGTCGGCTGCGTACCAGGTGCTGCTGGCGGTGCGGGGTGAGACCTACGCGCACGGGCCCGGACGGACCCGCGACCTCCTGGTCGGCCTCGTCGCGCTCGGGTACGCCGTGTGGTTGGTCTACGCCGGTGGCTGGGAGTACGTCCTCGTCGCCGGGCTCTTCTACCTGGCCGGCACCGCGCTCTACGTGTGGGCCCGCAAGGAGAGCCGCCAGGTGGTGTTCACCGCCATCGAGAAGGTCTTGGTCGGGGTCGTGGTGGCGCTCTCGGTGGCGGCCGTCATCGGGTTCGTGCAGGGCTTCGTGACGATCTGAGGACGAGACCGTGAACGAGTACACGACCGACGAGATCGACGGCCGTCCGCGCGTCGGCGTGTGGTCGGAGGTGGGTCGGCTTCGGCGAGTGATGGTCTGCTCGCCCGGCCTGGCGCACCTCCGGCTCACGCCGGACACGTGTGACGAGCTGCTGTTCGACGACGTCCTGTGGGTCGACCGTGCCAAGCGGGACCACTTCGAGTTCGTCACCAAGATGCGCGACCGCGGCGTCGAGGTCCTCGAGCAGCACGACCTGCTCGCCGACGTCGTCGCGAAGTCCGAGGCCCGGGCCTGGATCCTGGACCGCAAGGTCACCGACGATCTGGTGGGACCGGGCCTGACCCAGGAGCTGCGGGACTGGCTGGACCAGCTGGCGCCGACGCGGTTGGCCGAGCTCCTGCTCGGCGGCGTCACCTGGCATGACGTCCCCGGCGACTTCGCGGGACCGTTCCTGTCCGCGCTTCGGGCGGTTCCGGACCATCCAGGCTTCGTGCTGCCCCCGCTGCCCAACACATTGTTCGCACGGGACAACACCGCCTGGATCTTCCAGGGCGTCACGTTGAACCCGATGTACTGGGCGGCGCGGCGCCAGGAGACCTTGCTGACGACGGCCGTCTACCGGTTCCACCCGGCCTTCGCCGGCGAGTCCTACGACGTGTGGCTGGGCGACCTCGACGGCCGTCCCGCCGACCACGGCTTCGCGACTCTCGAGGGCGGCGATGTGATGCCGGTCGGCAAGGGCGTGGTCCTGATCGGCATGGGCGAGCGCACCTCGTACCAGGCCGTCACGCAGGTGGCGCGGTCACTGTTCAAGGCAGGCGCCGCCGACCACGTGATCGCGGCGACGCTTCCGCGCGCCCGGTCCGCGATGCACCTCGACACGGTGTTCACGTTCTGCGACGCCGACGTCGTCACGACGTTCGATCCCGTCGTGGACGCGATCGTGCCGTTCAGCCTTCGTCCGGATGACGGCGCACCATCTGGTCTCGACGTACGCCAGGAGGAGCAAGGCCTCGTCCCGACGTTGTCGAAGGTCCTGGGTGTGTCGTTCCGGGTCGTGTCGACAGGGGGCGACCGGTTCGGCGTGATGCGCGAGCAATGGGACGACGGCAACAACGTCGTCGCCCTGGAACCCGGCGTCGTGATCGGCTACGACCGCAACACCTCCACCAACACCCTCCTGCGCAAGGCGGGCATCGAGGTGATCACGATCCCTGCAGGCGAGCTGGGCCGAGGTCGTGGAGGGGGTCGCTGCATGACCTGCCCGATCCTGCGAGACCCCGTCTACTGATCCCTACCGTCCTTCACGGAGACGACCTGGTCCAGCTTGGTCAATCTGATCACCGCGCGGATCGGGGCGTCCGGGGGAACGACGAGCTGGAGCTCCTGGCGGTTGTAGCTGAGTCTTTCGGCGAGGCGGAACAGCATGGCGATGCCCGCGCTGTCGAGGTATTCGGTGTCGGTCAGGTCGAGCACGACGACGGGGAGGTCGGGGAGGTCGGCGCCGATGGCGTCGCGCACATGCGCGGCGTTCGAGAGGTCGATCTCGCCGGAGATGCGCACGATCTCGACGCCTTGGTAGGTGCGTTTGTCGACTCGCGCCATGTCCGTCATGTCGAGCTACTCCTCGCCGTGAGCTGGCGACGCATCCTGACCACCGTCCCGTCCGAGCGACGATCCACGTCAACCGTGTCCATGAGGCCGTCGATCAGGTGCAGCCCCCAACCGCCACCGCGGTCGACTGGCGAGCGCCAGGTCCCGTGGTCGTGGACGGTCATGTCCAGCAGTCCGTCGACGATGTGCGCTTCGAGCATCATGTCTCCTGCCGCGGTGGGATAAGCATGGCGTACGACGTTGGCACAGGCCTCGCCGCAAGCGACCAGGATCTCGTTCACCTCATCGGGGACGACCTCCGAGTGTTGCAACCACCGCCGCAGCGCACGGCGTACCTCGACCAGCATCCGGGGCTCGGCGGGCAGGGCGAGCGAGAGCTGTTCGTCGGCCTCGAAGAGAGGGCGCATGGCCACCAGGGCGATGTCGTCGGCGATGTGGTCGCCTTCGATCAGGGACGAGACCACTTGGTCGCAGAGCACGTCGACGTCGGCGTCCTCGTGGCCGGATGCCTCCCGTAGGAGCCGGTGCAAGCCCACCTGGATGGACTCGCGGCGCCGTTCAACAAGGCCGTCGGTGTACAGCAGCAGCGTCGCACCCCGCCACACGTGCTCCCTTGTCTCGATGAAGTCCGGCGCCTCCACGACGCCGAGCGGTGGAGACACCCCGTCCTCCAGGTACTTGCTGTGCCCGCCGCCGAACAGCAGGGGCGGCGGATGTCCGGCGTTGGTGAAGCGCAGTGTCCGAGTGGCCGGGTCGTACACGAGGTACGTCAAGGTCACCATCTCCTGCATCGCGAGATGCGACACCAGCTGGTGTACGCCGCGCATCACCGACACCGGCGACGGGTCCTGGACGGCGTACGCGCGCACGGCCATTCGGAGCTGTCCCATGGTGGCGGCCGCTTGGAGACCGTGGCCGGCGACATCACCGATGGCCAGCCCGATCAGTCCGTCGCTCAGCTGCATGACGTCGTACCAGTCGCCGCCCACCTCGAGGTGGGCCGTGGCCGGGACGTAGCGGGCGGCGAGGGCCACGGCCGGGATCTGCGGGATGCGGTCCGGGAGCAGGCTTCGCTGCAACGTCTCCGCGATCTCGTGGTCCTGCCGGGCGTTCGTCTCGCTCCGGTTCAGCTGCGCCTGGGCCTCGTACCGCCCTTGCATCTCCTCGACCAATCGGTCCTCCGCCTCGGACAGCTCGGCCGTACGCCGCTCGACGCGGTTCTCGAGCTCGACCGCTGCCGACGCGAGTGCGGTTGCGGCCTGGTTGCGTTCGCTCACGAGGGCCGCGAGGAAGCAGGAGGTGAGCGCGACGCAGGCGTTGAAGGTCTGGAGGGTGAACATCTGCTCGAACAGCGTGAGCTGCGCGAACGCCCCGCCGTCGTTGACCGCGGTCCGGGTGGTGATCAGACACACCATCAGAGAAACGGGTGCCGCGCCGCGTAGCTGGAACCGCCAGGCCGCCCAGGCCACGATGGGGAGCGACAGGTAGAGCAGAGGCAGCTCGGAGCTGGCGGTCCACGTGGCCACCCCTCCGGCGACCACCAGGACCGCACTCGCCTCGAGCCAGCTCATGGCCGACCAGGGCGAGAGCTCACGAAAGAGGGGCAGGCACAGCAGGAACGGCGCCACCGTCAAGACCCCCATCGCGTCGCCGGTCCACCACACCGACCAGGCGCTGACCAGCCGGTCGGAGCTGATCGCGTCCGAAACGACGAGGGTCCCGGTCCCGATGGTGGCGCTCCCCAGCATGCTGGCCAACGCGCCCAGGAAGACGATGGCGAGGGCGTCGCGACGACGGTCCAGCTGCCGGCGGAACCCGACCCGGAGCAGAAGAGTGGCGGCCAACAGGGGGGCGAGGGTGTTCCCCGCCGCGGTCACGGCTGCGGCGAGCACGCCCTCGGTGATCGGGAGGTTGACGGCGAACGCAGCGACGGCGACCGCTGGCCACAGCCGTCTTCCTGCCAGGAGGAACGCGGCCACCGCGACGCCGCTGGATGGCCACAGCGGCGTGACGTTGCGTTCGACCAAGGACAGGGTCAATCCGATCCGGGCGCTGGCGTAGTAGACGACTCCGACGGCGGCGAGCATCCCGACGTAGGCGACCTGACCGCGACCCGGGCGCTGGATGGCGACCCGCCACGTGCCACGCGCTCCTGCGAGTCCCGTCATCTTCGCCACCGGCACCCAGCCGGTCTCCGTCCGGTGAGAGCGTACGGCTGGTGCCGGCGTCGCGTAATCCGGTGACTAGTGTCGCGAACTCGAAATTCGCACCCTATGTCGCGCCCCGAGCACGCATCCCGCTGCGTTGGCATCGCTCGGAAGACGCCCAGTCTGCCTTCGCGACGCCGCCTTGCGATGCACGCACTCGGAACACGACCTATGGCACGGATTTCGCGTTCGAGACACTAGCGAGCCAGCTGCCAGACGCCCGGCCTGCTCTTGGTCATCAACCCCTCGTCGATGAGCGCCACCCGGGCACGACGAGCCGCATACCGCCAGCGCAGCTCGCCGCCGGGGGTCGTCTCGCTGTCCGCGGGCCGCAGCCGGTCCTCGGCCAGGACTTCGAGCTCCACGAACAGCTCGTCTGCCTCCAGCTCGCCGCCGGCCTGCTCGAGCACGGTGATGATGAGCGGCTTGAACACCTCCGGCGGCGTCCAGCGCCGAGCGACCACGTTCTGCGGGGTCGGCGGCGAGGACTTACGAACAGCCGGGCGTCGCGCGGGCTTCGGCGGCGCCTTGACGACCTGCTTCGGCACCGGAGGCGGCTGGCCGTGCACGCACTGCGACTTCGGAAGATCACACAGCTCGCAGTAGTCGTCGGACGCGCTCATCACCCCCAACCTAACCGAGCCCCCACTCCGTGTTCCACCGACCCGTCGAGCGTGCTCAGCGCCGCGCGAGCAGGCTGCCCATCGCACCACGCTCGGCGTCCGCGAGCCGGTGGCTGAGGAACGGGTACGTGCCGGGTCGGGTGAGCGTCAGCTCGACGAACCCGCCCTGCCCGGGTTGGAGGTCCAGCGCCTGGGCGGCACCGTGTACGGCGTTTCCGGGGCGGACCAGGTAGGCGCCCTCCTTGAACACGGTGTCGAACTGCGCCCCCACGACGTGGAAGCTGCTGGGGGCACTGGGCCCCGCGTCGAGGACCCAGAGCCGGACTCGTTTGCCGGCCGGCACGTGGATGGGCGCGTGCTGGTACTGGTCGGCGTAGCCGTTGAACACGACCAGGTCCGGGTTCGCCGCGAGCAAGTCGGACAGCGGCGGCACACCCCCTCCCGCGCCGAGGTAGAACTCGGACTGGACGAAGATCTCTTCCGCCGCGACACGACCCAGGTGGGGCGGGTCGATGACGACCGCGCCGTACATGCCCATGGCGAGGTGCTGGATCATCGGCATCGTGGCGCAGTGATAGAGCCAGATCCCCGAGTGCTCGGCGCGGAACTGGACGGTCATCTCCCCGCCGGGCGGGATCGACCGCATGGCTCTGCCCGGATCGACCTGGCTGGCATGGAAGTCGATGGAGTGCGGCATGTCGCCGTCGTTGACGAGGTGCACGGTGAACAGGTCGCCGACCCGACCGTGCAGGACCGGTCCCGGCACGGTGCCGTTGTAGGTCCACACCTCTTGTCGTACGCCGGGCGCCACCTCCAGCGTGGTCTGCTCCACGCGCAGGGTGACGTGGTGCTCGGTCCCGCCGCGGGCAGGGCGCAGCGTCGGGTCGTACGGACGCCAGTCCGGAGCCGGAGCGTCGGTCATGCCCGTCTCCATGTCCATGCCGGGCATGCCCTGACTCTGGTCGTGGCCCTCATCTGCGGTGCCGGAGTCCGACTGCGGAGACGTCGTGGTGCGGATCTGCTGGACCATCCCGGCCTGTCGATGACCGCGTACGGTGCACCACGCCTCGCGGTCGCCGGCGATCGTGCCGAGGTCGACCGTTTGCTGCTCTCCTGGCGACAGCATGCGGGTGCCGGTCTCGCCCTCCAGCTTCAGGTCATGGGTCATGCTGCCGCCGTTGCGGACGCTGAGGACGAGATCGGTGCCCGGAGCCACGGTGATGGTTGCTGGAGTGACGGCGAACTCGGTCAGGGTCACCGTCACCGGCACGCCGGATGTGGCGGTGACGGACGGCGAGGAGGATGCGCGCCCGTCTTGCCCGCCGGGCCAAGTGCCGGTGGCCACCAGGCCGAGCGTCGCCAGGACCGCTCCCACGGACACGACGGCGACGACCTCGTAGCCGGCCGGCCGCCGTCTCCGCGTCGCGCCGCTGGTGGTCTCAGGGATGGTCAGGCGGCCGGCCAGCGCGGCGACCACCAGGACGGGGAACGAGCCGAAGCCCGCGAGGATCAGGGTCCAGGCGAGCACGTGCAGGTGGCCGACCCCGGGTAGCAGCAACCCCAAGGCGCCGAGATTGCCCAGCAGCGTTCGCGGCACCCAGGCGTAGGTCAGGATCTCGGTCATCCGCCGATTCCCGACCGGTCCCCCACCCACGGTGACGGGCAGCAGGAAGGTCAGCGCACCGGTCAGGATCTGGACGACGACCCCGATCCCGAGCATCGGCACCATCAGCCGGCCGAGCAGGTCGTCGGCCGTCGACGCACCTCTGGCCAGTCCGACGACATCCAGGACGAGCGCCGCCAGCAGCCACGCGTTGCCGGCCAGGAACGCGGTCGGGGACGCCGTCCAGGGCGCTTTCGCGCGCATCTCGGCGAAGGCCGGCACCAGTGCGTACGCCGTCCCGGCGGCGTACGCGGCCATCCCTGCGGCGGCCAGCCAGTGGGCGCCGGAGACCAGCGCGGTGAGGAGCAAGCCGACGACCGCGACGGTGAGCCCGGTCCCCGAGACAACGAGGACATGACGCGCCGTCCGGGATGCCGAGTCGGCGATCCGCGTGCGCAGCACGGCCGGCCACAACATGAACTGGGTGCCGACGACCGCGAGCCCGAGCCACCCCAGCAGGTTCAGGTGGGCATGCGCCAGCCGGACGGACTGTTGCCACGGCACCGTGTGCACGGCGCCCCCGGCCATCAACCCGCCCAGGGTGGCGCCGACAGCGAGCGACACCCCGGCCACCACGTAGTACCACGCCACCACCCGTAGCCGACCGGTCAAGGTCGCGCGACGGACCATGGCCGCCAGGCTCGCGGTGTGCGCGAGCACGGCGAGCACGACGACGGCAGCCCCGGCCACTGCGAGCCAACGTGCTCCTGCCGACACGCCGGCCAGGACCGCGACGGCGCCGATGTTGAAGCCGGCGAGCCGCGCATGGGCCGGCCACTCTGGTCCAGGTCCTGCGTGCAACAAGGCCTCGGCGAAGTGGCGGCTGTACACCAGCACTGCGTTGCTCGCGGCGCCCAGCGCCAGCAGATGCAGGGCCAGCCACATCGGCATCCGCAGGTCGTCGTGCACCACGACCGCGCCGGCGGCCGCCGCCAGGTATCCGACCACGAGGATCGCGGCCACGGTGTGCTTGCGGCGTCGGGGTGCCGAGCCTCCCCTCGGCGTACGCCGATAGGTCGGCGCGGACGAGGCCGGGCCCTGTGGGAGGGTCGGGGCGTCCGGGCGGGGTGGGTGAGAGGACTGGTCAACGACCATGATCGCGGTCTCCTGGGACACCGTCCGGCTGTTCCTCCACGTGCTCGCCGCGACCATCTGGGTGGGCGGTCAGCTCACGCTGGCGGCCCTGGTTCCCGCGTTGCGCGGGTTCGGCAGAGAAGTGACCACGGAGGCCGCGCGGCGTTTCAACCAGGTGGCCTGGCCGGCGTTCGGCGTCCTGGTGGTGACCGGCGTGTGGAACATCTGGGCCGAGGCCGACCGCGACACCGGCAGCTACCGGACGACGTTGGTCGTGAAGCTCGTGGTGGTCGCCGTCTCCGGTGTCACCGCCTTCCTGCACTCCCGCGCGCACACCACGGCCGGGCTGGCCGTGTTCGGGGCGCTCACCGGCATCAGTGCTCTGACCGCCCTGTTCCTCGGGGTCCTGCTGGCCGGCTGAGCGACCGGTCCGCCAAGCCCGGATGACCGTGGTCGCGGTGATCGCGAGGAAGAGCAGGACCGCGACCTCGTTGAGGACTCCCCCGGTCTGCCAGGCACGGTCGTTCCCCATCGCATCGCCACCCACGAGGCGTACGACGAGCGACACGTGCAACAACGCCAGCGGCAGATAGCTGATCGGGTGGAACGGGAAACGCACCCGGAGCACCGACGGGACGATGACCGGAGCGTGCGCGAAGACCATCGAGAACACGAAGCCCAGGAACACCGCGTGCAGCATGGCGTCGTACGCCGGGCCGTCGGACAGGTGTCCACCGGTGAGCCACAGCGCGCCGGCCACCGCGAGCCAGGCATACCCGGCGGCGAGGGCGACGGCCATGTACCGGGTCACACCGGACATCCGGATCGTCCGGCGTACGACGTCGTGCGTGGCCAGCCACGCCGCGAGGCCGAGCAGGCCGACGCCCGCGATGCGCACGCCGCTGGTCTGGACAGCGATCGAGAGCGCCAGCCCGGCGAGGAGGACGACGACGACCGCCAGGAAGAGAGCACGGCCCCGAGACGTCAGCACCACCAGTCGCGACAGCTCCAGGCGCTCTCCGGCGATGGTGAGGACCAAGAACCCGGCCATCCACGGGACCAGCCGCGACACGTCCTCGCCGGCGACCCACAGCACACCGGCCAGGCACCAGCAGGCGGCACCCGCGGCCTGGGTGGTGTTGTGCCAGGAGGGCTGGATGCGGTGCACCTCGACGTACACCGCGAGCAGCACGAAGCCCGCGAACCCGATCATGACCTGGCCGCTGCTGACCGGCCCGCCCGCGACGAGCCACAGGGACCCCGTTCCGCTCGCGGCGGGGCCGATCCACGGCCAGGACTGCGCCAGTGCCACGGCCCGCTCGGCGGCGATCAATGTGCCCAGGAAGCCGAGCGGCATCAGTACGCCGTGCAGCTCGGCGAGACCGGCCCGCCCGGCCGGCACCGGGAGGCCCAGTCGCAACAGACCGCCCCACAGCCCGGCCAACAGCGCCGCGACGCCGAAGGCGATCACCGGCATGGCCCAGGACGATCGACCGCGTCGAGCAGGCAACGTCGCCATGCCCGGTGTCAGCGTCGCCATCCGAGCATCCGCTTGGCCTCGTCGGTCATCATCGTCGGGCTCCATGGCGGGTCCCACACCAGGTCGACCGACGTGTCCGGGTTGCCGGGGAGCTGGGCCAGACAGCGGCTGACCTCGTCGTCGAGGTAGGCGCCCAGGGGGCAGCCGGGCGTGGTCAAGGTCATCCGCACCACCACCCCGCCGGCGTCGGTGTGCACGTCGTAGACCAGACCGAGGTTGACGATGTCCACCCCGAGCTCGGGATCGATCACATCTCCGAGCAGCTCGGTGACCAGGTCCGCGGTGACCGGCCCGGCCAGCATCTCGATCAGAGGCGGCGGACCGAACCCTTCCTGGCTCGTCATCGAGGCTCTCCTCCCGGCTTGTGACGTATCCGTCGGTCCGACATAGTTTCAACCATCACTATTGTAAGAATTCGAAGAGGATCTGCAAGCCACTGAGGAGCACGATGACCGCGACCAACCACGAGCTCGATGTCCGCCAGGAGATCCCGGCCCGCCGGCATGAACTGATCTTCTCGACGTACGGCGCGCTCGCCCCGGGAGAGAGCTTCGTCCTGGTCAACGACCACGACCCCAAGCCGCTCTACTACCAGTTCGCCGCCGAGCACACGGGGCAGTTCGACTGGGACTACCTGGAGCAGGGGCCCGAGGTGTGGAGGGTCCGGATCGGGCGCGTCACCGCCGACCGCGCTTCGCCCGAGTGACCGGCTCGAGGTGCGCCAGACAGAGCGAGGTGTCGACGAACGGGTCGAGCCGCTCGGCCACCAGCGGTGCGCGGGTCTCGGCCAGCACACCGCGCATCAGGCCCAGGTGAAGGGAGCACACGACCTCGCGGTGCTGCTGCGCCACCTCGCGGAACGGGCAGTGGCGCAGCGGGATCACCGGGCGCTCGACGTCGTCGACCGGCTCCGGGTCGAAACCCACGTCTGCCAAGACCGCGGACAAGCGGCGCAACCCCTCGGCGGCGTCCACCTCCTGCCCGGGAGCCGGGCGCTCGGCGAGGTACCGCCCCCAAGCCTCGCCGGCCTTCTCGGCCGCGGCCCCAGGCGCAGGAAGAGTCTCGGTGACCAGACCGGTCAGCATCTCCGCCAGCAGTCGATAGCTGCGCTGGCCGGCGGGGACGTCCGACGGTGTGGCGACGTAGACCATGGGCGGTCGGCCGGGCCGGCCCTGACCCTCTGGCCGTCGCTCGGCAAGCCCGGCATCGACGAGCCCGTCGAGGTGGAACCGGGCCGTGTTCGAGTGCAGCCCCACCCGCTCGGCGATGTCCTGGACCCCCGCGGGGCCGTCCATGGCCCGCAGCACGTCCAGCACCCGTCCCCGGCTCTCACCGAGAGCAGTGGGCGACGGGTCGGTCAGGGGCTGTTCGCTCATGGGCCCATTTTAGCCAGAGAATATTGTTGAAACTACGCCATTGGTGCCAGGAATCGGACCTTGGTGCAGCCACGGAAGGGAGCAGCACATGTCACCACGACTGTCGGTCCACGACGTCGACCACGCCGCGAACGAGGCGGTCCTCGCCCTCGAACGCTACGTGCGCGCCAGCGATCTGGAGGGGACGCTGCTCGAGCTGATCAAGATCCGCGCCTCTCAGCTCAACGGCTGCGCCTTCTGCCTCGACATGCACAATCGCGACGCGCGTGCGGCCGGCGAGGACCAGCGGCGGCTCGACGTGGTGTCCGCGTGGCGTGAGGCGCCGCAGCTCTACTCGGCTCGCGAGCGGGCCGCCCTGGCGCTGACCGAGGCGGTCACCCTGATCAGCCGCGACGGCGTCCCGGACGACGTCTGGGCCGAGACGCAAGCGCACTTCGCGGACCTCGAGACGGTCCAGCTGCTGATGGCCATCTCCGCCATCAACGTCTGGAACCGGCTGGCTGTCAGCACTCACCAGGCGCTGCCCGATCAGGCGTGAGGCTCAGCTCCGGGCGAAGAGCAGTCGCCAGGCCTCCGGCCCACGCTCGAGGTAGCTGACCTCGAACACGCCGGGATTGCGCTGCTCCACCTGCGCCAGGAGAGGCAGCGGGTCGTGCGGCGCCACCAGCACCAGACCTCCCCCGGGACCCACGGCGTCGAGCGCGCCGAAGATCGTCGCGTGCCGGATCGCATGGGCCACGACGCGGGCGTCGAGCTCCGGGTAGCCCGGACCGTCGACCTCGCCGCAGCTGCACTGGTGGCCGCCACAACTGCCCTCGGTGGCAGCGCCCGAGTGCTCGGAGTGCTCGTGGTGCTCTTGGTGTCCCAGCAGCTCGTGCATCCCGGCGAGCAGACCGGCGAGATCCACGCCGGGTGACTGCGTCAGCAACGGGAGGACCTGATCGTTCTCCTTGGCCAGGTGGGTCTCGAAGAGAGTCTGTAGCGCCATGGCGGTGCCGGCGGCACGGATCGGGTCAGTGGCCCCGGCCAGATCTTCGACCAGCCGCACGATGACGCCGTGCTCGGCAACCATCGCGTCGACCAGCAGCCGGGCCCGGTCGAAGCTCGCGCCGGCAGGGTAGAGGGTCTTCTCCTCCGCCAGTGCGTGTGGCACCAGCTCCCCGCGGCACCAAGCCACCAGCTCGTCGCGCGCCGGCTGCCACACCGCACCTGCGGTCACCAGCCGCTCCACCAGCGTGGCCAGCGAGCCGGCCAGCATCGCATGATGTTGCTCAACGGCCGCCACCGCTTCGGCGTCGGCCTCGCTCGTGGCCACCATCACGTCGTCCATCTCGTCCTCCCTACGTCGCCCGCACCTCGCAGCGTCAGATTAGTTTATTACACTTGCATTGTGGAAACTACCCATAGAGGTAGCCGATCGGCGCAGAGCAGGAAGGCTGGAGGAGACACGTGTCAGGTCAGATGTACCACCCGACCACGCCGGAGGAGCATCGGCGCCGCAAGGAGCTCGCACCAGGAGTCCACGACGCGTTCACGAGCTTCAGCAAGGCGGTGTTCGCCGACGGCGCGCTGGATACGAGGGCCAAGCAGCTGATCGCTGTCGCCGTCGCGCACACCACGCAGTGCCCTTACTGCATCACCGGCCACACCAAGCTGGCAATACGAGCGGGCGCGACGCCGGAGCAAGTCATGGAGGCAATCTGGGTAGCCGCTGAGATGCGCGCCGGCGGTGCCTACGCACACGCCACCCTGGCGATGAGCGCAATGGCCGAGTCGAGCTGACTTCGTCTGCTCATCGTCTGCTCATGGCGACGGTGAGCAGGAACGTCGTGTCGGTCTCGGCCT
>Ga0164241_10001648_pt1 | contig 26627 bp, 22 predicted proteins | sample OricomyardsoilBY_FD_108780 | JGI IMG/M metagenome (GOLD analysis project Ga0164241, IMG submission 108780) | Backyard soil microbial communities from Emeryville, California, USA - Original compost - Back yard soil (BY) | ecosystem: Environmental > Terrestrial > Soil > Unclassified | place: USA... | reverse complement strand
ATGCAGTCGGGCGGCACCGGCACAGGTCTCCTCGCGAGCTACTTCCCGGATACGACATTCCCGGCCGCTAGCCCGTTGTGCGAGCGCAGCGCCCCGATCGTCAACTTCGACCACGGCACCGCGAGCCCGGGCGGCTTGGTGCCCACCAACTACTCGGTGCGGCGTACGGGGCTCATCCAGGCCTATACGAGTGAAACGTACACGTTCCAGATCGACACCACCGATGCGGTGAAGCTGATCATCAACGGAACGACGGTGATCGACGCTACCAGCAACCAGACTGGCGCAGGCGTCGCGGCGAAGACCTTTACTGGCACTATCGCGATGACTGCGGGCGCCAAGGTTCCGATCCAAATCGACCAAGCCGACACCGCGAACGAGTCGTCGATCAAGCTCTCCTGGAGCAGCAGCTCGGTACCGTCGATGATCGTGCCAGAAGCGCAGCTCTACCCGAACGACGGCATTCACGGCTTGGACGTGAACTACTACGCGAACAACTCGTTCACGGCGCCGGTCGCGCTCAACCGGCTCGAACCCGATATTTACGCTGATTGGAGCACGGGCAACCCGGCCACAGAGACTACGCTGCCGAGCGACAATTTCAGCGATGTCTGGCAGGGCCAAATCGAATCGCCATACACCGGAAACGTCGTGTTTTGCGTGGATGCCAACGACACGGCGAAGGTCACGGTGGGTAGCACCGTTGTCCTCAATGTCACTGCGACCGCGACCGACACCTGTAGCAGCAACGTGTCGATGACCCAGGGCACTCTCTACACTCTGAAAGTCGAGCACGTCGAAAAAACTTCTTCGGCGCTGCTCAAACTACGCTGGAAGTACGGCGGCCTGACCGAGCGCATTCCGACTGCGAACCTGTACGCGCCTGCCAGCTATGTACCCCCCGCGAACGGGCTCACCGTGAGCTACTACACGGACCAAGTCTTTAACGGAAATCTGGGGCAAAACCCCACGCTGCAGAACTCTTTCACTCGTTACGATACGACCCTGTACAACAACTGGGGCAGCGGGCGCACCGAGTTCTCGCAAATGACGAGCAGCGACAACATGTCGGCTCGCTGGACCGGCATGCTCAACGCGCCGTGCAGCGGCGTGTACGAGTTCCAAACTGACGCCAACGTCGATGACGGCGGGAGGCTCTGGATTGATCAGATCCGGGTTGCCAATACCTGGACCTATGCCTCGTTCTACGGCTCGACATACCTGGACGCGGGCGACCACGACTTCAAGTTCAGTTGGTACGACGCAACCGGTGGCGCGGCGGCGACGCTGCAATGGAAGGTCAATTGCCAAACGGGCGCCACGTTCGTAGCGATCCCGACCTCCGCGTTCAAGCCCACGGGCGACACGAACCGGTCCGGCACGATGCGCGACGGCGGCGACAACGGAAACAACAGCAGCTACTCGATCTGGCAGACGCCGCAGACGACGGGCTCTTCACCGGTCGACGTCAGCGGCAGTACCCCGGGCGCCTGGGGGCTCGGCAAGACCGCGATGATGCTGCCCAGTTTCTCGCCGGATGCCACGAAACTGGTGTTCGTCGACGGCGACTCTGCTGGTGGCGCGGGTTGGCGCAAAGGCTTGAGCGTGTTCGACTTCAACCAAACCGGCAAGCTGTTCAAACGGCGCCGATCGATCGTCAACACCTGGCCCTTCGGTGACGTGATCAAGTGGCCGACGTTCGAGAGCGACTCGCGCAGCATCATCTATCAGACCACGACACCCACGGACGCCTGCTGCACCAACACCGGTTGGACCAAGTACGGCTACATGGGCCCGACCAACTATTTCGAAGATCCCGGTCGTCTTTGGTCGGTCGATTCGACTGCGGCCACGCCCACCCCTGTGGCTTTGGCCAACCTGAACTCGGGTGAACGCGCAGTGGACGCCAACAAGGCGTACCAGGCAACGGTCTCTCCGAAAGCCGCAGGCGGCTACCGTTGGGTGGTGTTTACCAGCACTCGCCCGTACGGCAACACCTTCAACTTGCCTGCCGTTCAGCAAAACTACTCGAACACTGCGAGCTACACGCAGATGACGAACTATAGCCAGATCCAGAGCGCGCTCTGGATCGCGGCTCTCGACGACGTGCCCAGCGCGGGCACTGACCGCAGTCATCCGGCGTTTTTGCTACCGAATCAGGTCTACAGTACCTCGGGAGCCAACTACCTGAACGAGCGCGGCTTCTGGGTGCTCGATGGCTGTAAGACCAACGGTACGGCAAGCGCCAACAGCTGTGAAGTCGACGAAGACTGCTGCGGTGGGCTGACCAGTCCGAAGACCGCGGTGTGCAAGCTCGATTCGCCGGTCACGGATCCGCCGACTCGCCACTGCGCGGCGCAGACCACCGTTGGCTCGTGCGTCGCCGATGGCGGCGTTTGCGGCACGACCAACGATTGCTGCCTCGGCTCGGTGTGCTTGAGCGGAACGTGCGCTCCGCCGCCTCCGTTGTTGATCCTTGGTCCAGCCAACTACGAACGCACGTATACCGCTGTCTGCGAAGCGGGCACAAAAGCCGTGTGGCGCTTCTTCGACTGGCAGACGATCACTCCCAGCGCAAATTCGAAGATCGAATTTTACGCGCAGACTTCGGCCAAGGGGAACGATTTCGCAACACTGCCGACCTACCCGACGGCAGTTAGCACTGCGGGCGTGGTCAAGCTCGGCACCGCGGCTGGTGCTCCCAACACGAGTTGGATCGGTAGTGATGTCGGGGCGCTGTTGCTCGCAGCCGGCTTCAAGTCTCAACAATACTTGAAGGTGACGATTCGCATGGTTCCAAACGATGCTCTGACCGCGGCTCCGACTCTCACCAATTGGCGTCAGAACTACAGCTGTGTGCCGGCGGAATGAATCGCTATCTCGCAACGACTCTGGGCGTTCTCTTCGTTGGCATCGCTTGTTCTTCCAACTCGGATGAGCGTGCGCCGGCGGTCAACGACGGCGGCGCGTCGTCGACGAGCGGCGCTGGCGGGCGTCCATCCGTCGGAAAGGGCGGCAACGGCGGTTCCGAAGCTGGCAGCGCGGGCGAGGTCGACGCGGCGGGCACGGGCGGAGCAGCGGGCGAGGGCGGTTCCAGTGGTGAGGCTGGTGCCGGAGGCGTGGGCGGCCAGTGGGAAGAGGGCACCGTCATTCCCGTCGAACCGAGCGCCTGCTCGGAAAAGGCAGCGTGGTCGAAGGCCACGCCGCTGGCCGGCATTTCCAGCGCGGCTGACGAGCGGCTGCTTGCGATCACGGCAGACGAATTGGACATTCTATTCTTACGCGACGACCTGCCGATGCGCGCGCATCGCGACCTCTCGAGCGCGGAGTTCGGCGCGCCCGCTACGCTGACGATCGCCGACGGCTACGGCGTCGATACCGGTGCCGCGCTCAGCGCCGACGGTACGACGATGGTCCTAGTCGCGACCAGCGGGCAAAGCTTCGCGGCCTTCACACGGAGCGCACGTAGGGCTGACTTCGAGCCGAACGCAGACACCAGCGCATTTACCGGCATCAACCAGCGCGCACTCCAGACGATGCAGCACTATGCCGCGCCGGTGCTCGCGCCGGACGGCAAGACCTTCGTCTTTTCCGCGTTCACGCCCGAGCCGGAGGGCGGCTTTCCCACGGGTTACGAAGGGCTCTCGATGGTTTATCAATCCGCTTGGTCGCCGAACGGTTGGTCAATGCCCGACAGTATCAGTCAGGATCTCTTCGACGGGACCACGGTCGCGCGTCCTCTACCCACTGGGTTATCGAGCGACTCGCGCACGCTATTTTACGTCGAAGAAGGCAGCGGCGAGCAAAAGGCGCGTTTTCGCGATCGTCCGGACGCGCCCCTGTACACCGTCGTCGACCTCGAACAGCGTACCCGCGCAACCCCCGACAGCAAATGCGATCGACTGTACTATTCGCGCGAGGGTGACATCCTGGTGGCCTCCGAGTAGGCACCCGCATTGCGACGCCGAGAAGGCGGCCCCTTTGCATTTGCTCGCCGCTGTGGCAGGAACTGGAACCGGTTCCGGACATGTCTCGCTTTACTTTCGCTCGTGCAAGTCGTTGGTTTTCAGCGCCGCTTCTGGCCAGCGCCATTTGGCTGAGCGGTTGTGATGACGGCTCCTCGGGCACGGTATCTGCTTCGAGTGCCGACCCGGATGGTATCGTCGGTTCGATCGCGCAGAAGTACGCGGACCACTTCCCGATCGGCGCGGCCGTTGGCAACTGGCAGCTCGACAATGCGGCCACCGCACTCACGCGCGACTTCAATCACTTGACCGCGGAAAACGCGATGAAGGCGCAAAACATTCATCCGACCGAGGCCACATACAATTGGACCGAGGCCGATCGCGTCGCGGCGTTTGCACGCAGCCACGGTATGAAAGTGACCGGGCACGCCCTGCTCTGGCACCGCCAAGCTCCCGAGTGGTTGTTCGCGGGCGTCACCGCCGGTGATGCCGCCAGCGTAGAGCTGCTGAAGTCCAGATTGAAGGCGCATATCGAAGCCGTCGTCACTCGCTACGCCGACGTGGTCGACAATTGGGACGTCGTGAACGAGGCGATCAGCAGCGACTCGTCGAAGATCTATCGCGACGGGCCCGAAGGTTCGCAGTGGTACGAACTCTTCGGCAGTGAGGAGTACATTTACTGGGCGTACCAGTACGCTCACGACGCGTTCGAAGCCATCGAGCCGGGTAGCTCGGTAGGCAAGCTCTACTACAACGACTACACCGTGACCGCGAAGGTCGACCAGATCCTAACCATGCTGGCCTGGCTCGAAACGCGCGGCATTCACGTCGACGGCGTCGGTTTCCAAAGCCACGAGTACATGAACTGGCCGAGCACGGGCGAATTGCAGGCCGCGTTCGATAGGTTCGTCGCCGCTGGTTACAAGCTCAAAGTCAGCGAACTCGACGTGACCGTGTACGACGATTACGCCTCGGGCAGCTTCGTCCCGTCACCGCAAGTGGAGTACACGCCGGAGCTGGAGGACGCGCAAGCGCAGCGTTTCGCGTCGTTGTTTTCGCTGTACCGCGCCAACAAAGAAAACGTCACCAGCGTCACGTTTTGGGGCGTCTCCGACAACCGTTCTTGGCTCAACTACGTGCCCGTCGAGGGGCGCGCTGACTACCCGCTGCTGTACGCGGACCCCAAAACGCCCAAAGCCGCGCGTACCGCGATCATGAATTTTTGATGGTCAGGCGGCACGGCGCGTGACGTCACAGCCTTCGGCGTCGAGCCGTCGTCACTCCGCAAAGAGCTCGAGCTCGGGCGGCAGTTCGAAGCTACCGTCAGGGCGACACGGAAAGTCGATCACCGCCGGGATCGCATCGAGCGGGATCTGCCCGTAGCAATGCGGGAACAGCTCGCCGTCAGCGGCTTCGAACCGTAGCGATGCGGCGATGCGCTGCGCGTCGATGCACAGCAGCACCAATCCTGCTCGGCCGCCGAAGAAACGTGTAGCAGTGCGCAGCACCTGAGCCCGCGTCGAGCAGTGGATGAACCCTTCACGTTCGAGGCTCTCTGCCGTGTACGCGCCCGACTCGAGCGCGGCGGCAAATGCGCCGCGCTCGGTGATGTGAAACACATGACGACTCGCGTCGTTGGTCATTCCGCTGCGGACACTTCAGGCTTGGTGCGCAACTGCACGAGGCGCTGTTCCTGGATTTGTTGCGCCGCCTCGGGCTCCGCGTAGTCCGAGTGACACGAGCCTTTCGAGCCCTCTGCTCCGACGGCCTTGCGCGTCTTCGAGGCCAAACGATGGATCTCCTCCGGGCTCAAAACGCCGCGTTTTTCGAGGATCTCCCGCTGTTCCGGCGTGAGCGCTGCCGATTGCGCCACCTTGTCGCGCGTGAAGCCATCGGCCTTGCCGCTGGCGAACTCCACGATCTCTTTCGAGATCCGAACCGAGCACCAATCGTGCCCGCACATCGCGCAGAAATCGGTGTCCACGTCGAGATCCTCGTCGTGGAATGCACGCGCGGTATCGCCGTCGAAGGCGAGCTCGAAGTGCTTCTCCCAGTTCAGCGCGGCCCGGGCCTTGGTCAGTGAATCGTCCCAGTCACGCGACCCGGGAATGCCGAGCGCGACGTCCGCAGCGTGCGCCGCGATCTTGTACGCGATGCAGCCTTGTTTCACGTCGTCTTTCTTCGGCAACCCAACGTGCTCCTTGGGCGTCACGTAACAGAGCATGCTCGCGCCGTGATACGCGGCTGCGGTCGCGCCGATGCAAGACGTGATGTGGTCGTAGCCCGGAAATACGTCGGTCACGAGCGGACCGAGCACGTAAAACGGCGCGCCGTGGCACAGCTGCCGCTCGAGCTTCATGTTGTATTCGATCTGGTCGAATGGCACGTGTCCTGGGCCCTCGATCATCACCTGTACGCCCTTGCGCCAGGCCTTCTCGGTGAGTTCACCGAGCGTTCCGAGCTCATTCAGCTGGGCCTCGTCGCTCGCGTCGGCCAAACCACCGGGACGGAGTCCATCACCCAGTGAGAACGACACGTCATACTCGCGCATGATGTCGCAGATCTGGTCGAAGTGCGTGTACATCGGGTTCTGCTTGCCGTGTACGAGCATCCATTTGGCGAGCAAGGAGCCCCCACGGCTCACGATGCCGATCAGTCGTCGCTGCACGAAGGGCAAGTGCTCGCGCAGCACGCCCGCGTGGATCGTGAAATAGTCGACGCCTTGCTGGGCTTGCTGTCGCAAGCTCTCCAAGATCACCTCGATGCTCAAATCATCGATTTTGCGACCGATGATCATCGAATAAATCGGCACCGTTCCAATCGGCACGCGCGAGTTCTGAATGATGGCCTTGCGGCATTCGTCCAAGTTCCCGCCGGTCGAAAGGTCCATCACCGTGTCGGCGCCCCAGCGCTCGGCCCACTTCAGCTTTTCGACTTCTTCGTCCGTGCTCGAAGACACCGGCGAAGCGCCCATATTGGCGTTGATTTTGGTCTTGCTCGCGCGGCCGATGCACATCGGTTCGAGCGCATGTAGCAGGTGCTGGGTATTGGCCGGAATGATCATGCGGCCAGCGGCCACTTCACTTCGGACCTGCTCGGCCGTGAGGTGTGGTTCGCGTTCAGCGACACGCTTCATCTCCGGCGTGATGTTGCCGAGCCGTGCGTGCTCCAGCTGAGTGACCGGCACGAAGCCTGCGGGAGCGATCGCGCGGTCGCCCTCGCGCCGCCAACCAGGCGGTAGGAAATCCCAGGCGGTCTTGTCGCTCGGCGCGGGCATACCCGGCGTGTCTGGTGACGAGAACGTCAGCGCGCCACCGAGGTTCGGCGCGTTCGCAAATGAACCCGGATTGGTTCCATCCCGGAGCGTGGAGGGGTTTGCGGCGCCGCGCAGCGGCAAGGTTCTGGTCGACATTCGTTTCTTCCTCGTTTGGCGCAAGGACGAACGCCGAAAACTCTCTCAGCGCGCTTCCCTACGCCGGTGCAAACCGGATCAGGTTCTACGGGTACTTCTCAGCGGTTCTGCGAACCGCGCCCCGAGCGTGAGCGCAGTCTATCCGAGTGGCCGGTGGGGGCAAGGGTGACGCGTTCGGCAGGCGATGGGGATTTTCGCGCTGCGCCAAAGCCGCGCCGCCCCCAGGACGGTCCAAGCGTCGACACTTCAGTCGAACACGACCGTCTTGTTCCCGTATACCAGCACCCGGTCTTCCAAATGCAGGCGGACCGCCCGCGCCAAAACGACCTTCTCCAGATCCCGACCTTTGCGAACCAAGTCGTCGATCGAGTCGCGGTGGGAGCAGCGCACCACGTCTTGCTCGATGATCGGCCCTTCGTCCAGCACGGCACTGGCGTAGTGCGCGGTGGCACCGATCAGCTTTACCCCGCGTTGGTATGCTTGATGGTACGGCTTGCCCCCGATGAAGGCCGGCAAGAACGAGTGGTGGATGTTGATGATCTTCCCGGGGAACGAGCCAACGAACGACTCGCTCAAGATCTGCATGTAGCGCGCGAGCACCACCAAATCGATCCCGCGCTCGCGCAGGAGGGTCAGCTGAGCAGCCTCCGCATCCGCCTTGCTTTCAGCGGTGACCGGAATCAGCTGAAAGTCGATTTCGAATTGTTGCGCGACTCGGGCGAGGTCAGGGTGATTGCTGACAATCAGCGGCAGCTCGCAGCGAAGTTCACCACTGCGATGCCGCAGTAGCAGGTCATAGAGGCAATGGTCGTAACGCGACACGAACAGCGCGACGCGTTTTTGTCGTGCCCGGTAACGCAGCTCGTAACGCATTCCGAAACGTTCGGCGACCTCGGCGATCGCGCGTTCAAGCGTGCCGCGGTCCGTTTGCAGCTCGGTCAGGTCGAAGTGCAAACGCTGGAAGAACTGCGCCGCTAGCGCATCTGTGTGCTGGTCGGAGTCGAAGATGTTCGCCCCGTGCCCGTACAAAACCTGCGCCAGGGCGGCGACAATGCCGCGCCGATCCGGGCAAGACACCAGCAATGTGGCGCGTTCGGCTTCGTTCGGGCTCATCACCGACCCTTATAGCGGAACATTCGCCCGAGGCCACGCGCGGCCTCGGGCTTCGCAACTCAGGGCTGTGCAGACTGCTTTCGAAGCATTAGATTTGGGGGGTGAGCGACCCGTCTGACACCGTACTCCGTGCCATTACCGACGATGGCGCCTTTCGCGTCATTACCGCGCGTACCACCCAAACCGTCCGCGGCGCGGTCGAAGCACAGGGAGTGACTGGCCAAACCGCGCGGCATTTCGGCGATCTGTTGACGGGCTCGATTCTATTCCGTGAAACCATGGCGCCGAGCTTGCGGGTGCAAGGAATCATCAAGGGTGCGAGCGGGAGCGGGAGCCTGATCGCGGACTCACACCCCTCGGGTCAGACCCGCGGTCTGGTCCAACTGAAAGGCGGCGCGCAGGAAATCGACCTAGGGCAGGGCGCCGTGTTGCAGCTGATGCGTACGCTTGCTAGCGGGCGCATCAATCAGGGCGTCGTCGAGGTGCCCAAGGACGGCGGAATTTCCCATTCGTTCATGTCCTACATGCAAACCTCGGAGCAGGTGATTTCCATGCTCGCCGTGGGGACGATCTTCGAGGGCGGCCGGGTGCTGAGCGCAGGAGGGTACATCGTGCAATTGCTGCCCGAGGTCGGGCGCGGTCCGCTGATGGTCATGACCGAGCGCCTGCGCGATTTCGAATCGATCGACCCGCAGCTCGGTGATGCGGCTTTCACCCCCAGCTGGCTCTTGGACGAATTGCTCTACGGCATGCCCTTCACGCGCTTGGAGGAGAGCCCAGTACGTTTCGAATGTTGGTGTGATGAGCTCCGCGTCGTGTCCGCGCTCGCGAGCTTGAGTCGCGACGACCTCGAACACCTACTCTCGACCAACGAGGTTCTGGAAATCGCTTGCGAATATTGCAAGCGTGACTTCCGAATCGCGCCTGCGCGCCTGCGCGGGTTGCTGGAACAAAGCTAACCCTCGAGGGTTGTGCTGGCTCGAATGCCACGGTCTCGCACCCCCATCGCCTGGCTTTTGGCCCCGCTTTGCGTGGCCTGCGCCGAACCCGCGCCGCCCAAACCGCGCTTGGTTCCGGCAAGTTCGAGTGCCGCTGCGCCCTTGCCCAGCGCGGCCCAGCTCCGCGCGCCGTTCGTGCTGAGTTTCATGGGGCTCAATGACCTGCACGGCCGGCTGCGCGCGCTGCCCGCTTTTGCTGGCTATGTGAACAACGTGCGCCGCGCCCGGGCAGCAGACGGCGGTGCCGTGGCCTTGGTGGACGCGGGCGACATGTTCCAAGGCACCCTAGAATCGAACCTGACCGAGGGCGCCTCGGTGATCGCAGCTTACCGCGTGCTCGGCATGACGGTGGCGACGCTCGGCAACCACGAGTTCGATTTTGGACCGGTGCCTGGCGGCGACGACCCACAGGGTGCAATTCGCGCCCGCATCAGCGAGGCTCCATTTCCGATCTTGTCGGCGAATTTGGTAGTGCGCGGCAGTGACGCAACTCCGTCTTGGGACAAGCTCCGTCGCTCGGTAGTGCTGACTGTCGGCGGTGTCCGTGTCGGCTTCATCGGTTTATTGACGCGCGAGACTCCGAGCATCGTGCTGAACGCGTGGTTCACCGGGCTCGACGTAGTACCACTCGCGCCGAGGCTCGCTGAAGAAGCGCATCACCTTCGCACGCAGGGTGCTGAAATCGTGATCGGCGTGGCTCACGCGGGGGCTGACTGCAAGGACTTCAGCAACCCCGCGGATCTGAGCAGCTGCAAGCCGGAGGCCGAAATCTTCGACGTCGCCCGAGCGCTCCCGCCCGGCAGTGTGGACGCGATCTTTGCCGGTCACACGCACGCCGGCGTGGCGCAGCTCGTCAATGGCATTCCGATCGTCGAGGCGTACGCCCGCGGGCGCGCCTTTTCACGCGTCGATTTGCGCGTCGACGGCGTGACCCACCGTGTGCTCGAAAGCAAAATCTTCCCGCCGCACGAGCTGTGCCCGCGTCTGACCGAAGGCGGCCCCTGCACGCTCACGGAGTATGAGGGGCGAGCGACGACGGAAGATCTCGACATCGCACAGGCGATCGAACCCGCGCTGGCCGGGGCCGAACGTTTTCGCGAGGCGCCGATTGGTTGCACCGTTAGCGAGTCCATGGCTTGCGAGCACGGCATCGAGTCGGCGCTCGGCAATCTATTTGCGGATCTCCTGCGCGAGGCGGTGCCCGGAGCAGACGTCGCAATTCTGAACGGCGGCAGCCTGCGCGCGGATTTGCCTGCTGGAAGGTTGAGTTACGGACAGCTGTTCGAGGCCATGCCGTTCGATAACCTGGTCGCGAAAATTCGCCTGACCGGCGCCGAGTTGAAGAGCGTGATCGCGACGCATCTTCAACACGATGCGCATGGTCTGATTTCACTCGGCGGCATGCGCGTCAACGCGCGCTGTGGGAAAGCCGGCCTCGAGTTGCGGCTGACGCGCGACAACGGCAAGGTCGTTTCTGATCGCGAAACGCTCCTGCTCGCCACGAGCGACTACCTGGCGACCGGCGGCGACGGCTTGTTCGACCCGCTTTCGCTGTCGCCCCAGCGCATCGAGCTCGACACCAGTGGCACCTTTCGTGATGCACTGGCGCGCTCGCTCAAGCGCCACCCAAAACTATCGCCGCGGGATCCGGCGATTTTCGATCCCGCGCATCCGCGCCTCGATCTCGGCAGCCCCAGGCCGATGATCTGCGCGCATTGACCGACAGAGCAGGCCGCACTACGCGTGAGCCCACCCTCGGGGCGCCACTCGGGCAACCCGTCAGGCCGCGAGCGAGCGGGCGCGGGCTCCGGGGCAGTTACCTCAAACAGGAGCGAGCAATCATGGCCATCTCAAAAGCTTCAGCCAAATGGACGGGGACCCTCAAGGAGGGCAATGGCTCGATGAAAGGCGGCACGGGCTATTTCGACGCGCCGTTCACCTTTCTCTCGCGCTTCGAAGGCGCCCGCACCGGCACCAACCCGGAAGAGCTGATCGGCGCCGCCAATGCCGGCTGTTTCTCGATGTTTTTGGCGGCGCAACTCAGCGCGGCCGGGCATCCGCCGAGCAGCATCGAGACCAACGCGACCGTTACCTTGGGTGAGCTCGGCGGAGGCCCGGCGATCACCAAGATCGAACTCGAGACCAACGCTGTGGTGCCGGGTCTCTCTCAGGCTTTGTTCGACGAGAAGGTCGCCTTCTCGAAGCAGAATTGCCCGATTACGCGCGCGCTGGGCGGCGTGCCGGAAATTACGATCAAAGCCAAACTAGGCTGATATTCGAGTGCTGCCATCGACGTGCTCCGCTTTTACACGGAGCACGTTTTCTGTGCGTCACTCTGTCGGTTCGTGACGGGCCTTCTTTAGCTTTCCAGCTTCGAATTCGGCTTCGACGTCCGGATCCAGGTTGGCCGACTTCTTGGACGCCGCAGCTTCGTCGTCGTCCTCGTCTTCATCGTCGTCCTCGTCTTCATCCGTGTCTTGCGTGACGCGCGGTGATTTGCGGCGACTCGCCGACACGCCCTCTTCTTCGTCTTCGCTGTCGTCGTCGTCCGACTCTTCTTCTTCTTCGTCGGTCGGCTCGGGCAGAGCATCACCCCAACCCGAGGGCTCTTTCCGCTTCATGGTCCAGTACACGCCGTACCAGCCGAGCAGCGCCGGGAGGATGCTCAAGTATTGGCCCATGCTGATCGCGGAGTTCGGATCCAGCGCCTCGATCTCTTTGTAGAACTCGGTGAACAAGCGGCCGGTGAAATAGAGCGCGAAGAACCAGGCGATCATCGCACCGCGCGGGCGCTTCTCTTTGCCCATCGCGCGATCGGCGATCAGCAAGCCGACGAACACCGCGATGCCGAGCGTGATCTCGTAGAGCTGGCTCGGATAGCGGAGCGGAATGGGATTGAGCCCGTGATCCGGCGGATTTCGGGGAAACCGCATGCCCCAGCTCTGATCGGGAACCTTGCGACCCACGATCTCGGAGTTGAACAAGTTGCCGATGCGCACCACCGTTGCACCGAGCGCCGCCGAGAACGAAAAGCGATCCGCGCCCTCGAAGAACGGGATGTGACGGCTCTTCGTGAACATGTACATGGCGATGATCAAGCCTGCGACCGCGCCGTGGCTCGCGAGCCCGCCAGTCCAGATCTTGAAGATCCACGCCGGGTCGTCGATCGCCTTGTCCAGATCGTAGAAGATCACGTGACCGAGGCGAGCTCCGATGAGCACGCCCAGCACGCCGTAGACGATGAAATCACCGGCAACCTCGGGGCCGCCTCCGCCGCGCTTGATCTGCCAATTCAGCAGCGCGTGTCCCCCGAGGAACACCACGACGAACAGCATGCTGTAGTAACGGAGCTCGACCATTGGTCCCATGAGCTCGGAGATCAGGAGGCCCGCACCGGCGAAGAAAGCGCCGGTCATGATCTGCTCGCGCTCCTTCTTGGCGAGCCCGTAGAGCACCATCAAAAGCCCGATGGCGCCGATCGTGCCGGCTACCCCAGCGCGCGGAACACGCCAGAAGACCGGGTCGACATCCCAAGTGAAACTAGGCAAAAGCAGCATTGTTCGGGGCGCAGCCTAGTGCTGAAGGCGGAGCCCCGCAAACCACCAACTCGGGCTCGGCGCGAAAAAGAACCCCAAACATCCGAGGCGATCGTTCAGAGCGCGCCGAGATCGCGCAATTCTTGCTCGGCGATCGCTGCCCAACCCCGGTTCGCCTTCGGGCTCGCCGGGCTCGGATGCAGGATCGTCCCAATTTTGCCACGGAAATCTGGCAGGGCGTGCTCGGCGCGAGCGAGCGCGAATGCGCCGACGCCGATCACGAATTTGGGTTTGAGCAGGCTCACGATGTCCCGAAGTGCCCCGTCGCATGCCGCAAACAGTGATTCCTGCTCGGCCTTGGGGAGCTTGTCGGGCGTCAAATTCTTTCCGCCGGCGTCCATGAACACGAGCGGGCAATAATTGACGACGAAGAAGTCATCGCAGAAACGCGCCGCATTCTCGAAGCGACTCTGCGCAAACCCCCACAATCTCGTGCCGCTGACCTCGGAGCGCGAGCACTCGAAGCCGGTGATGGTCCGCTTCGGGTGCTCGCGTGCGGGCCTGCTCACTTGGCCTGTGATGCCCAAAAAATCCCGAACCATCGCGACGTCGCCGAACGGCACGCCGGTCTGTGCCATTCCGAACGGTCCGGGATTCATGCCGAGCAGCAGCGCGTGCTTCGGACCCTTCCCGTAGCGTTTGAGATATGCCTCGTGCGGCACGCGCGCGTACTCGAGCGGGTTGTACACGTACGCGACCGGCGGGCGAAAGTTCAGCCCGGAGACTTGGTCGCTCAGCGTGCGACTCACTTGCGTCAGATTCATTGGCCGCGCGGAGCCTGCCACGAGTTGCCGGCGCGTGGAATGTCAGAGCGGCTTCGCGTTTCGCGCCGCTTCGATCGCGCGATCGAGCGCCATCGGGCTGAAGCCCACCAAGATCTGCCCCATCAAATCAATCACGGGGATGCTCGAACCCGAGCGCCCTGCGCGCTCGAGCTTTTGACGCATTTCGGCGGCGGCTACTGGATTTTCGTCGATGTCCTTGTCGACCACGGTGACGCCGCGTTGCTTGAGGTACTTGGCGGTGTCGTGGCACGGTTTGCACCAGGAGGCGCCGTAAATCGTGGCCGAGATCCCGCTGGCGGGCGCCTTCTTCTGGGCATTGGGCGCATCGGCTTGCGCACTCGGAGCAGACTCGGCAGGCGCGGGCACAGCGCTGGGCGCGAGCGCTTCGAGCCGTGCTTTGCGCTTGCTCGCGCCGAGTTCATCCCATGCCGCGCGCGTCATCGTCTTCACGCGGTACGCGCCGGTCGGCGTCACTTCATTCATGTTCGAGACGTAGATCAGCTTGCCCGTGCCTTCTTCGCGAGTGGTGACCACCACGCGAACCTGATCGCGACCTTCTTTGGGCACGTCGGCGGGCTTTTGCACGACGTGGAAATCGCCCTTGTCGTCGATCCAGGTCAAAAGCAAGTTCGGCGTGTCGTCTTTGATCTCGAGCGGCGGCAGCTCGGTGGGCTTCGGCACGGCGCCGGTATCGTCGCTCGGCGCTGGCGCTGCTTGTTTGCGACAGGCGCCCAGTGCCACGCAAGCTGCGAGCAGCACGCCCAAGGTACGAGTGATGCGGCGACTCATTGTCGTTCCCGATAACGCTATCATCGGCCGGCCGCCTTGTCCCGCTTGCCTTTGCCCTGTTTTCCTTGAGATTTTGCGGCCGCGGCAGCCGCCGCCAATGCCTGCTCGGCGGCGAGTTTCCGGGCCTTGGCTTCCGCGTAATCCTTGAAGCCACCATCATACAGGTCGATGCCCTCGGGACCAAAGCTCGCAGTGCGGGTGGTGACGGTCTCCAAGAATCGGCGATCGTGCGAAATCAGCACGACGGTGCCTTCGAACCCGACCAACGCTTCTTCCAAGATCTCGGCGGCCGGAATGTCCAAGTGGTTGGTCGGTTCGTCGAGGAACAATAGATTTCGCGGCTCCAAGAGCAACTTGGCCAACGCCAAACGCGTGCTCTCGCCGCCGGAAAAACTCGACACGCGGCGCAACGGGTCGTCCCCGTAGAAACGAAAGCGTGCCAGGTATTCGCGAGCGCCGTCCGAGTTGAGATCGCCGCGCACGCTGCGGATTTCGTCTACCGCGGTCTTCTTCGGATCGAGCGAGCCGAGGTGCTGATCGAAGTAGCCTTCGTACAAGTTGGTGCCGCGCTTGACGTCGCCGCGATCGCTCACTTCGGCGTTGCCCGCGAGCAACTTGAGTAATGTCGATTTGCCGCAGCCGTTCGGTCCGACGATTCCCAAGCGATCGCCGCGTCGCAGCAACAACTCGAAGCCACTGAACAGCTCGACGCCACCGCGCACACCCGCCGCGCCCTTCACGTCCAGCACGATGTCGCCGCTGCGCGGAGTCTCGGCGAAACGAAAGCGCATCCGTTCTGCGCGCGCCCACACGTCTTCCGGTCGCTCCAGACGCTCGAGCTTGTCGAGCATGCGACGCCTGGATTGAGCTTGTTTCGTGTTGGAGCCCGCGATGTTCTTGCGGATGAAATCCTCGGTCTTGCTGATGAATGCGGATTGCTCCTCTGCCAAGCGGCGCTCGTGCTCCAAATCCTCCGCGCGCTCTTCGTGGTACTTCGTGTACGGCAGGGGATAGCTGCGGAAGGTCGTGCGACCGAGCTCCATCGTGATCGGACACACCACGTCCAAAAACGCGCGATCGTGCGATACGACGAGCACCGCACCGCGCCAACCGACCAAGTAGTTGGCGAGCCACTCGATCGTCTCCAAGTCCAAGTGATTCGTGGGCTCGTCGAGGAACAAGACCTCCGGCTCACCGGCGAGCACGACGCCGAGCGATAATCGGCCGCGCTCGCCTCCAGACAACGTGCGCACATCGCGCTCCAAGTCACTCGGCGCAAAGCCAAGCCGCATCGCGATCATTTCCACGCGCCGCTCCAGCTGATCGGCTCCCGCGTGCTGATAGCGATCGATCGCCGCCGACAATCGATCGAGCGCCGCAGCATCGCCGCTCGCCGCGGCTTCTTGCGCGTGCGTGAGCTCGTGCCGAATCTTCAGCAAATCGCCGAAGCCGGCGAGCAGGTTGTCCATCACGCTGCCCTCGGCGCGCGTCTCGTGCCCTTGCCGATAGTAGCCGAGCGTCGCGCCCTTCTTCAGCGTGACCAAGCCCTCGTCCGCCTCGATCTCGCCGGCGATCACGCGCAGCAACGTGCTCTTGCCAGCTCCGTTGGGCGCCACCAACCCGGCGCGCTCGCCCGCCTCCAGCCGAAACGTCACGCCCTGAAACAGGCGCTCGCTGCTGTACCCAAAACTCAAATTCGCAACATCGAGAAGTGACAAAGCGCCCGCGGTCTAGCACGCCTCGGGCAAGAGGGGAGCCTGACGGTCGCAACGACACAGCTGTCTCCGGAGATGTGCCTTGTTCGGCACTAGCGGCCAGAGGCCATTTCCAGACGACCCTTGCACGCGGCGGCTTCGGGGGAAACGCCGGCGCGCGCGCTCAGCCGCCTCGAGCGAGCGAACCGGTGCATCGCGTCTGCGCGAAGTCGCCGCGCGCCCAGAGCCAACCCCAATGTTTCTCCCGCGCGCCGCGGCAGGCACCGGGTGCGCTCGGAGGTGCGTTGCTGGATCTCGATCGCCCATTCTCGAAATCGACCACTCCGGATCGCGAGCGGACCTCACACGTAAGCGGCACGGGCGCGGATTCGAGAAACCTCTTTGCGCTGTGGCACGTAAGCCGGATAAACCCAATGCTAGCCATGCCGATGCGCGAGATCTTCCCCGAGGCCAAGGTTCATCCTAAAATCAGCGAAAAGATCGCGAGTTACCGGAAGGAGCAGGTCGATCAGGTCAAAGCACTCGTTGCCGCGCACCGCGTGGTGGTGGTCGGAATGACACAGAATCCGTTCCCCAAACGGGCGCGCCGCCTGCTCGACAGTCAGGGAATTGCCTACGAGTACATCGGGATCGGCAGCTACTTCAGTGAGTGGCGCAAGCGCCTGGTGCTGAAGATGTGGACGGGCTGGCCCACGTTCCCAATGATCTTCATCGATGGCGTATTGATTGGCGGGTACGAAGATCTCGTGCCGTTGGTCGAGAATGGCGAGTTGAAGAAGCAACTCGCCACTCCGCGCATTTGAACGATGTCGAGTGTCGCAGCGCGTTCAGCGCGTTGCGTGCCCGCCCGCGCCAGGAATCGCGGCGACGAACTGCGTGCCTTCCGGCAACACGCTCAGCTCCAAGTTCGTGCTCTGCAGCATGTTCTGCGTCTCGAGCAGCTCGAACAGCGCCGAGGCGATGTGCGGATCTTTGGCGATTTCGGCCAGCGCCGCGCCTACGATTTGCGGACGAGTCGCGGCCGCTTGTGCGAATGCAACGGCCGCTTGGCGTTCAGCGGTGGAGCGGATCACGTTCACACGGTTGGTGCCATCTTGTTGAATGGCGGCGGTCACTTGGCGCAGTCGATTGACGACTTTCTGCTCGATCTGTTGAATCATGCCCAGATCGCGAAAGTGCACTTTGCGAATATAGGTGCTGCCGAGCATATAGCCCCACTCGCGTGATTTGAGCGACACCTCTTCGCGCACCATTTGGCTCATGTGGTGGCGCGTTTCGAGCATCTCGGACAGCTTCATGTTGCTCAGGCAGCGCACGGTCGCGTTCGAGACGTTCGCGCGCAATGAGCCAACTGGATCCCAGTTCTTGTACAGGTAGGCGAGCGGATCACTGACGAACATCTCGCACCAAACGCCGATGCCCATCGGCGCGCCCTCTTCCGAGTTCACTGGTTGGCTGCGCAAGTAGGTCTGGTCGAGTCGCAGATCGACTACGCTTTTCTTGCCGAAGAAGGGAACGAGTGCAGCGAAGGGGCCCATTTTCAGCCAAGGCCAGTGAACGCCGGGTTGGTTTTCGGTCAAGCGTACCTTGCCGAAGAGCTCGAACACCACGCACTGCCGCTCCTGCACGATCAAATACACGCCGAACAAGCGCGCGAGCAGCAGGCAGATCGGCACCGCGAAGAAGCAGCTGACGAAGGTGATGCCAACAGTGGTCAAGAACAACATCAGCGTGCCTCCTGATCAGCAGTAACGACCAGTTGCCGCGTGCGCCGCCGGAGTCCGAGCTTGGCGTTGCGCACGTAGGCGGCCACTGCGCCCTCACCCATGGCACTCAGCTGCCGGAGCTGCGCCGTGAGCGTGAGCAGCGGCTCGACCTCCGCTTGCGCGTTCAGCGTCTCGATCTCCACCGCGCGCCGCGATTGCACAATCTTCTGATCGGCCGCGGCCTGCGCCAAGCTGATTTCGCTCGAGACGTGGTTGTGCGCGGTGTTGATCGCGGCCAGCGCTGAGTCCACGTCGACCGGCGGATCGATGCCGGTAATCAACGCTGCATCCAAGCTGATGCCGTAGCGTGCCGCGGCCGATGCACAGTCGACGGCCATGTGATCGTTCAGGTCGCGCAAATTCTTGCGCAAATCGTTGATGGAAATGCCTTGAACTCCTCCGCCCACGTCGCCGCCGGCCTCGTTCGCAGGCGCTCCCACTGGAGAGTCGGGCGCTTCGAAATTGGCGATGCGATCGCGGAGCACCGACACGAAGTAGCCCATGATGTGCGCGAGCGGCCGTTTGACGCCGAACACGTAGGCGTACAAGTTGCGCTCCGATACCGTGAAGCGGAGCTGCCCGTTCAACCCGGTATTGAGTTGATCTTTGGTGACCGCGTCCAATATCTGACCGCCGCTGTTGGCCGAATGGTCTTCTGGGTCGTAGGCGATCGACACGGTGTTGGTGGCCACCGAAACTTTGTGTGCGGTTTGCCACGGCAGCTTCCAATAGAAGCCAGGGCCGATCACGCGCACTTGTGGATAGGCGTAGCGCTCGCGCTCGTTGGGGCGCAAAGTTTCCGCCATCGGATCTTCCAACGTGCTGAGGCCAGTGCGTTGCGCGCGACCGAAGGTGCTGATCACCGCGCGTTCATTGGGGCCAACCGTGTAGAAGCCCAAGACGCCGTAGCGCACGAAAAACCAGAGCAGGAACCCGAACGGGACCCCAAGGAGGATTTCGACCATCCGCACATGATGGCAGATGTCTTGGCGTCCCTTCCACGGCGAAGCACGGGCGCGACCCGCGCCCAGTCCGACCTACCCCTCAGTGTGGCATCGCGGGCGGCACGGAGGCGCGCTCCTCCAGCCCGCGCAAGCGACGCGAGAGCACGCGGAGCGTCTCCACCAGCGCGATGAGCACGTACACGCTGAGCAACCACACCAGCACGAACTGCGGCTTGAAGCGTTGCCACACGAACACGCTCGAACCGACGGTAAAGAGCACGAACAGGAGCGTCGCTGTGTTGAGCTTGAGCTCTTTGAACGAACGGAAACGCACGTTCGAAACCATGAGCAGGCCAAGGGCGATCGTTACGCAGAATAAAAGCAGCGTGTAACGTTCACTGCCGAGCGCGCCGCCTACAGCGTGATTGGCGAGCATCAACGAGATCAAGATGCCGGCGGCCGGCGGGCTTGGAAGGCCCAAGATGTACTTACCAGGCTTGGTCGGCGCGCCGCTCGGAGTCGAGCTCAGCACGTTGAAACGCGCGAGGCGAATCGCTGCGCAGGAGACGAACATGAATGCGGTCAAAATGCCCGGGATCGGCTCACGATGGAGCACCCACTTGTAGACGAGCAGTGCGGGAGCCAGACCGAAGGAGATGATGTCGGCGAGGGAATCGAGCTGCAGCCCGAACGCGCTCTGGGTCTTGGTCATGCGCGCGACACGCCCGTCCATCATGTCGAACAGCATCGCGAAGATCAGAAGTACAGCTGCGCGGTACACGTCATTTTCGGTCGGCGTCTCTTTAGCTACCAGCCGAATTGCGTTGAAACCGCAAAACACACTGCCCAGGGTGATGAGGTTGGGCAGAACGAACAAAGTCTTCCGCAGGTCGAGCTTCGGCCTGGGACGGTTCGGATTGCGGCGGTTACGGCGAAACCCCACGAGGCACACCTTATGGGGCGATCGGACCTGCGTCCAGCAAAGTGGCGTAAATTTATGAATTCGCTTGGAAAATTACCGCAAATTTGGGGCTGCCCGCGGAGCCGAAGGCCGGTCTTTTGGCCCCCAGTGGGTGAACGCCCTACGATCCTTCGCGATGCGTGCCCCTCCTCTCCGTTTCGGCTGGTTTCCGCTGCTATTGGCGGCCGCCTTCCTTGGCGCCTGTGGCGGTGGCCACGACGACCTGACCAAGCGCTTGGCGAACATCCAGGCGGAACTGATCAAGGTGCAAGGCCACAGTGACAGGCTGGAACAACGGCTCGAAGCCCTGGAGATGCGTAGCCGAGAACCCGCCCCGGTGCGTCCGGTCAGCGAGGCCGCGGCCAACCCGGGCCGCCCACCGCTGACCGTGGTCAAGCTCGAGCCGGAAGGTGATTCGCACGACGCACCGGCGAGCGCCCCAACCGCGGCGCTGCGCCCCGAGGACTCTGCAGCCGACCAATCACCCCGACCGGTGATTCGCGTTTACGGTTCGCGCACCGACGTGGGTTCTGCCTCCGACACCCCGAAGCGGAAGCGTTGAGGAAACGAGTCATGCCGCGAAGGTTCCTATTTGCCGCGTTCAGCGCGCTCACCTTGAGCGCACCCTTTGCCAACGCTCAAGGTTTCGGGCCAGACACCGCGACACCTGCGCTGCCCGCCGACGGCGGCGACGCAGTCGTGATCGCACCGCAGAACGATGGTTCGACGCAGGTCTGGTCCGCGAGCAATCCCGGTGAAGGCGTCAAGACTGGTCCTGCGCGGAGCGTCGTGGTCACCGGCGCGCCGCCTCCCGGTGCCGGTGGTGCATCGGCGTCGGAGTTCCACGGCTCGAACGCCGTTCTGGGTGACGACGAAGCAGTCACAGCCGGCGGTCCCGTTCCGGATATCCACTTGGTCCAACGCGGCGACACACTCTGGGATCTGTGTAACCGCTACTACCAGAACCCTTGGGCTTGGCCGAAGGTCTGGAGCTACAACCCACAGATCGCCAATCCGCACTGGATTTACCCGGGCGATCAAGTACGGCTGACGAGCGCCGTGGGCGGTCAGAACGCACTGTCGTTCGCGCCGCGTCAGAGCAGTACGCTGGGCAGCGGCAAGTCATTGCTGAATCAGCGAGCGCAGGTCATGACCGGCACGGTCTTCTTGCGCGATCAGGGTTACATCGGCGACCCGAAGCGGGACGTTTGGGGTGAGCTCGTGGGCTCGGACGAAGAGCAGATGATGCTCGCCGAGGGCAACCACGTCGTTCTGATCATGCGTCCGGGGGTCAAGGTCGTCAAAGGTCAGGAGCTGACGGTCTTCAACTCCGTGCGCCAACCACAGAAAGTCGCTGGTGCGCGGAAGCCACCAGGTGAAATCGTCGCTATTCGCGGTACGGTCAAAGTGATCGACTTCAATCCCGACACGCGAATGGCGCGTGCGATGCTCACGGAGTCGATCGATGTCATCGAGCGCGGCGCTCTGGTTGGCCCCGTTGGTCGGCGCTTCGATGTGGTCCCACCGCTCAAGACGAGCGCGAAGGTTTCCGCGCGTGTCCTGACCAGCATTTATCCGAACGTGTACATTGCACGCGACCAGATTGCGTTCCTCGACAAGGGCAGTGACGACGGGCTGCAGCAGGGGACCCGGTTGTTCGTCTTGCGCCGGGGCGACAGCTGGCGCGCCAGCCTGACCACGGCGTCGAAAATGACCACGCGCCGCATGCTGATCAATTCCCCCGAGGAGGCCGGCGCCGAGGACACGCCGATCGTGGGCGACAACGACAAATTTCCGGACGATACCATTGCCGAGCTGCGCGTCCTGCGCACCGAAAAATACAGCTCAATCGCGCTCGTGACCGCATCCAAGCGCGAGGTCGTGTCCGGCGACCTAGCCGTTTCGCGTCCGGGGGAGTAAACTCCGGCCGGAGTTCCTCGCTTCTGGCCGGCCCTGCTGAATGAGTAAAAACCGCGTCTTCTTTCCACAAGAAGCGCTCGACCGCTGGCTCGGAAACGGTGAAGTCGAGCTGAGCCAAGGTTTGCTTACGATCAAGACCGAGCGCCGTCGCTTTCGTCTGGTAGAAGCCGTGCGCGTCATGGCGGAAGTCAGCGGATTGCCCGATCCCCATGAGGTCATGGGCAAGGTGAAAACGGTTGGCTTCTTGAGTGAGCTCGGCGCGTCGCTGCTTGGTGAGTCGATGGTGATCGCGGACAACGCTTACGAGGTCGTGCCCGGGTGGCTCGGCTCGCCGATAGGGACTTTTGCCGAGCACCGGGCGGAGCATGCGGCATCGCCGGCACCTCGGGCCAGCGCGCCCGCCGGCAGCGACGAAGAGTTGCTCGCGTCGTTCCTGGTGCGCAACCTCTAAACGAGCACCATGGTCGACGTTGCCACGATCGCATTCTACCTCGGGGTCATCACGTATTCGGTGGCCGCGACGCTGTTCTTTTTGGAGCTCGCCCGGAAGGACAGCGACGCAACGCGTGCGCAGTGGGCGCCTCGGTTGCTCGCCGTCGCCGGCGCATTGCACGCGACACACGTACTTACGGCAAGTCTGCTCTCGCACGTCTGCCCGATTGATTCGCTCCACTTCGCGCTCAGTTTTTCGGCGCTGATTGCGGTCGGTGCGTATCTTTCGCTGCGCAAGCGGTTGCGCCTGTCGGCTCTGGGGGCGTTCATCACCCCCGCCGCGCTGACGTTCTTGGTCGGCGCACAGTTCGTGGGTGAAAGTAGCGAGGCCGCACAGGGGGTGTCGCGCACGCTGCTGATGTTTCACATCGCAGCCAATGTGCTCGGCATCGGCCTATTTCTGATCGCGGGCGCCGCCGGTTCCGTTTATCTCCTGCAGGAGCACCGTCTGCGCACCAAAAAGCGCGTGGCAATGGGTTCGCGTCTGCCGCCGCTCGACGCGCTCGACACGACCTCCCACCGCTTGCTCTTGGCGGGCTTCCCGTTACTCACCTTCGGTGTCGTTACTGGCGCCGTGTTCAGCCATCAATTGACCAACCCGGGTGGGGCCGAGTCGTTGCGATCGCTCCTCGGTTACGCAACTTGGATCTTGCTCGCCGCGGTGCTCGTGCTGCGAAAAACGGCAGGTTTCCGTGGGCGAAAAGCGGCGTACGGCACGATCGCCGGCGTCGTTTGTATGCTCTTGGTGCTGCTCCTGTACGTGGTCCGGGCGAGTGGGGGGAGCACGTGATCGTCGTCGTCGGTCTGTCGCACCGCACGGCACCCATCGCTGTGCGCGAGAAGCTGGTGCTCGAATCAGCGGGCTTACCGGATTTCTTGCGTGCGCTCGTGCAGCGCCCGGAGGTGGGCGAGGCCCTGCTCGTCTCGACGTGTAATCGCGTGGAGCTCGTCGCTGCGGGTCGTTCGGGGTTCGATTCGGACCTCGCCCAAGTGGCCAAGGCGTGCGTGGACGCGCTCGCGACGCATTCACCGGGTATCGCCCCACATCTTTATGCGCACGTCGGAGGCGCGGCGGTGCGCCACCTGTTTCGCGTCGCGGCTTCGCTCGACTCGATGGTCTTGGGCGAACCGCAGATCTTGGGCCAAGTGAAGGAAGCCTACGAGATCGCGCGCAGGGCCGGAACCGTCGGCTCGGTGCTCCACCGCACGCTGCCGCGCGCGATTCGCGCCGCGAAGCGCGTGCGCACGGACACCGCGATCGGCAGCGGCCAAGTTTCGGTGCCGAGCGTCGCGGTCGACCTAGCTCGCGAGATTTTCGGCGATTTGTCTGGGCACTCCGCGCTGTTGGTGGGCTCGGGAGAGATGGCTGAGGCGGTCGCTCGGCTGCTCAAAGTCGGCGGCGCATCGATCGTCGTGGTGGGCCGCACCTTGTCTCGCGCCGAGGAGCTCGCCAATAGCGTAGGCGGCAGCGCACGCCCTTGGACCGCGCTGCAGCAAAGCTTGGTCGAGGCTGACGTGGTGGTGACCAGCACGAGCGCGCCGCATTTCGTGGTCGACTACGAGATGGTGAGCGCCGTACGCCGCGCGCGCCGCGGCAAGAATCAGTTCTTCATCGACTTGGCGGTGCCGCGTGACGTAGAACCGCGCATCGAAACGCTCGACGGAGAATTCCTGTACAACATCGACGACCTATCTAAGGTGGTTTCCGATACGTTGTCGTCGCGCACCCGCGAAGCCGCTTCCGCCGAAGCCATCATTGGACGTGAAGCGGAGGGCTACGATCGCTGGGCCGACGCCGAGCAAGCAACGCCAACCATCGTTCAGTTGCGTACGCGCCTCAGCTCGGCGTTGGAAGAGGAGCTTTCGCGCAGCCTGCGTGGCAGGCTCAAGCACCTTCCGGAGAACGACCGCGCGGCAATCTCGAAAATGCTGGAATCTGCAGTCAATCGCTTACTTCATCAACCGACCATTCGCCTACGCCAGGCCGCGCTCGAGCGCAGCTCGGATGGCCTCTCGCTCGAGCAGCTCACGTCGGCCATCAGCGAGCTGTTCGGCTTCGACGCAGAGGCCGAAGCCGTGAGCACTCCAGAAAACGCGCTTCCGGAATCCGATGCCGAGTCTGACGGCCCTGGTCTATCGCTCGCGCCCAAGGCTCGAGTCGTTGCGTCTCGAAATTAGTCGTGTACCGAATATTTTTTCAGTGCGTCTTGCGCTGGTTGCCGACGGAATGGGTGCATCACGTCGCGCTCGCGAGCTTGCGCGTGTTCATGGCGCTGTTCGGCGGCTTGGCTCGGCGAGTGTTGCGCACGAGCGACCCCAGGCTTGCCGTTGACGCGCTCGGATTGCGTTTCGCTCATCCCGTAGGTTTGGCCGCGGGCTTCGACAAAAACGCGACGGCTTACGAGCCGCTTGCCGCCCTGGGATTTGGCTTCGTCGAGGTTGGCACGGTGACGGGCCAGGCCCAACCCGGAAACCCGAAGCCACGCCTGTTTCGACTGCCTGCTGATCGCGCGCTGATCAACCGTATGGGCTTCAACAACCTTGGCGCAAGCCAGGTCGCCACGCACCTGACACGAAAGCGCAGCGTGCCGATCGGCGTGAATATCGGCAAAACCAAAGTCGTGACCGAAGAGAACGCGGCGAGTGACTACGTGCACAGCACGCGTTTGCTCGGCCCGCTCGCGGACTACTTGGTCGTCAACGTGAGCTCGCCCAACACACCGGGCCTGCGCAATCTGCAAACGGTCGAACTTTTGCGCCCATTGCTCAGCGCCGTCAAAGCGGAGCTCGCGCAGATTTCACCGCGCCGCCCGCTCCTGGTGAAGATCGCGCCGGATCTGAACGACGCAGACATCGACGCCATCGCCGATCTCGCGCTTACGCTCGAACTCGACGGCATCATCGCCACCAACACGACGATTTCCCGCGCGGGCCTGCGTAGCTCCGCCGCCGATGTCGAGGCCTGTGGCGCGGGCGGCCTTTCCGGCGCGATCTTGAAGGCGCGTTCACTAGCAGTGCTGAAGCGTCTATTCGCGAAAGTCGGTGGGCGGCTGACGCTGATTTCCGTGGGAGGCATCGAGACCGCCGATGACGCCTGGGAGCGGATAGCCGCCGGTGCTTCCCTGATTCAGATTTATACCGGGTTCGTTTATGGCGGCCCGCTCGTGGTGCGCTCGTTACAGCTAGGGCTGGCGCGGCGACTCGCCGCGTCGAAGTTTGGTTCGATTTCGGACGTGATCGGCAGTAGCGCGTCGGACTGAGTGCAATTGCCTTGCGGGAGCCCTGCACTCGATCTAGGTGGGGTCAATTCCGGAGCAACCATGAGCAACGAATACCTCGATCGCGGTGTCTCGCCTACGAAGGAGGACGTGCACCGTGCCATCGCCAAGCATTCGGCCGGTGAGGTTCCGGGTGCGTTCTGCAAAGTGATCGCCGATCCCGCGGGCGACCCGAACATGGTCGCGGTGATGCACGCTGATGGTGCTGGCACCAAATCATCCGTCGCATACCTGCTCTATGCGGAGACCGGCGATGCGAGCGCGTTTGCCGGTATCGCTCAAGACTCGTTGGTGATGAACACCGACGACTTGCTGTGCGTGGGCGCGACTAGCGGTTTTCTCGTCAGCAACACCATCGGTCGCAACGCACACCGCGTGCGAGGGGACGTGATCTCGGCGCTGATCGACGGCTACGAGTCGTGCGCGGCGATGCTCCGCGAACATGGCATCGAGATTACCCTGACGGGTGGTGAAACGGCGGACGTGGGTGACTTGGTGCGCACCGTGATTGCTGATTCGACGGTGTTTGCTCGGGTTGCACGCGCGTCCGTGGGTGATTTTTCGCGCGTCGCGCCAGGCGATCTGATCGTTGCATTGTCGTCGACGGGCAAGGCGAGCTACGAGCGCCAAGAAAATTCGGGCATCGGCTCGAATGGTCTGACACTTGCGCGCCACGCGTTGCTCGCGCACTCCTACGCCGAGCGTTTTCCGGAGAGCTATTCCGAGACAATCCCTACGGATAAGGTTTACTGCGGCCGGTTTCAGCTCAAGGATGCACTGCCTGGTAGCGCTCACGACGTCGCCTGGGGCTTGCTCTCGCCGACGCGTACCTACTTGCCGATCGTGCGCGCGATCTTGGCTTCCAACCTCGCCTCGCAGGTGACCGGAATTCT
>Ga0164241_10001647_pt1 | contig 26645 bp, 20 predicted proteins | sample OricomyardsoilBY_FD_108780 | JGI IMG/M metagenome (GOLD analysis project Ga0164241, IMG submission 108780) | Backyard soil microbial communities from Emeryville, California, USA - Original compost - Back yard soil (BY) | ecosystem: Environmental > Terrestrial > Soil > Unclassified | place: USA... | reverse complement strand
TGGGGCACGCTGCCCTCGGACGCCTGCACGCTGCAGACCGCGGGCAGCTACGGCCCCGACCGCATCGTCAAGGCCACCTACGACGACGCCGGACGGCAGACCAGGGCGACCAGCGCTTATGGCACCACCGATGCGGCCGACGATGCCACCGCGACCTACAATGCCGACGGCACCACCGCGACGCTGACCGACGCCAACGGCAACACCACCACCTACGACTATGACGGGTTCGACCGGCTGGCGAAGACGCGCTATCCCGACGACACGACCGGATCGGGCACCAGCTCGACTTCCGTCGCAAACGACATCTTCGGAAGCGAAGAGTACAAAGCGTGCCGTAAAGGGAAATAGGCGGAGTACGATAGTTGAAAATATTCGATGAAAAGGGAAAAATAACCCAATCAGCAGCTTGGATCGCAGGCATATTGTTGATGTTGTTTACTGCTCCAATTTGGTGGGTTTTTGCTCAATACGGCAGAATGGAACAAGGCATGTTCGCGGCAGTTGCTGTTGCAGTTTTGGGCTTACAAGGACTACAATACCCAAAGCACTTCAAATCAAAATGGTTCTATATTTTATTGTTTGTGATTGCTATATCGTATACCTTGCTATCGTTTGCCATGCCAAACTCTTTACCGAAAAATACTCCGACTAGCTTCATTCTTTGGCCGTTTGTTTTAATAACGATTGGAATTAATTACTTTATTATAAAAATATTTTCAAAAATATTTGGTTGATCGATAGGACTGGGGCCGTGACCCATTGATGTAAGAGACGCGACCTGATTCAGGCTCCGCAAGGAGACCAGATGTGAGCGACTGATACTGGCTCACGGACGAGCGGATGGCGCGGCTTCAGCCATATTTTCCCAAGGGCAACGGCAAGCCGCGAGCTGACGATCGACAGCGGCGACGGGATGCTGGCGCTGGACCAGGTGCGCGACCTCAACACCAGCGGCTCGCGCTATAGCCAATATCTGTATCATTTCGGGCGCGACCTGGAGCGCGACGGTGTTCGACACGGCGCGGCGATCGTCGCCTCGGGGGTGACGCAATACAAGCTGACCAGCGTGTCGCAATGCCAGACCGGGGCGAGCTGTGCGGGGACCGCGGACGAGGCGAAGACGCTGGTCTCCTACGGCCCGCAGGTCACGGGCACGGCCAACACCCTCCTGCCGGTCTCGGTGACCCGGGAAGCGGGCGACGGCACGATCCCCGCGACCACGGCCATCGCCTACGACATGATCGGCAACGCGACCGCGGCCGACGGGCCGCTGTCGGGCTCGGACGACACGGTCACCTACCGCTACGACGCCGACCGCCGCCGGACGGGCACGATCGCGCCCGATCCCGACGGCGCGGGGTCGCGCAACCGCGCCGCCGAGCGGATTTGCTCTCCCCGGCCGTTAACCCTCTTCTCTCCATTTCGGAGGGATCGCGCGTGCTATATCAACGGTTTGGCAAGCATGATCGGGGCCGTATCGGAGCCCCGGCGGGTCGCTTAGGGGAATATCATGCAGTTTGACGGCCGCATCATGCGCCAGCTCGCCGTGCTCGACGCCGAGGGCTTCTCGCCCGACCTGTGGCACGAGGCGGCGGCGGAGCGCGAAAAGGAAGAGTGGCAGGGGAGCTCGGATTCGAACCGAGGGCCTTCGGTTTTGGAGACCGACGCTCTAACCAGCTGAGCTACACCCCTGTGGAGCAGCGAGCGTCTATCCACGCTTCGCGCACGGATCAAGTGCCAAGCGCGCGATCGGCGCGTGCTGCCGGATCATTTCCAACTTTGCAAGCGGCGCGGCTCAGGCAGCGGCGGCCGCTTCGCTCCAATCGCGGTCTGCCAAGGTGCGCGCTTCCTCGACGGGGAGCGGGCGGCCGAAATAATAGCCCTGCACCTTGGTGCAGCCGAGCTCCTGAATCAGGCCGTGCTCGGCTTCGGTCTCGACACCCTCCGCGGTGGTCGCCATGCCGAGCGACTGGGCGAGCGCGACGACCGCGCGGATGATCGCGATCGCTTCCTTCTCGCCCTTGGAGGCGGCCTGGACGAAGCTGCGATCGACCTTGATCGAGGAGAAGCGCGTGCGGCTGAGATAGCCGAGCGAGGAATAGCCGGTGCCGAAATCGTCGAGGCTGAGGCGCACGCCGAGATCGAGGATCCGCTCGAGCACCTGCACCGCGCAGGTGCCCTCGTGCATGAACACGCTCTCGGTCACTTCGAGCTCGAGCCGCTCGGGCGGCAGGCCGCTATTGGCCAGCGCCGAGGCGACGATGGTGACGAAGGCGGGATTGTAGAGCTGCTCGGGCGAGACGTTGACCGCGATGCGCACCGGCGAGGCCCAGCGCGCCGCTTCGTCGCAGGCGGTGCGCAATACCCATTCGCCGATCGGCGCGATCAGCCGCGCCTCCTCGGCGAGCGGCACGAACTTGGCGGGCGAGACGTTGCCGAATTCGGGGCTATGCCAGCGCAGCAGCGCCTCGAAGCCGGTCAGCGAACCGGTCTCCGCCTCGACCACGGGCTGGTAATTGAGCAGCATCTCGCCATTGTCGAGCGCCTTGCGCAGCGCCATTTCGAGCACGCGCCGCTCCTCGGCCTCGAGATGGAGCTGCGGTTCATAGACGTGGAACACGCCGCCGCCGGCATCCTTGGAGCGATAGAGCGCGAGATCGGCGGAGCGGATCAGCGTCTCCGCCGTGCGGCCGTCACGCGGCCCGACCGCGAGGCCGACCGAGGCGCCGATATACAGCGTATGGTGATCGACCTCATAAGGGCGCGAGAGCGTGTCGATGATCGTGCGGGCGAGCGTCTCGACGCCGGCCGAATCGGATGCATCGCGCACCACCACCGCGAACTCGTCGCCGCCGAGCCGGCCGATCACGTCATTGTCGGTCATCAGCTGGCCGAGCCGTTCGGACACGCGGCCGAGCAGGCGATCGCCGATCGGGTGGCCGAGCGTGTCGTTGACCGCCTTGAAGCGATCGAGATCGATCATCATGAAGGCGCAGCGTGAGCCCCATTTCTCGGCCTCGGCCATCGCCTTGGCGAGCGTTTCGTTGATCATCAGCCGGTTGGGCAGGCCGGTCAGCGTGTCGAACCGCGCCATGCGGTTGATCTTGTCGGCCGAGGCGCGCGCCTCGGTGACGTCGGAGCCGACGCCGCGGAAGCCGACGAACGCGCCGTCCTCGCCGAAGCGCGGCGAGGCGGAGATTTCCCACCAGCGCTCCTCGCCCTTGACCAGCACTGGCAGCAGGAGATCGCGGAAATTCTCGCGCGCCTTGAGCTTCTCGGCCAGGTTGCGCAGCCCGGCGGCGAAATTGCCGCCTTCCCAGTTCGGCCCGGCGAGGACCTGAAGCAGCGGCATGGCGTTGATCGCGCCGGGATCGAGCCCGACCGAAATGGCGAAGCGGGGGGAGGCGCGGACGATGCGGCGCTGTGCGTCGGTCTCCCACAGCCAGTCGGCCGCCTGATCCTCGAACTCGCGCAGCAGCAGGCTGACCGTGTCGTCGCGCTCGGCCAGCGCGATCTCGCCCGCACGGATCACGACCAGCGACTTGGCGCGCGAGAAGCAGCCGATCACCAGCAAGAGCGAGAACAAGGCGGCCGCGGCGGCGAACAGCGGGCCGGCGAGGATGTAGAGCCGCGCCGCGATGGCCGCGCCGAGAATGCCGAGGAAGCTGATCGTCGCCAGTGGCAAGGCCGCCATCGCCACCGCCGATGCGGTCATCAGAACCGACAGCACGATCCACAGCCCGAGCGCCATGCCGGCATCGACATGATGCCCGAAGGCGAGTGGCGGGACCGTCCAGACCGCGGCGAGCGCGATGCCTTCGAGCACGGTATCGCGGACGTCGCTCACCGTCGCGGCGCTGGCGGTGCGGTGCCGCGCGGCGAGCCGGCGGAACGCGATCGCTGCGCCGACCGCGGCGGTCACCGAGCCCCATGCGGCGAGCTGCCACAGCGGGATTTCGTGCGCGAGGATCAGCGTGACCAAAGCGGCAGCGACGACATTGGCCGCGACCAGGAAGATCGCGAGCTGCGCGCCGGCATTGAGCTGCGCGGCGCGGATCGGCGCCCAGTCGGTCGAATCCGATGGATCGTACAGGCCGAGAAGCGCACGCGCATCGATCCGCGGGCTGGCGAATTGGGAAGTCGTCTCGGTGCTCACCGCCGCCGCTTAGCGCAGTGCTGGTTAGCGGAAGGTTAGGCGCGCATCCGTTTTGGAGCGATTTTTAATCGATAACCGCGCGTTAAGCGGCTTGGCCGGCTCAAGCGGCGAGATCGTAAGGCTTGATCTCACCCGCGAGATAGAGGTTGCGCGCCTTGGCCCGGCTGAGCTTGCCCGAACTGGTGCGCGGCAGCGTGCGCGGCGGGATCAGCTCGATCACGCAGTTCATGCCGGTGACCGAGCGGACGCGCTCGCGAATCTCGTCGCGCAGGCGGATGCGCTCCGCCTCGTCCGAGCTGCGGCATTGCACCAGCACCGCGGGGGTTTCCTCGCCGCCGGGGGTGGTGATCGCGAAGGCGGCGATGTCGCCAGCCTTGAAGCCGGGCAATTGCTCGACCGCCCATTCGATATCCTGCGGCCAATGGTTGCGGCCGTTGACGATGATCATGTCCTTGGCGCGGCCGACGATGTAGATATAGCCGTCCGACATGTAGCCCATGTCGCCGGTATCGAGCCAACCGTCTTTCATGCAGGCTTCGGTGGCTTCGGGATCGCGGAAATAGCCGACCATCACCGACGGTCCCTTGCACCACACCTTGCCGATCGCGCGCTCGGGCAGGGGCGTGCCGTCTTCCTCGCGGATCTCGATCGTCATGTCGCGTGCGGGCTTGCCGCAATTGACGATCGCGCGGAACCGCTGCGGCCGGCCAGGGCCGTGCGTGCCGCCGGAGAGCTGCGTCTCCTCGACCAGCTCGACGCGGATGCCTTCGCCCGGCGGCATGATCGAGACGGCGAGCGTCGCTTCGGCGAGGCCGTAGCTGGGCAGGAAGGCTGAAGCCTGGAAGCCGGCGTCGGCGAAGGCATCGACGAACGCCTGCATCACGTCGGGGCGGATCATATCCGCGCCGTTGCCCGCGACGCGCCAGCGCGACAGGTCGAAGCGGTCCGAAGCCTTGGTCTGGCTCGACATGCGCCGCGCGCAGATATCGTAGCCGAAGGTCGGCGAATAGGAGAGGGTGGTGCCGGGATTGCGGCTGATCAGATCGAGCCATGCCAGCGGGCGGCGGGCGAAATCCTCGGTCTTCAGATAATCGGTCGAGACCTGGTTGGCGATCGGGGAGAGGAAGCAGCCGACCAGCCCCATGTCGTGATACCAAGGCAGCCATGAGACACAGCGATCGTCGCCGCCGACCTTCATGCCGTGGCTGTGCGCGGCGAGATTGTTGAGCAGGGCGTGGTGCGTGATCGCCACGCCGTGCGGGAAGCGGGTCGATCCGCTCGAATATTGCAGATAGGCGATATCCTCGCCTTTCGCCTGCGGCAGCGCGGCCTCCGGCGCTGCGCGCGTCGCGAATTCGGCCCAATCGATGCCGGTCGTGCCGGCAATCCGCGCCGCTTCGCTCGCCATCTGCGCCAGCTCGGGCGGGTAGATCAGCATTTTCGGATCGCAGCTGGCGAGCTGCACGCGAAGCTGCTCGATATAGGATTGCGCGCCGCCGAAGCTGGTCGGCAGCGGCAGCGGCACCGGCCAGGCGCCGGCATAGATGGTGCCGAAGAACAAGGCGGCGAATTCGGTCCCGGTCTCGGCGACCAAAGCGATGCGATCCTCGGGCTTCACGCCAGCCGCGATCAGGCGGCGTGCCATCGCCAGCGCATCGTCACGCAATTCATGGAACGGATAGGGGCGCGTCAGCGCGCCGCGCGCGTCATGGAAATTGAGCCCGCGCTGCCCGCCGGCGGCATAATCGAGCGCCGCGCCCAACGTCTCGAAATCGGCCAAGCGCCGTGGCAGCGCATCAACGCTTGGCGTGGGGACAAGGGCCGCGGGCTTCGCGGCCGGATCCTCCGTTCGCACGTCAATGTCCATGTCTCTTCGCGCCCTTGTCGCGGCGTGTTGACCGCCGCACCTGTTCCTAGCGTGCACCTGTGCTCCGTGCACGCGTTCAAAATCGGTTTCGAGTGTGGCACAAACATGGCGAGATGGCACGAGGTTCCCGCCCGCCCAGACCGTTGGACGCCGCCGCGCTGGAGCGGCTGGCGCTACGATATGTCGAACGTTTTCAAACGACTCGGGGGCGACTCGCCGACTATCTGACGCGCAAGATTCGCGAGCGCGGCTGGGAAGGACCCGCGGCCGAGCCGATGGCGCTTGCCGCGCGCATGGCCGATCTCGGCTATGTCGACGATCGCGCCTGGGCGGAAGCCAAGGCGGCGGCGATGGGACGGCGCGGGCTCGGCGCCCGGCGGGTGGCTGGCGCGCTCCGGCTGGCGCGCGTCGCCGAAGACGATGCGGACGGCGTCGCGCCCGCGATATCGGCGCGCGCGGTGGACAGCGCGCTGGCGCTGGCGCGGCGCCGCCGCATCGGGCCGTTCGCCGACGTGCCGGCCGATCGCGAGACGCGCGAGAAGCACATCGCCGTTCTGGTCCGGGGCGGGCACGATTTCGCGTTGGCGCGGCGCATCGCGAGCATGGCACCGGGCGCCGATACCGCGGACCTCGACGATCGGTGATCTGCCCGGCGCCCAAAGACGGCAACAATCCGAAAGCGTTCTTCCGTTTTGAGCATGATCCGTGCTAAAAACATCCACTGGGGGGCCAGTGTGAGCATGCGCGTCGAACCGCAGCCGTCGCCGATCGCGATGGAAACCGAAGACGAGACGATCGTCTGTATCGCCGCGCCGGTGCAGGACGGCGCGCACCATGCCGGCACGCTCAAATGGTTCGACAGCACGCGCGGCTTCGGATTCATCGTGTCCGATGACCCCGATGCCGGCGATATCCTGCTGCATTTTTCCGTGCTGCAGGCGCATGGCCGCCGCAGCCTGCCCGAAGGCGCGCGAATCGAGTGTATCGCGGTGGCGCGCGAGCGCGGTCTGCAGGTTCAGGAAGTCCTGTCGATCGATCTCAGCGGCGTGGCCGAGGCTTTGCCGCGCGCGCGGCCGGGCGGCGATCGTATCGATCCGGTCGCCCTGATCGATGCGGCCGGCCCGTTCGAGCCGGTCAGCGTCAAATGGTTCAACCGCCTCAAGGGTTATGGTTTTCTGGTGCGCGATGCCGATTCGGGCGATATATTCGTGCACATGGAAACACTGCGCCGCGCCGGAATCGTCGAGGTGCAGCCCGACCAGAAATTGAGCGCGCGCATTGTCGACGGCCGCAAGGGGCCGCTCGCGGTGGCGGTGGAAGAGGAAGGCTGAACCGTCCCATGACCATTCGTCGTCTGGCCGTCGCGCTCGCGTCGACGGCTTTGCTCGTCGGCGCGTGCAGCCCGACCGGCAGCGCCGCCAGCGCGGCGAACGAAGCGGCGCCTGCCAAGACCATCGCGCTCAGCATCGCCAGCGCCAACGGCAAGCACGATTTCCAGGTCGAAACCGCCAAGACGCCGGCCGAACAGGAGCGCGGGCTGATGTTCCGCACCGACATACCCAAGGACGGCGGGATGCTGTTCTGGCCCTATCCGGGCGACGGCGGGCCGCCACGCGAAGCGAGCTTCTGGATGAAGAACACACCGAGCCCGCTCGACATCGTCTTCATCCGCTCCGACGGGACGATCGCGAAGATCGCCGAGAATGCGGTGCCGTTCGACGAGACCCCGCTCAGTTCGGGCGAGCCGGTCGGCGCGGTGCTCGAACTGAACGGCGGCCGCACCGCCGAACTGGGCATTACGGCAGGCGACAAGGTGACCTGGGCCGGCCGCGGACAATAAGCCGCGGCGGAGCGCGGCGCTTTTTCAGCGAGGTCGCTACCCGGCGATCAACCGGCTGCGGGCTCCGCGGCGCTATTGATACGGTCCAGAAACGCGCCGTGCCGCGGCAGCTTCGCCAAGCGTGCCGCGATGCCTTTGTCGAGCGAATCGAGCGCGTTGCCGAGGTCGGCATCGGGCAACGTGCGCGGCAATTGATGCCAGCCCTCGGGCTTGATCCCCTGCCCCATCATCACCTGCGCCCAGGAATCGATGCGGAACAGGTCGCCCTGGTCCTGATGGGCCATCGCCGCCTCGCGGAACAAGGCGATGCGCTGAGCCAGCGTGTCGGGCAGCGTCATCGCCGCGGTGTGCCGCCAGAACGGCTCGCTGCGGTGGTTGAGCGCGTAATGCAGGATGATGAAGTCGCGGACATGCTCCCATTCGGCGCGCGATTCGGCGTTGAAGCGCTCGGCCAGCGCGGTGTAATCTGCGCCAAACGGGAAAGCGCGGATGAAGCGCGTGACGGCGATCATCACCAGATGGATGCTGGTCGATTCGAGCGGCTCGATGAACCCGCCGGCGAGCCCGAGCGCGAGACAGTTGCGGTGCCACGCCTTGCGGCGCATTCCGCTGGTGAAGCGCAGCAGCCGCGGCTCGGACAGCGGCACGCTGTCGAGCGCGGCGAGCAGCTTCTCGCGCGCGGCATCGGCCTCCATGTGCGCGCTCGCAAAGACGAAGCCGTTGCCGACGCGATCGCGCAACGGAATGCGCCAGCGCCAGCCCGCCTCGTGCGCGATCACCCGCGTATAAGGCACCGGCTCGCCGGTCGCTTCGGTCTGCACCGCGAAGGCGCTGTCGGTGGCGAGCCAGTGGCTCCAGTCGTCGAACCCGACCTGCAGCGTCTGCTCGATCAGCAGCGCGCGGAAGCCGGTGCAATCGATGAAGAAGTCGCCTTCGATCCGCTCGCCCGAGGCGAGCACGAGCGCGGCGATGTCGCCGCTTTCGCCTTGCTGCTCGACACGCTCGATCCTGCCCTCGATACGGCGCACGCCCGCCGGTTCGGCCAGCGTGCGCAGGAAGCGCGCATAAGCGGTGGCGTCGATATGATAGGCATAGGCCAGCCCCAGCTCGGCGCTGTTCGAGAACAAGGTCTCGGCGGCCGCGCGCAGTTCGAGCGAATAGTCGCCGAACGGCCGGCCGAAGCCGCGACTTCGCGCCTCGAGCCAGAAATGCTGGAAGTCGGCGACGAACACCGAACGGCCGACTGAGCCGAAGGAGTGGAAATAGCGGTCGTCCGGCTGATCCCACCCCTCGAACCCGATGCCGAGCTTGAACGCCGCGCCGGTCGCGCGCACGAACGCCGCTTCGTCCACCCCGATGAATTGGTGGAAGGTGCGGATCGTGGGAATGGTCGATTCACCCACGCCGACCGTGCCGATATCGTCGGATTCGACCAGGACCACGTCGACCAGCTGGCCGAGCTGCCTGACCAAGGCCGTCGCGGCGAGCCAGCCGGCGGTGCCGCCGCCGGCCACCACCACGCGCTTGCGGCCTCCATGCGTGTTTTCAGTCATCTGTTGAGCTTGCCCATCACCAAGGCGCGGAGCTGCCGCGCCATCCTGTCGTCGAGCGGCGCCAGCGGCCCGTGCGCGGCCGGCGGCAGATGCGCGGCGGGGCGCGCGGGATCGCCGAAGATGTAATAATCGAACATCGCCCGCCATGCGGCCTTTTCGTGCTCGGGGCGATCGCGCAGCGCGAGCATCGCGTGGAGCAGAGTGGTCATCGGCGTGTCCATGAAATCGGGCGCCGCGTTCCACCAGAAATTGACCAGCACGTTGAAAGCGTCGCGCGCCTCGACCTGGTGCCACCAGAGCGCCGGGTAGACGAGCACGTCGCCCGGTTCGAGCTCCGCCACCTCGCCCGCCGCCGCCGCCTCGGCGTAGCGCGGAAAGCGCTCCAGATCGGGTGCGGCGAGATCGACCATCGTCACCACCTGCCCGCCCGGCGTCGGCGCCAGCGGGCCGGGATAGAGGTTCGCGACCTGCTCCGGCGGGAAGAGCGTGAAGCGGCGATGCCCGACCACGCAAACCGCGGCATTGTTGGCCATGTCCCAATGCGCCGCCGCGATCGTGCGGTTACCGATCCAGATGCTGGCGAGTGGCGGGTGGCGCTCGAACAGGCCGTTGGCGGGCGCGAATGCATTGTCCGCGCGCAGCCCTGGGAAGTAACCGTCGAGATCGGTCGAGCCGATATAGAGCGCCGGCGGGCGGGCTGCCTCCCGCTGCGCAATGATGTCGGCGAGGAAGGCGTCGAGCGGCACACGCGCACTGCGGAAGTTCATGCCCTTGACGTCGGCATCGTAATGGAAGCGCCCCCCGATCTCCGGCGCGCCGGTATAGCCGACCACTGGCTTGCCGCCGTAGAAGCGCAGCAGATAGTCCGCCGCGCCTTGCGCGGATTCGAGGCCGGCGCGCACCAGCGGCCAGTCACGCGCGGCGCCCTTCAGGATCGTCGGCACGCCGTCCGCGACGATCGCTTCGAGATCGAGCGTTCCGCCCTGCCCGTCGCGCTCGCGCATGCGGCGCGTCACCGTGGCGCGGCGCGGCGGCGCGTCAGCCATGCCGCGCCCGCTTCGCGTCGATCAGCCGCGCGACATTGCCCAGCGACGAGGCTACCCAGATCGCCGGGCGCAGGAAATCGTCGCGGTGCAGCGCGGCCAATGCCGCGGCATCGAGCGCGGCGAGCCGGTCCTGCGCGATCGTGAACACCTCGGGCACCGTATAGCGCTTGCCCTCCTCGACATCGATCTGCAGCGCGACCGGCGCGATCAGGCCGTGCGTCTCGAACGCCGCGAACATCGCCGGACCGATCTGCGTGCCCGCGTAGATCCGCCGTAGCACCCCCGCCATCTCGTCGAGCAGCGGCGCGTTGCCGCCATGATCGAGGAACACCGGCACGCCCGCATCGCGGCTGATGCGCGGGTGATCGAGATCGACATGGATCATCGGCTCACCCGCCGCGCCGTCCGCCGGCAGCCCGATCGAGAACGGCCCGCGGCGCAGCAGCGCAGGGATATAGCGCGCCTGCCAGTGCGTGCCGTCGAGATAAAGATTCTCGCCCGGATCGAGCCCGAGCAGCACGACCGCGCGATAGGCGCCGGCGGGATCGCGCCGGAACAGGATCGCATAGTCGCGCTGCAGCTCTTCGAACTCGGTGGCGAACACCACCGCCTGGTTGATCGCGTCGCCATAAGCGGCCCCACGCTCCAGCACGACGCGCAAGCCCGCGTGATCGACATTGTTGAGCAGGACCGGACCAGCCATCGCTGCTCCTTTTAGACGAAGAAGGCCGCCATGGCAGCGGCCTTCCCCTTTTTCGATGCAAGCCTGAACCGACGTCAGAAGCGATAGCGTGCCCCGACCAGGTAGCGCGCCGAGCCTTCCGCCAGATACCAGGTGTTCGATTCTTCGCGGCCATAGGTATGGACACCTTCCTCGAGCAGGTTGATGCCCTCGAAACTGACCGCGAGATGCGGCGTGATGTCGTAGCTGATGTTGAGATCGAGCTGCCCATACGGCGCGGTGAACACCGGGTTGTGGTAGCTGTCGCGGTTGAGGGCGCTCAGGAACTTGCCGCGCCAATTGTAGGCGAGGCGCGCCGAGATGCCGTGCTTCTCGTAGATCAACGTCGCGTTGGCGGTGTCCGAAAGACCGACCAAGGCGAACTGATCGACGTCCGGCGCAGCGGCGACATCGATCCCGACATTGCCGCGCACCAGCGTATAGCTGCCCGCGACGCCGATGCCGGTCTCGCCGAAGAAATACTGGCCGGCGATCTCGACGCCGTAGATCTCCGCGTCCTTGTTGTTGATCGGCGTGTTGACCGAGAAGTTGAACAGCGGGTCGTTGCCATCGGCCATGATGTCGACCGCGGCAAGCGTCGAGTCGACGAAGCCCTGGTCGAGCCCGAGTAATCCGGTGTTCGGATTAACGACGTAATGTTGCAGGAACTCGGTGTTGGCCGCTGCGATGTTCCCATTGTGCTCCTGGAGAAGCGCCGTGTAGGTAAACAGGTTCACGTCGGTAATGTCGGCATGCAACACGTTGGTGAGCTGATCCTTGGCCGTTCCGGATCGCGTGCCCGCCTCGCCCGAAGTCGGGTCGCGCAGCCCGAACAGGTTGCGGTTGACCAAAGTGTTACCGATAAAATTGTGCACGCGCTTGTCGAAGAAGCCGATCGAGAAATAGGTGTCCTTGTTGGGATACCATTCGAGCGACAGGTCGAAATTGTCCGAATCGAGCGGATCGAGATCGGTGTTGTTGGCAAAGCCGGTGGCGATGCCGCCGATCGCGGTCGGCCGCGGCGGCGCGCCGACGCCGGTCGAGGCGAACAGATTGCCATAGGGCGCGCGGGCGATCGTCTTCGAATAGGAGAAGCGGCCCTTCAATTTCGGCGTGAAGTCGATCGAGAAGTCCATCGACGGCAACAGGTTGTTGTAGCTGCCGCGCCCGGTCACCGCCTGACGGTCGGCCGAGTTCAGGATCGAGAAGTCATTGTCCGCATCCCATACGACCGCCAGCGGGATCGGCTGCAGCGAGAGCGCATGGACCTTGGTGCTCTCGAACCGCGCACCGGCGACAAGATTGGCGTTCATGTCGCCGATCTTCCCGTTCCAGGTGATCTGGCCATAGACCGACCAGACATATTCCTGAACCCGGTTATCGCTGTTGGCATCGATGAAGTTGGTATGATCGATGCCGTCGATCGACTTGCCGGGATAGGTTACCTGGTCGGGATCGAGCGGCAGGCCTGAATAATAATTGTAGAGCGCGTTGTAGAGCTTGGTCGCATCCTCGGTGCGGAAAGCGACCATCGATGCCGCGTCGGCACGTGGGTCGTTGTGGTGGAACTGGCAGACGTCGCAGAACTGGAACACCTGTCCCGGCGCGATCGCCTCGACATCGGGCGGGAGCGAGTTGCCCCAGTCGCCGAGTACCTGGCGGGTATTGTATTGCGTCTGGCGCGTATCGGTCATGCGATAGCCGGCGCCGAAATCGAACCGGCTGCCGCCGCCGAGATCGACATCGCCGTCGAGCTTCAGTTCGTGGATGCGCTGTGACTGGGTCGAGGCGAACTGGCGCTCCACCGCGGTCGACAGATCGCCATTGTCGATCTTGCCGTCGCAATTGCCCTTGGTGAACGCAACGCCATTCGGATTCGCCGTCGATTTCGGCGTCGTGCTTGCAAAGCAATCGTTGAAATCGACCGTCTGCTGCGGGAAGCCGCCGCCGGTCGTGGTGAGCGAATGCGCGGCCACCACCGGCGCGTTGAACGCCACCGTGGTCGAGGTCTGCCCGTTGGGATTGTCGGGCGTGCTGTCCGCCTTGCCGATATGGCCGTCGAGCGCGAGGCTGAAGCGATCGGTCACGTCCCATTTGGCGTTGAGGCCGAAATCGTAAAGCTGGTTCTTCTGCGCGCGATAGGCTTGCTCGAACGCCTCGTCCTTCACCCCATTGATCGTCTCGTGGAGATAGCTCGTCGTGGCGATGCCGTTCGAGGCGTCGTCGAACGTCACCTCGTCGAACGGCCGGTTGAACCAGTTCGACTGGGTCGAGCGGCGCTCCGATTCGCGCAGCTGCGCATAAAGGCCGTCGGCGGTGATGGTGAACGAATCGGTCGGCTTGAACTGGATCACGCCCTCGCCGTTGATCCGCTCGCGGCTCGCCTCGGAGAAGTGATAGCGGCTGTCGTTGGGCACCGAGACGAGCGTGCTCCCGTCAGCCGGCGCGTTGTTGATCTTGGTCTGCGCGTTGACGAAGCCGTTGGACGGATTCAGGAAATCGGTCAGCGTGCGAATATTCCAATCGTCGTTGGCGACGCTGGCGAAGCTGAAATTGCGCTTCTGGTAGCTGCCGAACAGCGACACGCCGAAACGCTCGTCGGGATCGGTCCAGTTCACGATCCCCGAGACTTCGGGCGTCACATGGGCGCCGCAGCTGATGCAATCGTCAGCGCTGGTATCGTAATCGGCCTTCACGCCGATCGAGCCGGTCAGGCCGCTCTGGTGCGCGTCGAGCGGGCGACGGCTGACGACGTTGATCGTCGCGCCGATGCCGCCCGATTCGACCGAGGCACGGCCGGTCTTGTAGACCTCGAGCGTCTTCACGCCTTCCGAAGCGAGGTTGGAGAAGTCGAACGAGCGGCCGAAGCCGCCGGCACCGTCGCCACCTTGGTCGCCGCCGACCGCGACGATGTCCGAGGTGGGCATCTGGCGGCCGTTGAGCGTGACGAGGTTATATTGCGCGCCGAAGCCGCGCACGGTGACGGTCGAGCCTTCGCCGTTCACGCGGTCGATCGACACGCCCGGGATGCGCTGCAGCGATTCGGCGAGGTTGGTGTTCGGGAACTTGCCGATGTCCTCGGCCGAGATCGCGTCGACCACGCCGTACGAATCGCGCTTGATCGCGATCGAGCGCTCGAGCGAGGCGCGCACGCCGGTGACTACGATGTCAGACTGGGTGGCGCTGTCATCGGCGGGCGCGGCCTGTTGCGGATCGCTCTGCGCCAGCGCCGCGCCGGGCAGCAACAGCCCCGCCGCGAGCGCCGCGACCGAAGCGGAACGCGCAAATCGCGCAGAAAGATCGAATCCCCTCATGGTCATCCTCCCTTTTAACCGGCGGTCCCCCGCATCGGTACAGCATTGATGGTTTAAGCGATGTGGTCTCGCTTCGGCACTATTCGTAGCACGTCCGACATCGATGTCAACGTTGGACATTGCGATCAGGGCAAGCGCTTCGCCGCCGCCAGTTTCACCGTGCCCGAAGCGACCGCACGCTCGGCGTCGGTCGCCAGCGTGAAGCGATAGGCGCCCGCGGCCTGGCGCCAGCCGCCGTCGCGCCAGCGTGCGAGCACGCGCGAATCGGCAACAATCGTCACCGTTTTGGTTTCATGCGGCGCGAGCGTGACGCGCTGCCAGCCGGCGAGTCGCAGCGGGCTGCCATCGGGGAGCGTCACGTAGAGCTGCGGCACCGCCACCGCCGCGCGATCGCTGGCATTGGCGATTCGCACGGTGACGCCGGGCTTGGCGCCGCCGGTGAAATGCGCGCCGCTATAGCCGATCCTGGCGTAGCTCAGCCCGTAGCCGAACGGGAAGAGCGGTGTGTCGCCGCGTGCGGCATACCAGCGATAGCCGACATTCGCGCCTTCCTTGTAATCGACCGGATAGGCTTCGAGCCCGGTAGCGTCGCCCGATCCGGCATTGCTCGCGGCGTCCGTGGCGGTCGCCGATGAGGTGACCGGCCGGGGGCGCGGCAATTGCGCGATGCTGCGCGGGAAGCTCATCGGCAACCGGCCGCCGGCATCCACATCGCCAGCCAGCACGCGCGCCAGCGCCTCGCCGCCGCGCTGGCCAGGATACCAGGCCTCGACCACCATCGGCACACGATCGATCCACGGCATCAGCACCGGCCCGCCGGTCTCCAGCACCAAAGCAGTCTTCGGGTTGGCCGCGGCGACCGCGTCGATTAAGGCGTCCTGGCCATCGGGCAGCGAGAGCGAGGGCGGATCCTCCGCCTCGGTGCGCCACTCGGTGGCGAAGATGATTGCGATGTCAGACTTTTTTGCCGCTGCCGCCGCCGCTGCAGGGTCGCTGCCGTCGATATAGGAGACCTGGGCCTGCGGGAATTCCGCGCGGATCGCCCGCAGCGGCGACGAATCGTGATAGGTGATGCGCGCGAACGATGCCGCCGCACCGCTGGTCAGCGGAATCTCGACCGGCACGCCGCCGACCGAGCGCACCTGCGACGAGCCGCCGCCCGACAGCACGCCGACATCGGCATGGCCGCCGATCAGCACGATGCTCTGCGCGCGCTTCGCCAGCGGCAGGATGCCGCCCTGATTCTTGAGCAAGGTGATCCCGGCTTCGGCCACGCGCTGCGCGACATCGGCATGCGCGGCATAATCGATCGGCTGAGTCTTCGTCGGACTCGGATCATCATAGAGCCCGCTCGCGATCACCCCGGTCAGGATGTGGCGCACCATCGCGTCGAGCCGCGCCTCGGGCACCTCGCCCTTCGCCACCGCGTCCGCCAATGGCGCACCGAAATAGATCTGCTTGTCGAGTTCCTGCCCCGATTCCTGGTCGAGCCCGGCCATCGCCGCCTTCACCGTGGAATGCACGCCGCCCCAATCGGACATCACGAAGCCCGGATAATGCCAGTCGTTGCGCAGCACCTGCGTGAGCAGAAACGGATTCTCGCAGGCATAGTCGCCGTTCACGTGATTGTAGGAGCACATCACCGAACCAGGATGACCCTGCTTGATCGCGATCTCGAAGGCGAGGAGGTCGCTCTCGCGCAGCGCCGGCTCGGCGATCCGCGCATCGAGGATGTTGCGCCCGGTCTCCTGCGCGTTGAGCGCGTAATGCTTCACCGTCGAGACGATGTGGTTCGACTGCACGCCGCGCACCGCCGCGGCCGCCAGTGTGCCGGCGAGCAGGGGATCTTCGCCGAGATATTCGAAATCGCGCCCGTTCCAGGCGTCGCGCGTCAGGTTGACCCCGCCGGCTAGCAGCACATTGAAGGTCTTGGCGCGCGCTTCGGCGCCCGCCATCGCGCCGCCGGCATAAGCGAGCGCGGGATCGAACGTCGCCGCGGTGGCGAGCCCGGCGGGCAGCGCGGTCGCGACATCGCCTTTGCGCTGCTCGATCTGGTTGGCGACGCCGAGGCTCGCGTCGCTCTCGCGCAGCGTGGGAATGCCGAGCCGCGGCACGCCGGGCACATAGCCCGCCGAGGGGAGCATGTCGGCCGGCGGATTCGCGGTCTTGGGCGGAAACAGCCCGTGGACATATTGCAGCTTCTCCTCGCGCGTCATCGCGCGGACCAGCGCCGCAGCACGCTCGGCGGCGGGCTTACTCCTGTCGCGCCACGGCGCGGCGTCGCGCGCCATCAACGCGGCGGGCGCGCTGGCGAGGCACAGGCTGATCAGCGCCTTGGCGAAGGGGGATGTCATGCGCGCGGTCCTTTCGAGCATCATCGGGAAGGAAAAAAACGGCCGCCGCGAAGGGTACGCGGCGGCCGTGAACCCTCGGCTGGGTCAGCCGGGCGGGGAGAGCCATGCCGCACGAAACGGGCCAGGCGCCAGCCGCCGACGTCGGGCGACGTTGCGATCTGAACGCATCCCCATTTGGCCCCTTTTCGCGAAAGCTTGACGGCTTGATCGCGAAAGCCGACATCGTTGTCAACCCGGTGCCTTAGTGGCGGGCACGGCCATGCGCCGGCGGGATTCGAAGAGGGGGATTATGCGACAGGCGATGCTGATCGGAATTCTCGGCTGCGTGGCGGCCGGAGCCTTGGCCGGCGCGGCGATCGCGCAGGACGCGCGCCCTACCCCGCACACTGCCGCCAATACCGCGCATCCGCTGCGCTGGCCGAAAGTGCGCTCACCGCTCAGGCGCGATCCGAAAGTCGAAGCGGCGATCACGCGGCTGATGGCACGCATGTCGCTCGAGCAGAAAGTCGGCCAGGTGGTGCAGGGCGACATCGCCTCGATCACCCCCGACGACGTGCGCCGCTATCATCTCGGCTCGGTGTTCAACGGCGGCAATTCGGACCCGCACGGCCAGTATAACGCGCCGGCCAAGGATTGGCTGGCGCTGGCCGACGCATTCTGGGCCGCCTCGACCAGCGACGACCCCAGGCTGCCGCGCATACCCGCAATCTGGGGAATCGACGCGGTGCACGGCCATTCGAACATCGTCGGCGCGACCTTGTTTCCGCACAATGTCGGGCTCGGCGCGATGCGCGACCCCGCCTTGATGCGCCGCATCGGCGCGATCACCGCGATCGAGATGCGCGTCACCGGCATCGACTGGACCTTCGCGCCAACCATCGCGGTGGTGCGCGACGATCGCTGGGGCCGCACTTACGAAGGCTTCGGCGAATCGCCCGAGATCGCCGCCAGCTATGCCGGGCCGCTGGTCGAGGGGTTGCAGGGCAGGATCGGCGCCAGGGACTGGCTCAAGGGCCCGCACGTCATCGCCACCGCCAAGCATTTCCTCGGCGACGGCGGCACCAAGAACGGCAAGGACCAGGGCGACGCGCAAGTCAGCGAGGCGCAGCTGCGTGACCTGTTCGCCCCGCCCTACGAGGCGGCGATCAAGGCGGGGGTGCAATCGATCATGGCCAGCTTCTCGAGCTGGAACGGGCGCAAGATGACCGGCAACGACAGCCTGCTGACCGGCGTCATCAAACAGCGCTGGGGCTTCGACGGCTTCATTGTCGGCGACTGGAATGCGCACGGTCAGGTCGAGGGCTGCACGACGACCGATTGCCCGCAGGCGATCGACGCCGGGCTCGACATCTACATGGCGCCGGATAGCTGGAAAGGCATCTGGGAATCGACCTTGCGCGAGGTGAAATCGGGCGCGATCCCAATGGCGCGGCTGGACGACGCGGTGCGCCGCGTGCTGCGCGTCAAGTTCCGCGCCGGCATCTTCGACACGGTGAAGCCGTCCGCGCGCCCCTATGGCGGGCATTACGAACTTCTCGGCTCGCCCGATCATCGCGCGGTAGCGCGGCAGGCGGTGCGCGAGTCGCTGGTGCTGCTCAAGAATGCCGGCTCGCTCCTGCCGCTCAAACCCGGCGCGAACATCCTCGTCGCCGGTGATGGTGCCGACAATATCGCCAAGCAGGCCGGTGGCTGGACGCTGTCGTGGCAAGGCACCGGCACGACGCCGGCTGATTTTCCGCACGCCACCTCGATCTGGCATGGCATCGCGGACGAAGTGAAAGCGGCGGGCGGCAACGCCACCCTCTCGGTCGATGGGCAGTTCACCGCCAAGCCCGACGCGGCGATCGTGGTGTTCGGTGAGAATCCCTATGCCGAATTTCAGGGCGACAAGAGCGATGTCGCATTCGACGACCCCTCCACCGTGGACAATCTCGCGACGATGAGGCGCTTGAAGGCCGCCGGCGTTCCGGTCGTCGCGGTATTTCTCTCGGGCCGCCCGCTCTGGGTGAATCCGTGGCTCAACGCGTCGGACGCGTTCGTCGCGGCCTGGCTGCCCGGCTCCGAAGGCGAAGGCGTCGCCGACATGCTGTTCGGCAAGGCCGAGTTTCGCGGCAAACTGCCCTATAGCTGGCCGAAGCGGCCCGATCAGACGCCGCTCAATGTCGGCGATGCCGGCTACGATCCGCTCTTCGCCTACGGCTTCGGGCTGACCACGCATGACAAAGGCGACCTTGCGCGCCTGCCCGAGAATCGCGGCACCGGCGGCGGCGATCGCAACGTGCTGTTCGTGCGCGGCAAGCCCACTAATGGCCGCCACCTGCTGCTCGGCGTGGACGGCGCGCTGGCCGCCAATCCGGGGCCGGAGCTGATCGCCGCGCATCCCGCCGACCGCTCGGCGCAGGAGGATTCGGTGCGGATCGTGTGGACCGGGCACGGTGTGGCGACCGCGGCGCTGGCCGGCGATCCGGTCGACCTGACGCGCGAGGCGAATGGCGATGTGGCAGTGGTGGTCGATCTCAAGGTCGACGGCGCGCCGACCGCACCCGTCATGCTCGGCGGGCAGGACGTGACGGCGCAATTGAAAGCGCTCGCCACAAGCAAACAATGGGACGAGCTCGCTGTCCCGCTGCGCTGCTTCCACGATGTGGATCTGGCGAAGGTCTCGCAACCGCTGGCGATCAGGACCGCCGGCCAGCTCGACCTCACCATCTCCGGCGTGCATCTCGGATCGCCGCCCGAAGGCGTGGCCGATTGTCGCTGAGCGAACGGGCGTTGCGCGCGCCGAACCAGCGGCTAGACATGCACGGGTGACCAAGATGCCGATGGACCCCGCCGCCGAACGCCGCGCGACGCGCCTGTTCTGCATCTCGATCGGCACCTATTTCATGGGCGGCTTCCTGGTGTCGCTGGTCAGCCTGCTGGTGCCGCGTCTCAAGCTCCTCATGGGCCTCGATTACGTCCGCGCGTCGCTGGTCCAGCTCGCCTTCCATTCGAGCTATCTGTTGTTCGCACTGCCGATCACCGCGTTGCTCGTGGCGATCGGCTATATGCGCGGCATCGCCCTGGGGCTGGCGGTGATGGTGATCGGGTGCCTGGGCTTCATCGTGGCGGCAGGCGCCGCCAATTATCCCGCGGTGCTGCTCGGCCTGCTGACGCTGGCGGGGGGGATCACCTTCCTGCAGATCGCCGGCAACATCGTGATCGCGCTCGCCGAGCCCGATCATCGCGCGATCTCGCGGATGACGATGCTACAGGGGTTCAACTCGATCGGCACGGTGCTGGCGCCGCTGGTCGGCGCTTCCTTCCTGCTGACCGACGCGAGCACAACGCATACCGAATCGGGCTGGGTCACGCTGACCCTGCCGTTCATCGCGTCGGCCGCCGTGCTGGCGGTATTGGCCGTGGCCTTCGCGCACCAGCGCAACCTGCTCGATGGGCTTCCCGCCCCCCGCCGCGTGCCGCTCGCGAAGCTTGGCCGGGTGCTCGCCGATCGCCGGCTGATGGCCGGCACGGTGGCGATGTTCGGCTATGTCGGCGCCGAGGTGACGATCGGCTCGCTGCTCGCCAATTATCTCGTGCGGCCGGATATTCTGGGCGTCAGCGTGGTGACCGCGGGGCGGCTGGTGAGCCTGTATTGGGCGGGCGCGATGGTCGGCCGCTTCGCCGGCGCGATCCTGCTCGCGCGCTGGCGCCCGCCGCGCGTGCTGGCCGGCGTCGCGTTGGGGGCGGCCCTGCTGGTGCTGGTCGCGATGGGCGCGAGCGGCCTGACCGGCGCGGTCGCGCTGATCGCGGTCGGGCTGTGCAACGCGATCATGTATCCCACGCTGTTCGCCCTCTCGCTGCCCGAGGACGAGACCGCGGCACCCTATGCGTCGATGGCGCTCTGCATGGCGGTGGTCGGCGGCGCGGTGGTGCCGGTGATGACCGCCGCGATCGCGGATGCCGAGGGATTGCGCGCCTCGTTCGGCCTCTCGGTAATCTGCTATCTTGGCATCGCTTTGTTCGGGCTGGCCTGCGCGAGTGTGTGGAAACGTAGGCAGGTGGTGGTGGTGGCGGCGGTATGAGCATCGTGACGATCAAGGATGTCGCCCAGCGCGCCGGTGTCTCGCCCAAGACGGTGTCGCGCGTGATCAACGACGAGCAGCACGTCCGTCCCGAGGTGCGCGAGGCGGTGAAGCGCGTCGTCGCCGAGCTCGGCTATCGCCCCAACGTCTATGCCCGCGGCCTCTCCAGCGCGCGCTCTTTCCTGATCGGGCTGTTCTTCGACGAGCCTTCGACCACCTACGCCGCGGACATCCAGCGCGGCGCGATCGCGCGTTGCCGCGAGCTTGGCTATCACCTCGTGGTCGAGGCGGTCGAGCGCGACCGGCCCGACTGGATGGCGCGGCTCGACGACAGCCTGCGCGAGTTGCGGCTGGCCGGCGCGGTGGTGGCGCCGCCGGCCTGCGACTGGCCCGAATTGCTCGACATGTTCGAGGCGCACAACGTGCCGGTCGCGCGGATCGCACCGGGCCTCACGCCCGAACGCACGGCGCAGGTTCGCATGGACGATCGCGCCGCCGCGCGTGAGCTGACCGAGCATCTGCTCGCGCTCGGCCACCGCGATATCGCCTTCATCAAGGGCAACCCGACGCACAGTGCCGCGTCCCTGCGCTGGCTCGGTTTCCAGGATGCGATGAAGGCGGCGGGGATCGAGATCCCCACCCGCCGCGTGCTGCAGGGGGATTTCACCTTCCGCATGGGGCTGGCGGCAGCCGAGGCGATCCTCGACGCACCCGATCCGCCCACCGCGATCTTCGCCAGCAACGACGAAATGGCGCTGGCAGTGCAGGTGGTGGCGATGCGCTATGCCATTCCGGTGCCGCGGCAATTGTCGATCGTCGGCTTCGACGATGCCGAATTTTCGCGGCTCGCCTGGCCGCAGCTCACCACCGTGCGCCAGCCCAATGTCGAGATGGCCTCAGCCGCGGTCGGTATGCTGGTCGGCCCCGGCCAGACCCTCGACGATACCAAGCCCGCCTGCATCGAGCTCCCCTATGCGGTGGTCGAGCGCCCCAGCTCGGGACCGGCACCGCATCACCGCTGACGCGGGTAAAAGCGTGAGGCAGGAAGGATGCACGCCCAGTTTTTGAAGCTGGCGAGACCGTGATGTCGATGGTGGCCAACGGGATCTGAACCTGTGGCCTGTATTGCGAAGGCGATGCTTGCCAGTTGAAGGCAGCCCCACGCTGACAGGCGCTGCTGCAGGAAACTGGGGCACCCCTTTACGCAACGTTTACCACGGCGGGGCCACAAGGCCCGCAAGCACAAGGGTCACCACCCCCGAGGGGACAGGCGCAATGGATACCGGCCGCGGCTTCGGCGAAGACCGCTACGACATCACCGGCGAGAGCCACGACGACGACGACGATTCGGGCGTGGGCGAGACGACGCTGGAGATCGGCAGCGACGAACGTCGCATGCATGTCCGCGCCTATAATCATTGGGTATCGCTGCTGCGCGGGCGCGCCTATCCCGCGATCGAGGATCTCGATCCCGCCAGCATCGCCGATTTCGGTCCGCACAGCGTGCTGCTCGATTTCAGCGACGGGATCACCGATCCCGCGATCCGCTTTCTCGGCCGCGCGCTGCGCGACGAGACCGCGCTCGACACCAGCATCACGCACATCTCGCAAGTGCCCAGCCGCTCGCTGCTCTCGCGCCTGACGGACCATTATCTCCAGATCATCGCCAATCGCGCACCGATCGGCTTCGAGGCAGAATTCGTCGGCATCCGCGGCAACAACACGATGTATCGCGGCATCCTGATGCCGTTCTCGTCCGACGAGGATTCGATCGATTTCATCTACGGCGTGATCAACTGGAAGGAGCTGGTCGACGCCGAGACGCAGGCGAAGCTGGACGCCGAACTGGCGGAAGCGCGCCGCACCGCGCCCAAGCCGGTGCAGAGCGCCGCCGCCTGGGCCGACGGGCCGAGCGCCGGGGTGGAGGAACTGGTCGAGGACGCTTCGCTCGCAGCCGCCGCCGATGCGCTGGTCGCCGACGGCTCGCTCACCGACCGGCTGGTGCTGGCGCAGCAGACCGCCGCGGCGGTGCGCGCCGCCGATACGCGCAGCCGCGCCGCGCTCTATCGCGCGCTCGGCCGCGCACACGATTTCGCCGAGGCCGCCGCCGCCGATCCCGAAGGGTATGCCGCGCTGCGCGATAGAGCGGGTCTCGCGGAGCAGGCCCGCGCACCGATGACGCCGGTGGTCAAACTCGTGTTCGGCGCGGACTATGACAAGACGCGCGTGACCGAATTCGCGGCGGTGCTGAGCCTTGCGCGGCGCCAGGCGATCCCGGCCGGCGGGCTGGTCGATTTCCTCGACGGCTTCGAGGGCGGCATCAAGAGCGTGGTCAAGGCCGAGCGCGCCTTCCGTCGTCCGGCGCATACGCCCAAGCCTGCGCCCGAAGGAGCCTTGGCCGATCGCGCGCCGATCGCGACGCTCGCGCTCGACGCCGGCGTGCCCGAGGGCGAACTGGTGGTGCTCGTCGCGCGCGCGCACGGCGACGCGCTCGACATTCTGGCAAGCGTGGCGAACGACGCCGCGCTGACTGCCCGGGCCGTCCGCGCGGTTCGCTGACGGTCCGGCCGGGCCGTCGCGTCGGGCCTGCGCCGGCCGGGAGCCCAAGCAAGATCGCACTGCAACGATTTTCCTGCCTCGTCGTTATCGGCGGACGTCCCCAGGAGATACGCCTTGACCGATCCTCGCACGCTCGCCGAGACTTTTCTTGCCAAGCTCAGGGCCAGTCCGTTCGTGATGGCGAGCCTGGAAAGCGGTGGGCATAGCGAACCGCTGACCGCCCAAGTGGATGACGACAGGCCGAACACGCTCTACTTCTTCGCCGGGCACGACAACCGGCTCGCGGGCGGCGGTGCGGCGATGGTGCAATTCGTCGCAAAGGGACACGATTTCTTCGCCTGCCTGGCCGGCACGATAGCACACGACGACGATCGCGCCGTGATCGACAAATTGTGGAACAACCAGGTCGAGGCCTGGTTTCCCGGCGGTAAGGACGATCCCGACCTCACCCTGTTGCGATTCGACGTGACGAGCGCCGAATTGTGGGAAACCGACATGTCGCTCGCCGGCAAGGTCAAGATGCTGTTCGGCGGCAAGATCGAAACCGGCGACGAGGGCAGCCACGGCACGATCGGCAACCTCGCCGGCGCTTGACGCGCGGCCCGCCGTCGCGCGAAGGGGGCGGCATGGGCCCGTCGCTCGCGCACCGCATCCGCATCGAGGCGCACGCCGTATGGCTGGCGGTGCGCGCGCCGGAAACGCCGCTGGCGGCCAAGCTGGTCGGCTGGCTGGTCGCGGCTTACGCTTTCTCCCCGCTCGACCTCATTCCCGATTTCGTCCCGGTGCTCGGGCTGGTCGACGATGCCATCCTGATCCCGCTCGGCATCTGGCTGTTCGAACGGCTGATGCCGCAGGGTATGATGGCGAGCTTTCGCGCCGAAGCGGAGGCGATCGAGGCGGAACATCCTCATTCGATGCTCGGCCTGCTGATCGTGTTGCTGCTCTGGGCGCTGTTCGCGTGGGCGGTGTGGAGCGCGATCAGCGTCTATTTCGACTAGAGGCAGCAAGGGCTGCTCGGCCTCCTGAACATGGGCCGGCGACACTCCTGCCGGCTTCCCCGGAAACAGGACCTATCTCGCCGCGGAGTCCACCGCCATCAGCGTCTCGGCCGCATAGCGAGAATCGGTGCGATCGAACAACGCGCTGACGGTGAATGTCTTGTTCGAGAGCGCGAGGTCATCAAGCCCGTCAAGCTTGAACAGACCCACCTTGGGCTCGCGGGGTGGGCTGCCGTCGCGCGCAATGGTGATCGCAGCAACATACAGCGCGCCGTGGCGCGTGAAGATCGCGTGCGGCGCCAGCATCACGCCGCCGCCATTGTAGCTCGCGGTGACGCACAATTGGCGCACGATGGCCTCGAAAATGATCGGCGCGGTTCCGGCAGGCGGCGGAGCGATGGTCGTGGGAGCGTTCATGACAGCGGTTACTTATAACATTATGCTGCAGCGCAGCAAGTCCGATATTGCGCTGAAATCGCGCGATTGCGCCGGTGATTACGTATGCATTACCGATGCCTCGGCTCGATCACCACCCTCGACCTTCATCGAGCTGGCCTTTGGCAATGCCGAGTGCGACAAGCCATCGCCGCTTGCGTCCCACACCCGCGATCTTATGACGCGCAGCATGACCACCGACCGCTCTCCGCTCGCCCTGCCCTTCCCCGCGATGCCCGCGATTGCCGGCGTGACGCTGCGGGTCGCGCGGGCGCGCTACAAGGCGTGGGATCGCTGCGACCTGACCTTCGTTACGCTCGACGAGGGCACCAGCGTGGCGGGCGTGCTCACGCAGAGCAGATGCCCCTCGCCCGAGGTCGAATGGTGCCGCGCCGCGCTGCCGCTTGGCGAGGCCCGCGCGCTCGTCGTCAATGCCGGAAACTCCAACGCCTTCACCGGCCATCGCGGCCGCGCGGCGGTGGAGGCGATCGCGGCGCGTGCCGCGGGCCATCTCGGCTGTCAGCCTTCCGACGTCTACGTCGCCTCGACCGGCGTGATCGGCGTGCCGCTGCCGATCGACCAGGCCGAGGCCGGGCTCGACGCCGCCTTCGCCGCCGAGCCATGCGGCTGGGAAGAGGCCGCCGCGACGATCATGACCACCGACACCTTCGCCAAGGGCGCGGTGACGCAAGCGGTGGTGGACCGGCGCACCATCACACTCGTCGGGATCATCAAGGGATCGGGGATGATCGCGCCGGACATGGCGACGATGCTCGGCTTCGTCTTCACCGATGCCGCCGTCGCGCCCGGCTTCCTCCAACGCGCGCTGAGCGATGCCAATCGCGCCAGCTTCTCGTGCATCACGGTGGATAGCGACACCTCGACCAGCGACACCGTGCTCGCCTTCGCCACCGGCAAGGCGCGCAACGCGCCGCTGGAGGATGACGACAGCGCCGGGGCAGACGCCTTCCGCGCCGCGCTCAAGGATCTGTGCCACCAGCTCGCTTTGCTCGTCGTGCGTGACGGCGAGGGCGCGACCAAGCTCATCCGCGTGGACGTGACCGGCGCCGAGAGCGACGCCAGCGCGCACCGCATCGGCCTGAGCATCGCCAATTCGCCGCTGGTGAAGACCGCGATCGCCGGTGAGGATGCGAATTGGGGCCGCGTCGTGATGGCGGTCGGCAAGGCCGGCGAGCCCGCCGAGCGCGACACGCTGGCAATCCGCTTCGGCGAGACGCAGGTGGCGGAGGGCGGTCTCGCGGTGACCGGCTATGACGAGGCACCGGTCGCCGCGCACCTGAAAGGCAAGGAAATCGAGATCGGCGTCGATCTCGGACTGGGCGAGGGTCGCGCGACGGTGTGGACCTGCGACCTGACGCACGGCTACATCTCGATCAACGCCGATTACCGGAGCTGAACGCGACCCGGTTCAGCGCGGCCCGGGTTCGCCGAGGGTGCGGCGGTATTGGCGGCGCCAAGCTGGTCGAGACCTTGCTCGGCCGCATCCGCAACGCGCCGATGACGAGCGCTGTGCTGCCGGCGCAACTCGTGGTGCGGCGCTCCTCGGACGACTGACGCACGGCGCACGTCATGCGCCCGTCATCACCACGTCATATGACCGATCCATACAATACAACCGATTCGGTCTTATGTATTCCAGCGCGGCAAAGCCGAGACGAATTCGATGTCGATCCTGCGACTGCCCTTCTGTCTGTTCGGCCGGCACCGCCGCAGC